>JAEEGF010706646.1_pt1 | contig 10463 bp, 7 predicted proteins | sample 9134171 | NCBI WGS metagenome assembly JAEEGF01 (sample SAMN16246542, study PRJNA631951) | gut metagenome | biome: gut microbiome; feature: rumen; material: AP-attached | host: Bos | place: Iran: Karaj | collected 2018-10 | reverse complement strand
TGCCTCAACCCCTGAAGTGGTCTATGAATATGTGAAGTCGGTTTCTTATCCTAACAGCAAGGCCAAGCACTTGGTAGGCATGGCGCAGATGTTGATGAAGGACTTTGGTGGTGAAGTACCCGATAATCTGGACGATTTAGTCAAACTTCCAGGTGTGGGACGTAAGACGGCCAATGTGGTGCAAGCCGTGATTTTCAATAAGCCAACAATGGCTGTGGATACGCATGTGTTCCGTGTAAGCCATCGCATCGGACTGGTAGATGAGCGATGTACCACCCCTTACAGTGTTGAAAAGGAACTGACCAAGTATATCCCAAAGGCGGACATACCTACCGCACACCATTGGCTTATCTTGCATGGCAGATATATCTGCATGGCTAGGAAACCTAAATGTGACAAGTGCGGATTACGCGATTATTGTAAATATATAAATAATGTATAACATTTAAATTATCAAACTATGACTATTGATCAATTCAATTTTGCTGGCAAGAAGGCAATTGTTCGCGTGGACTTCAATGTGCCATTGGACGAGAATGGCAAAGTGACTGACGACACCCGTATCCGTGGTGCTCTCCCTACTCTGAAGAAGATTCTGGCTGATGGTGGTGCTCTCATCATCATGTCTCACATGGGCAAGCCTAAAGGCAAGGTAAACCCTAAGTTCTCTCTGGGCCAAATAGTTGACAATGTAGCTGCTGCTCTAGGTACTCCTGTGAAGTTTGCTCCTGATTGCGCTAAGGCTAAGGACGCTGCAGATGCATTGAAACCAGGTGAGGTGCTGTTGCTGGAAAACCTGCGCTTCTATCCTGAAGAGGAAGGCAAGCCTGTAGGTATCGAGAAGACAGATCCTGCATACGATGATGCCAAGAAGGCCATGAAGGCAAGCCAGAAAGAGTTTGCTAAGACTTTGGCTTCATATGCTGACTGCTATGTAATGGATGCATTCGGTACAGCTCACCGTAAGCATGCTTCTACCGCAGTTATTGACGATTTCTTTGATAAGGATCACAAGATGCTGGGTTACTTGATGGAGAAGGAAGTTCAGGCAGTGGACAACGTACTTGGTAATATCAAGCGCCCATTCGTTGCTATCATGGGTGGTTCTAAAGTTTCTTCAAAGATCGGTATCATTGAGAATCTGCTGGGTAAGGTGGACAAGCTCATCCTTTGCGGTGGTATGACCTATACCTTTGCCAAGGCTCACAATGGCGAAATCGGTCAGTCTATCGTTGAACTTGACAAGCTGGATGTAGCTCTGGGTGTTGAGGAACTTGCTAAGAAGAATGGTGTAGAGCTCATTCTGGGTAGCGACTGTACAGCTACCGACGGACTTGATTTCTCATCCATGACCGTTAAGCCAGGTTCTAAGATTATCACTTGCCCTGCCAACGAGATTCCTGCTGACCTGCAGGGTGTAGATGCTGGTCCTGAAAGCCAGAAAGCATTTGCAGAAGCCATCAAGGGTGCCAAGACCATTCTGTGGAACGGTCCTGCAGGTGTATTCGAATGTGATAGCTTCACAGCTGGTAGCCGTGCCATTGGTGAGGCTATTGCAGAAGCAACTGCTGAGGGTGCTTTCTCACTGATTGGTGGTGGTGACTCTGTAGCTTGTGTCAACAAGTTCGGTTTGGCAGATAAGGTTTCTTACATCTCAACTGGTGGTGGTGCTTTGCTTGAAGCTATCGAAGGTAAAGTACTCCCAGGTGTGGAAGCTATCAATAAGTAAGTTTAGAGTTTAGAGCTTAGAGTTTAGAGCTTTAAGCTGGAAGCCATGCATTTATAGCACGGATTAATCAGAAGGAGATACAAATTATCTTTTGTTCTCCGATTAATCCGTGTTTTTTTATTATCTTCGTCCCCTGATAGTTTTAATAAGATGAAGAAAAGCGATATAAATGATAGATACCATGAAATCTGCTCAAGTTTGAGTGAGATGCGGTTGATAGATGCTTTCAAACAACTGGAAAACTTGTTACTTCTCTATCCAGAATGGGAACTTAACAGCCAGTTGGACCAGTTGAGAACATCCTATCGCTATATGTTGCAATACCTTCTAATGGGAACGGAAGATCCAGGAAGGCAAAAGTTGCATCATAAAATAATCACTGACACTTGGAAAATAGCCGATCGTCTTTCTCATCACCTGTTAGTAAGTCATACCAAATCGACATACACAGAGACCTATTTACGCTGTCAACAGGGAACTTCTTTAGCAGAAATACTGGCACAACTAGAGACATTTCAGGACAATCTGGATGTCTTGCAAATGACAGACACACGAGTAAGTAGCTTAGAACAGGAAATGGCTGAACATGAAAAACTTGAAGAACAATTATTCGACAAGATTTGGACAAGTATAGAATGGACTGCCGAAGAACGACAAACTGCCACAATTGCTTTAAATTCAGAAACATTACTCAATGCTGATTTATGTTTATTAATTAGTGCCGTGACCATGAGTCTGCTCCAATACTTTGATGAGCGCAAGATACTTTTTATCCTCGATGCGATTGAGCATACGGAATCTCATGTTCAAATTCGTGCGATTGTTTGCTTGATGCTGTTGCTATACATATACGACAAACGCATACCTTTCTATCCGGAAATAATGAGTCGCCTCCACATAAAAGAAGACGACAAAGATTTCTGTCAGGGAATGAACATGGTATATCTGCAACTACTTAAAGCACAAGATACACAAAAGATTACCAAGAAGATGCGTGAAGAAATCATGCCTGAAGTCATCAAGAACATGAAGAAATTTGGCCATGGTTTAGATCCGTATGAAGAAAACGACAAGAATCCAGATTGGGAAAATATAGATCAGTTACTAGATGAGAAAATGAGGGAAATGAACGATATTCTCATGGAAGGCGGGGATGTCTATATGAGTACATTTTCCATGATGAAGCAGTTCCCCTTCTTCCGCATTATTTCCCATTGGTTCCTCCCCTACTTCCAACAACATTCTTTAGCTTTAAAGGCTATTGGGAATAACCCACAAACGAACGATACGATTAACATCATCCTGAGTAGTTCGGGTATCTGTGACAACGACAAATACTCCATGCTCTGCGTATTGCCCTCAATGCCAGAGGAACAAAAACAAATGATTGCCAATAAAATCAGCAACTCAGGAGATCCAGTAATGATTCAGGAAAATCTGCAGGAAATGGAGAAATACAACCAACGTAAGGATGTAATTGCCAACAACTACACCCATTGCCTGTATCGTTTCTTCAAGCTTTTTCCCAAATTAGAAGACTGTCCTGACATTTTCGATGAGAGTCTAGATTTCTATGAATCCCTGTTGTTCCGCAACTTTGTTGGTTCTGCGCAATATCTACATGAGGTATGTAACTATCTTTTTAAATACGAACGTTATCGTTCAGTGCTTAATGTCTTGAACCTTATAGAAAGAAGAGGAGAGACAATAGCCTCCGATTATCAGAAAATGGGCTATTGCTACCAACACTTCTGTAATTACTCCTCTGCACTATCCTATTATGAAAAGGCAGATATGTTGCAGCCTCATAATAGCTGGACCATACGCCACATTGCTACTTGCTACCGACTTACCCATTGTTTTCAAGAGTCGCTTTCCTATTATCAACAAGCAGCTACCCTATTGCCAGAAAACAAAAGCATCATTTATCAGACAGGAGTCTGTTTGCTGGAACTATCGCGCTATGATGAAGCTTTACAGAAATTCTTCCAGTTGGAACTGATGGAGAGTAATAGTCCTAAGATCTGGCGCGCTATTGGATGGTGCTCATTTATGCAAGGTAAGTATGAGCAATCCGTCAATTATTTCAAAAAGGCAATCAACCAAAAGCCTCTACCTAATGACACAATGAACCTGGGGCATGTCTATCTTGTTCAAGGGCAATTTAAGAAAGCCATCGAATTCTACAAAGAAGCCTCAGAGCAGATGAGAAGCGATGTTAAGGATTATGGTTCCTTCAATGATGTCTTTCGTGAAGACGAGAAGCTTCTGGAAGAAAAGGGAATAGATTCGCAGCTCTTCCCACTTATTTTAGATTTAGTTTCCTCAGAGGACTGATTGCTCTATTTTCTCTATTTCCTTAAATAGTCTTTGCACGGGTAATCCCATGACATTGTAGTAGCTGCCTTCCAAGCCCTCTACGCCGATATATCCTATCCATTCCTGAACGCCATAAGCGCCAGCTTTATCAAAAGGACGGTAATGGTCAACATAGAAGATGATGTTTTCTTCTTTCAAAGGTGCAAAACGAACATGCGTTTCTACACTAAAGCTACGCTGCCAATCTTTAGTAGTCAGCGCCACACCTGTATAAACCTGATGGGTGCACCCAGACAGTTTCTTCAGCATCATTATCGCCTCATCCCTATCAACGGGCTTACCCAAGACCTCTCCATCAAGCCATACGATAGTGTCGGCTGTAATGACCAAATCATTATTTCCGATTTTAGAGCGATAAGCATCTGCTTTTTCTTTGGCAATGTAAAGAGGAATGTCTCCTCTCTTCAAATCAGATGGATATGACTCATCAATACCAGGAAGCGTACGGACCTCAAAATCTACTCCTAATCCAGCGAGCAACTCCCTTCTTCGAGGTGAATTACTTGCCAATATCACATGATACTTATCCAGCATTTTCATTCTACCAACAACTATAGACTTCCTCATTCTTCATCCACAAACCATTTGCCTTAAGGAATTGTTCCAAAATATCACGTGCCACACCATAGCCACCAGGAGCAGGAGAGATATATTTTGCTACAGCCTTCACTTCAGGAGCAGCATCTTTGGGACAACAAGGCAACCCACATACCTTCATCACAGGCAAGTCAGGGATATCATCTCCTACGAATAGTATTTCTTCATCCTTCAGTCCATGACGCTCGCGAAACCTCTCGTAATCTACCATTTTAACGGAAGAAGGCAAATAGATATCTTCAGGGTCAAAGCCCAAGTTAATGTAACGCTTACGCACATTAGGAGCATTACCACCTGTGATGATGGCTATAGGAATTTTCATGACACAAGCAATATGTAAGGCATAACCATCTTTAATATTCACAGTACGCACAGGGATGCCATCGGCATCAATAGGTACCATATTCGCGCTTAACACTCCGTCTATATCGAAGGCCAGAGCCTTTATTTTAGTTAAATCGTAGTTTATCATATACCAAATTAAAGTTCTATATAAAAAATTAAGGTTTCACCACATTCAACATAATACTCGCAGATCTCACTCCATTAGCTGTAGCTTGGAGAGTTATGGTCCCGTCATTTTTTCCGCTCTGTACGATAGCAGTCAATTGTCCACTGAAGGCATGCATCTGTAGAAGGTGGAAAAGATCCAGACAGGCAGCATCCCCATTGGCACTAGCTCGATAAGAACCAGCCCCTGTGACCTTAAACTTTACTAACCTACCATCATCAGGACAGAGATTTCCGTCTTTATCGACCACCCTTACTGTCACGTAAGCTAAATCCTTACCATCAGCATTCAACCGGGTACGATCTGCTACCAATTCCAAATGATGTGGCTTCCCTGCTGTATGCACCACCTTTTCCATGGCAGCACGTCCATTACTATCATAGGCTACCACCTTTAATTCCCCAGGTTCATATTTCACATTGTCCCATATCAGTCGATAACGACGGGTAAAGTTCAATGTATCCTTTGCCTGCAGTAACTTATTGGCTTCTGCTGCCTCCATCTTTTTCTGAATACCTTGGCTTTTGCCATTAACAAATACTTCCGCACATGGAAAATCCGTATAAACTACAACAGGAGTTACCTCTCCACGACGGTCTTTCCATGTCCAATGAGGGAGTACGTGCAGAGTGTGGTCCTTCTTGTTCCATATACTGCGATACAAATAATAGCGATCCTTTGGAATACTTGCCAAATCTATGATCCCAAAGAGAGAGCTATGACTTGGCCAGGCATTGGTATCATAAGGTGTCGGTTCTCCTAGATAATCAAAACCCGTCCACACAAATTGTCCGATGGTCCAATCATAATCATCAGCTAAAGCAAAATCTACATCAGGCACATTGCTCCACCAGCAGAACTCCGTATCATAACCCGTGGACTGGTGGTCAGGATACATAGCACCTGTCCTTATCTGCAACGGAAACTTATACACCCCTCTTGAACTGACTGTAGATGCCGTTTCTGATCCTAAAACCAGATTGTGAGGCAACTTCTGATAGGCTGCTTCATAGAATTGAGTTCGATAATTCAAACCCGGAATATCAATCTGAGCAGCGAAACCATTATCCAATGCACAAGCAACTTGATCCATACCCAAAGTTACAGGACGGGTAGGGTCTTCCCGATGACAAATATCCTGCAGCATCTTCGCCACCTGCAAACCACCGGGCTGACATTGGGAAGGGACTTCATTACCAATACTCCATAACATTACACAAGGATGATTACGATAATTATGCAGCATATTTACCATGTCTTTTTCTGCCCACTCGTTGAAGTAGCGGTGGTAACCGTTCTCACACTTGGCAATGTCCCATTCATCAAAAGGCTCTATCATCATCATGAACCCCATTTCATCACAAAGATCTACCAACTCTGGTGCAGGCATATTATGACTTGTACGAATAGCATCACAACCCATATCTTTCAGGATGGTAAGTTGACGACGTAAAGCAGCCACATTGATGGCAGCGCCAAGTGGACCTAAATCATGATGATTGCACACACCTTGGAACTTACGCAACTGGCCATTCAAGAAGAAGCCCTTGTCTGCTATATATTCCACACTACGAATTCCAAACCGAGTGGTAAAAGTATCCGTTTTCTTACCATCTACATAGATATCTGAAACGGCCTTATATAGACTTGGACTCTCTGGACTCCACAAATCAGGACTCTCCACCTTGAGGTTTTGTTCAAAGGCTGTGCGTTGCAGCATACTTTGAGTATTATCTTTTACTGCCACTTCCTTACCTGCAGGAGAAAGAATTCGGGTGACAATGCGTACCTCGCCATCTCCTACTTGCTCCAAAGTCGTCAGCAGTTTCACGGTGGCATAATCTTTTTCCACATGGGGCGTAGTGACTTGCGTTCCCCAAACAGGTACATGCACCTGCTCTGTTTGTATCACATGTACATTGCGGTAAAGTCCAGCGCCAGGATACCAGCGGGAAGAGAGCGGACGGTTTTCCAGACGTACAGCCAATAAATTATCCTCTCCACCTTTATTAATATATGGAGTCACATCACAATAAAATGAATTATAGCCATACGGCCAGAACACGGCTTCCTGTCCGTTGACATAGACTCGTGCTTCACTCATGGCTCCATCGAAAAGCAAGGTAACTTGTTTATTTGGATCGACATTAAAAGTGTTACGATACCATCCCACACCAACATAAGGTAATCCACCCGTACGTCCCGTATGCGCCAAAGCTTCTGTTTCCCCATTTTGTATCACAGCCACATTCTGAACGTCATTTGTTCCACTGAAAGGACCATAGATAGCCCAGTCATGTGGCACTGTTACCGTTTGCCAGGAACGATCATCGTAATTCGCTTGTTGAGCACCAACTTGCTCTCCTTTTATGAATTTCCAACCTTTTTCCAAAAGGTATTCGCTACGCTGCGCCTGCAATCCAGCGGCCATACTCCAAATGAAAGCCAGCAACAATATCTTTCTCATAAACATCAATCTTTCATTTTTTTTGTAAAGATAATAATTTTAAACCACATGCGTACGATGCTATTTAAAAATTAGTACATTTGCACATAGATTAATAAGTAACGCACCTTAGATCTACCATGGCAAAGTCACAGATGACAATGAAGGATATTGCACGCGAACTGGACGTTTCTATCTCGACCGTATCCAGAGCTCTTAAAGGGCAGTCTGGAGTCAAGGATAGGACACGCAGCAAAATTCTGCAATATGCCAGTAAGCATCATTACATGCCAAATCTAATTGCAGCCAACCTACGTTCTCGCAGCAGTCGCCTTATTGGGGTCATCATTCCTGAATTTACTAACTATTTCTTTTCCTGTGTATTGAGTGGTATAGAAGCTGCAGCATCGAAAGAAGGTTTCCGTATAATTGTGGCACAGAGCAAGGATGATTTTCTCCGAGAAGAAGAGATTACCCATTCTTTTCTAGAAGCTCGGGTAAGTGGAGTTATTACTTCATTGGCAAAAGGAACTACAAACATCCAACATTTCCAAGATCTGATGAATCAAGGTATCCCCGTAGTGTTTTACGATCGCATCAGTACCGACCTTCCTACAGACCGTGTGGTAGTGGATGATTATGCAGGTGCCTTTGCTGCTGTTGAATATATGATTAAGACAGGATGCAAGAACATCTATTTCTATAGTTCCCCTCCTCATCTGGAAATTACGAAGAATCGTCGTAATGGCTATCTGGATGCTATGCACAAACATGGGTTCAAAGTCACTCCTGAGATGATGCCCCTTTGCGATAATCGACAAGAAGCCATAAAACTGACGCAAAAAATATTGAAACAAGAACATCGCCCCGACGGATTCTTTGCTGTCAATGATATGACAGCTGCGGGTATCTTATATGCTTGCAAGTTGGCAGGTGTACGAGTTCCCCAAGAGATTTCAATCTGTGGTTTTTCTGGTGATGCCATCTCTGAAACTACCGATCCGCTACTCACAACGGTCGATCAGAAAGGAGAGGAAGTGGGACAATGTGCCTTCCAACTTTTGCTGCATAGACTTACAGGACAAGAACACGCCCAAAAGATGATTGTACGGACTAAATTACTATTACGAGGTACAACTAAAACATTGGAAATTACAGACAAACCATAATGATCACTTATAGATAAGGATATAAAGAAAAGTTAAGAATATTATGAAAACAAAACCTGACTTGAGTTTTTGGAAACTATGGAACCTTAGTTTCGGTTTTTTCGGAGTGCAGATAGCTTACGCACTCCAGAGTGCTAACATTTCACGCATCTTTGCCACTTTGGGCGCAGATCCTCATGACCTTAGTTATTTCTGGATCCTACCTCCTCTGATGGGAATCTTGGTACAACCCATTGTAGGAACCCTAAGCGACAAGACTTGGACCCGCTTTGGGCGACGCATACCATACCTGTTCATTGGTGCTGCAGCTGCTGTGGTAGTCATGTGTCTGCTTCCCAATGCAGGTTCTTTCGGAATGGCAGTATCGACCGCTATGATTTTCGGACTTTTTGCCCTAATGTTCCTCGATACTAGCATCAACATGGCCATGCAACCTTTCAAGATGCTTGTAGGTGATATGGTGAATGAGAAACAGAAGGCCAAGGCCTACTCTATCCAGAGTTTCCTCTGTAACGCAGGATCCCTAGTGGGGTATGTTTTCCCCTTTGTATTCACTGCCATTGGCATCGCCAACACAGCTCCTTCTGGTGTAGTACCCGATTCTGTTATCTATTCTTTCTATATTGGTGCTGCGATCCTCATCCTTTGTGTGATCTACACTACTTTAAAGGTCAAGGAGTGGAATCCTAAGGAGTATGCAGAGTATAATGCCGTATCTGAAGTAAAGGAAGAAAGTGCCAATTGGATTACCCTTTTGAAGAATGCCCCAGCCACTTTCTGGAAAGTCGGATTGGTACAGTTCTTCTGCTGGGCTGCCTTTATGTACATGTGGACTTATACCAATGGTACCATAGCCGACACAGTTTGGGGAACTACAGACGTTGCTTCCGCTGGTTATCAGGAAGCAGGCAATTGGGTTGGTGTGCTCTTTGCCGTACAAGCCATTGGTAGCGTGGTATGGGCAGCCATCCTTCCACAATTCAAGAATGTGAAGTTCGCCTATGCTCTCAGTTTGATATTGGGTGGTATCGGTTTTGCGATGGTTCCATTCATACACGACCAATATCTGTTGTTCATTCCATTCATATTGATAGGTTTTGCTTGGGCAGCAATGCTTGCCATGCCATTTGCCTTAGTGACCAATGCCCTGCAAGGTTACGGCCACATGGGTGTGTATCTTGGACTTTTCAACGGAACGATTTGCTTGCCTCAAATCATTGCTGCAGCCTTTGGTGGTGTAGTGCTGTCGATGGTAGGCAGTGCCCAACGTAATATGATGATTATAGCAGGCGTATTACTTGTTATCGGAGCAATTTGTGTATTCTTTATTCACGAGAAGAAAAAGCTACAGGCAAGTAATTGATGATATCATGTGCTGTAAGAGAGATCTCGCCCAACTTTGCTGCGGCAAGGTCTCCCGCGAATCCGTGGATGTAGACACCCAAACGGGCTGCATCCACGGATTTGTAGTTTTGTGCCAACAAAGCCGTGAGAATACCTGTAAGTACATCGCCGCTGCCCCCTGTAGCCATCCCCGGATTACCTGTGGAATTAAACCAGCACTGACCATTAGTATCTATTACTGCCGTATATGCCCCTTTCAATACAATACAAACCTGTGCCTCACGAGCC
>JAEEGF010559916.1_pt1 | contig 10463 bp, 7 predicted proteins | sample 9134171 | NCBI WGS metagenome assembly JAEEGF01 (sample SAMN16246542, study PRJNA631951) | gut metagenome | biome: gut microbiome; feature: rumen; material: AP-attached | host: Bos | place: Iran: Karaj | collected 2018-10 | reverse complement strand
CTCGTAAGGGACGTCGACCCGACCCGCTTCGTGTCGGCCGGATGCAACGGCGTCGGCCCCACCAACAACCTCTTCCGCAGCGGTGCACTCGACGCTTACGGTTTCAACTACCATCCTCAGGGCTACGACCAGTGCCTGGAGTATTTCCCCGGCAAGAGGATGTTCGGCTCCGAGACCGCTTCCGCTATCAGCAGCCGAGGCGAGTATATGATGCCTTCGTCGAGCAAGGAGAAGCATCCTGCCAGGGTATTCGGCGAAGACCCGAATCCTACGCACCAGTGCTCCGGATACGACTCATGGTCCGTGCCGTGGGGCAATCTCCACGAGGAAGCCTGGATTCCGATCCGCGACCGCGACTTCATCGCGGGCACCTTCATCTGGACCGGCTTCGACTATCTCGGAGAGCCTACTCCTTACGGATGGCCTTCGCGCTCGAGCTACTTCGGCATCGTCGACCTCGCGGGCTTCCCCAAGGACGTGTATTGGATGTATCAGAGTGAATGGACCGACAAGACCGTCCTCCACCTGTTCCCTCACTGGAATTGGAACGAAGGTGACAAAGTGGACGTATGGGCATACTACAACAACGCCGACGAAGTCGAGCTCTTCCTCAACGGCAAATCGCTCGGAAAGAAGAGCAAGACCAGCGATGTGCTTCACGCTGAGTGGCTCGAGGTTCCGTTCGAGGCCGGAAAGATCGAGGTCGTATCGTACAAGAACGGCAAGGTGGTGGCAAAGGACTCCAGACAGACCGCAGGCGACCCCGTTTCAGTAAAACTCACCCCCGACCGCAAGACGATCTCCGCCGACGGATATGACCTTTGCTACGTTACCGTCGAGCTGGTGGACAAGAACGGCAATGCAGTGCCGGACAACGGAACTATGCTCCACTTCGAAGTGAGCGGCAACGGTGAACTCTTCGGCGTGGATAACGGAAACGCCGCCGACTCTCTCTCGCTCAAGGGGCATGACAAGGCATTCTTCAACGGGAAGGCCCTCGCTGTCATCCGCTCCATCAAGGACACCCCCGGCAGCGCCAAACTTACCGTCACTTCCGATTTCGGCAAGTCCGAGCTTGTCGTAAAGTGCAAGTAAGTATCACCGCACTTCCATTACCCGCAGGACAAGGAATCCTGCGGGTATTTTTTTATATTTGCAGTATGGGAAGACGGTTGACCATACCGGGGCTGATCGTAAGCCTGATGATTTGCACCCCCGCCTGCGGGCAAGGGACTGTCAGATCCGTAAAGGAAGCCGGCCAGGAGGCTGCCTCCAGCATCGGATGGCTGACCACACCCGAGGACTCGTTGCTGGCGGTGCGTCTGCTCTCGGACCTTTCCACGCATTCCGCGGATCCGGTGCCGGCACTCATGGTCCGGGCGGGAAAGGCGATGGAGGGGCAGCCCTACGTCGCGGGAACTCTGGATGAAAGCCCGGAAGAGTTGCGCATCCACCTGACGAAGACGGACTGCATCATCTTCGTAGAAACGTGTCTGGCGCTGGCGAGAACTGCCAAAGATGGCGGTGACTTTCAGGCGTTTGCGAATGAGGTCAGGCAAAGCAGGTACCGCGGGGGACGGACAGAGGCCTATGCGGACCGCCTGCACTACACGACGGAGTGGGCCCGCCAGGGCGAGGCGCGCGGCGTCCTTCAGGACATAACGCGCGCTCTCGGCGGCGAGCCCCTCGCCCACCCCATAGACTATATGTCCGCCCATCCGGAGTCCTATCCGCTTATGGACGACCCTGACGCCATCCGGGCAATTGAGGACCGCATCAACTCGGAGCCGAGGTATTACATCCCGAAGTCAAAGATAGGAAGAGCCCTCAACGGGATACGTTCCGGCGACATAATATGCCTGGTCAGCGCCGTGGAAGGCCTTGACATCGCACACGTCGGCCTTGCTCTGGTCGAAAACGGCAAGGTGAAACTCTTCCACGCCTCGACAAGCACGATGAAAGTTACGGAAGACCCCAGGACACTCCAGGAGTATCTGTCGGGGCGCAGTTCCATCCTGGGCATCCAGGTCCTCCGACCCTTGGACAAGTAACTTTATTCCATCGTGAACGCCGTCTCGCGTATGATTTCCGAGACGGTAGGATGCGGGAAAACGGTCTCCTTCAACTGTCCCGCGGTCAAGCCCTGCTCAATGGCGATGCAGGCGCTCTGGATGATCTCCGAGGAAGGATTGCCCAACATGTGGACACCGAGGACCCTGCCATTGCCGGGGTCCACGAGCATCTTGCACAGACCCTCTCCCCTCTCGTTCTCGGCCACAAAGCGGCCCGAATAGGCCATAGGAAGCCTCAGAACCTTGACATCCAGACCCTTACGCATGGCTTCTTCCTCCGTAACACCGACACCGGCGACTTCGGGATTGGTATAAACCACCCCGGGGATGGCGTCGTAACGCATGCTGTCGACTATACTGAGAATGTCGTTCACGGCCACCTCCGCTTCGCGGGAAGCAGTGTGGGCCAGCATGGAGAAACCGGTCACGTCACCGGCGGCATAGACGCCGGGGAAGCTGGTGCGCATGTGGTCGTCCACCTTGATGCCGCAGGGGCGCCCGGTGGGGTTCAGGGCGAGCTCGAGACCGAGGGTCTCGAGGCCGTAGCCCTGAAGTACGGCCCGCCGCCCAACGGAGACGAGTATCTTGTCCCCGCCCACCCGGCAGGCCTGTCCGGAAGGATCCTCATAGACGACCTCATTCCCTTCGATGCCCGTGACCTTGCAGCCCAGGCAGAACTCCACGCCGCGCTTGGCATAGATCCTCTGCAGCATCCCGCTTATCTCCCCGTCCATGGGACCGAGGATCTTGGGCATCATCTCCACGACGGTGACCCTGGTGCCGATACTGTTGAAGAAACTGGCGAACTCCATTCCGATGACGCCGCCTCCTATGATGACAAGCGACTCCGGCTGTGTGTCCAGCGAAAGAATCTCGCGGTTGGTAACCACGGTCTGCCCGAGGCCTTCGCGCAATCCCGGGATCGGAGGCACGACGGCCTCGGAGCCGGTACAGATCAGGAGCTTCCCGGTGATGTATTCCACCCCTCCGCAGGAAACGGCAAAGCCGCCGGCCACAGGGCCGGTGATGCACGCCTCCCCGGAGACGGTCAGTACACCGGAATTCTTCACTCCGGCCTTCACCCCTCCGACAAGTTTCTTCACCACCTTGACCTTGCGTTTCATCGCCCTGGTGAAATCGAAGGAAGCGCCCTCGACCGATACGCCGTAAAGGTCGCCATGCTTTGCATAATCATACACCTTGGCACTGTATAACAGGGTCTTGGTGGGGATGCAGCCTTCATTGAGGCACACGCCGCCGAGTTCATTCTTCTCAAACAGGACGACGGAAAGACCCGCCGCGCCAGCGCGCTCCGCAGCTACATAACCGCCCGGACCGCCACCGATAATCGCCAGATCGTACATAGGAGGAATGGTTATAGTTTTATTATTTCAAAGATAGGCATAAAAAGAGGGATTCCGAACAAAAAAGGTCGATTTGTCCGGAAATGGGATTACTGAGGCTCGACAGTGAGCACCAGATACTCGGAACGGGTGCCGACGCGGACCTTGGCGCCCCATATGCCCAGTCCGGAACTGACGTAGTACCGGGTAGCGCCACGGCTGTGGCTGCCCCAGGCTTTCTCGTACATCACATCAGTCACCCAGGATATGGGCCAGACCTGCCCGCGGTGGGTATGGCCGCTGAACTGGAAATCAATCCCACAGGCCTCCGCCTCCTCAAGATGATAAGGTTGGTGGTCCAGAAGCAGTGTGAAACGGCCGTCAACGCCGGAAGAAGCCTGCAAAATCTCCGCCAGGCTTTTACGGCCGGCATTGGTCCTGTCGTCCCTGCCTATGACGGCTATGCCATCGAAAACGGCCGCGGAATCCCTCAGAAGCCTGATTCCGGCATCCTTGTAGAACTGCTCCGCACGGGGCTCGGAACTGTAATACTCGTGGTTGCCCAGGGCCGCGACGGCAGGGGCCTGCAGCCGCCGGAACTCGGCGGCGTAGTCTCCCTCCAGCAGCGGCCGGACACTGATGTCTATGATGTCTCCGCCGAACAGGACGAGGTCCGGATCCTCTGAATTGATCAGGTCTATCCACCTGGCCAGCTCGGGCCGGCGGTTGTGATAGCCCAGATGCAGGTCACTGGCCAGCACTATCGTGAGCGGACGCTCCAAGGACTTGTCCGTCCTGACGGTCATCTCCTCGCGGTATTTGTGATAATAGTGGAATCCGCCGGAGACAAGGACCAGTGCTACGGCACCCAGGACAATGAGCGTCCCCGGGACGCTGTCGCGCAGCAGTCCCTCCGGGACCACGCGCGCCGCTCGTCCCAGATCCATCAACGCAAACGCAATCAGCAGATACAGGAAACCAATCAGCCAGGTATTGCCGACCTCGTAGACGGCGGAAGCGACTCCCAGCGGCATCCTGTCGAAGCGTCCGAACCCCAGGAACATGGCAGCCGCTCCCGCCGCGAACAGCAGCAGGGCGGCGAACTTTACCGGCCACCCGAATGGCATTATACGCCATAGCCGCCAACCCGCATACGCGAGGGCGGCTATAAGCAGTACCGGTATCAGTACCAGGAACGGACTTCTCATCAGAGGTCCACCGGGTGGCACCATCCGTGGGTATCCTCGACCTCTCCGAACTGGATGCCTGTCAGGCGCTTGTACAACGCGTTGCAGGCAGGCCCGACAGTACCGTCAGGACGGAAAGTGAACGTGCGGGACACTTCGGGAGCACCGAGCACGGGCTTGATGTCGATATGGGACATGGGGGTGATCACCACCGCCGTGCCGCAGGCGCCGGCCTCTTCGAACGTATCGAGCTCATCCAGGGGTATGGGCCGTTTCTCGACTGTCATCCCGAGGTCCTCGGCGACGGTCTGGAGACTCTTGTTTGTGATGGACGGCAGGACGCTGTCAGACAGGGGGGTGATATATTTGTTGTCCTTGATGCCGAAGAAATTGGAGGAACCGAACTCGTCCACGAACTCGCGGGTGCCGGAGTTGAGGAAGAGCAGTTCGGTGTAGCCCTGGTCGTGGGCCATCTTGTACGGGCGGAAGGTCGCGGCGTAGTTGGCGCCGACCTTGTAACTGCCCGAGCCATGAGGAGCCGCACGGTCGAAATCGCCCGGGATAACGGCAGAGAAGGTGCGCAGGTGCTCACCGTAGTAAGAGCCGGCAGGGGCGCACATAACCGCGAACACTGCCTCGGGATAAGGAACGAGCTGCATCTGCGGATGCACGCCGAAAAGAAGCGGACGAAGGTAAAGCGAAGCCTTGTGGCCGTAAGGAGGCAGGAACTCGAGGTTGCCGCGGATGCAGTCCTCGCACATTTTGATGAACATCTCCTCGGACGGGCACGGCATTCCGAGATAGTCGGCCGTGCGCTGCATGCGGCGGGCGTTCTCTTCGGGGCGGAAGATCACGACCTTGCCGTCCTTCTGCGTGAAGGCCTTGAGGCCTTCGAAGCAGGAGATTGCGTAATGGTTGACCTGCGCGAAAGGGTCAAGGGTGAATGAGAAAGTCTCCGTAGATTCGATCGGCGACCATGCGCCGTCCTTGAAGTGGGACTTCACGACCGTCCTTGTACGGTATGCGTCGAAGCCCAGGGAATCCCAGTCAATCTTAGACATGATAGCGAGAGTTTAATTGTTAAGCCATTGAATATATCCTTACAAATATAGGAATACGGGGCGATAAAAGCAAAACGCGGAATGTTTTTTGTATATTTGTAGTTCTGCCGGCAGCAGCCGGTTTTTGCCTGACAATCGATAAGCTTTTTATTTATGGGAGCATTTCACGCATACGACATACGCGGAATCTACGGTGTGGATTTCGACAAGGAGACCGCCTACAAGGTTGGCTATTTCATTCCCGATCTTCTCAAGGCCGACAAGGTCCTGGTGGGACGCGACTGCCGCGTCTCTTCGCTTGAGATCCACGACGCGCTGCTTGAGGGCATCACCGATGCCGGCGCCGACGTGTACGACATCGGCCTGAGCAGTACGCCGATGGTGTATTTCGCTACGGCCAACTATGGCTTCAAGGCCTCCGTACAGATCACCGCATCGCACAATCCCGCAGAATACAACGGCATGAAGGTCTCGCGCGAGAACGCGCTGCCTGTCGGCTTCGATACCGGCCTCGGCCAGATCAAGGCCTGGATCGACGAGGGCCGCCCTACGCCGCCCGCAGCCCGGAAGGGCGGAGTCCACGCCAAGGAGATCCTTCCGGACTACCTCGCTTTCATGGGGAAGTTCAAGGGTGACTATGACGGGCTCAAGGTCGCCTTCGACCTGTCTAACGGCATGGCCTGTCTCTTTGCGAAACAGGTCTACGGCGACGGTCCCGCATACATCTTCGACGAGATAGACGGACGTTTCCCCAACCATGAGCCCAACCCGCTGGTGGCCAAGAACGTCCAGCCTCTCAAGGACCTCGTCGCACGCGAAAAGGCCGATGTCGGCGTCATCTATGACGGCGACGCCGACCGCGTGATGTTCGTCGACGACAAGGCACAGTTCGTCGCCCCCGACCTCGTCATCGCGCTCATGTCCGAGTATTTCATAAAGGAGCGCGGCGAGAAGGCTCCGCGCGTGCTGCAGGAGATCCGCAGTTCCAAGGCCGTGGGCGAGTACCTCGCCCCGATGGGTGTGGAACTGCACACCTGGCGTGTCGGCCGAGCCTTCGCAGCCCCCAAGCTCCGCGAGATCGACGGCCTATGGGGCGGAGAACTCGCAGGGCACTATTATTTCAAGGACTTCTTCTACTCCGACAGCGGCCTGCTCGCCTCGATGATCGTGCTGCGCATAGTCGCCGCACTCAAGAAGCAGGGAAAGACCCTGAGCCAGGCCATCTCGGAGATCGCCAGATACCAGAACTCCGGCGAGATCAACTTCAAACTCGAGGACAAGAAAGGTGCGATGGATGCCCTCAAGGAGCATTTCATGGCCCAGGAGAAAGCCACCGCATTCATGGATTTCGACGGTTACCGCGTCGGGTTCCCCGACTGGTGGTTCAACATCCGTCCTTCCAACACAGAACCATACCTTCGCTTTATCTGTGAGGCTTCGTCCGAGGAGCTGCTCCGGCAGAAAGTCGCCGAGACCAAAGAGCTCTTCATCAGGCGTTTCGACGCCATTGTGTAAAAGTTAAAAAGCGAGTTATGATATTTAGAAAAGCATTGGCAGTGATGCTCTTGCTGGCCCCCGCGGCCTTATTTGCGCAGCAGTCGCAGACCGATACCATCAAACGTCCCAGATTCACTACGAAACAGGCGGAACTCATCATCCCGAGACCGCGCCTGCAGCCTGTCAAGTCAATGATTCCGACAAATGCCGGGGCTATAGATACGCTTGACACGGCCAACCCGCTGGTCAAGATCATCCTGTACAGCGACAATACATGGAAATACATCAAGGACGGCAACCAGCTCAAGAAGGAAGACTATTTCACGACGAACTGGGACACGAACGCGATGGACCCCTATGGAGTATCGTTCAATTCGCTGCCCGACAAGGTGACTCTCTGGCTGGTCGACCATCCCACGGACTTCTGCTGTCCCAACCAGGTCAAGGTTTTCTCCAAGTTCGGCGTCCGCCACGGCCGGCGCCACCAGGGAGCTGACCTGCCTCTCAAGACAGGTGATCCCGTCCGCGCCGCCTTCGCCGGCAAGGTCCGCATTTCCGAGTACACCCGCGGCTATGGCAACCTCATAGTCATCCGCCACGAGAACGGCCTTGAGACCGCTTACGGACATCTCTCGAAGCGCGAGGTTGAAGTGAACCAATGGGTCAATGCAGGCGATGAGATAGGCCTGGGAGGCTCCACCGGCCGTTCCTCGGGCCCGCACCTCCACTTCGAAACCCGTTACCAGGGCTATGCCTTCGACCCGGAATGGCTGATAGACTTCGAGACGGGGACGCTCCGCAGCGGCGTCTTCACCCTCAACAAGCGCTACCTTAACGAGCGCAGCAACTACTTCCCCGAGTCGGAGGAAGAGGAGGAGCAGATCCTGCTCGCCGAGGTAGAGGACCGCGAAGCCGAGGCCAAGCAGGCCGCTGAAGTTGCAGCCCGTCAGTTCCATACCGTCAAGTCAGGAGACACGCTCGGAGCCCTCGCAGTCAAGTATCACACCACGGTACGCCAGCTCTGCGCCTGGAACGGCATCAAGCAGACCAGCACCCTGCGCATCGGCCAGCGCCTCAGGGTCCATTGATCCTCCGCGGCGCCTGACACCGCACGGGTAAAATAAAGGAAAGAGGATGACCTCAAAGTCCATCGGACTTGTCAGTCATCCTCTTTCTTTATGAGGGATCCGCAACGGTTATACACCCATGATGGCTTTGACCAGGAAGTATACCAGAGGGACGGTGATCGCGAACACTCCGATGAGGTCGAGAATGATACCGGCCTTGATCATCTTGGTGATGGGTATGTAGCCGGAAGAATAGGTGATGGCATTCGGCGGCGTCGAGACCGGGAGCATGAAGGCAAGCGACGTACAGAGGGCCATGACGACGCAGACAGGCACGGGGCTGAAGCCCAGGGATACGGCCGTGGCGATGGCGATAGGTCCCATCAGGTTGGCAACGGCGGTATTGGAGGTAAGCTCGGAGAGGAGCAGGGCCGTGACTGCGAACAGCGTAAGGAACAGGTACTCGGACGGGTGACCGCCAAGCGCGTTGGTCAGGGACTCGCCGATCCACTGCGACAGACCGGTGGAGAACACCATTCCGCCTATGGACAGACCGCCGCCGAAGAGCAGGAGCGTGCCCCAGTCGATACCCTTGACACCGTCTTTCCAGCTCAGGGTCATCTCACCCTTCTTGATATTGACGGGCATGAGGAACATGAGCAGACCACCGACCATTGCGGCGACAGCCTCAGGGAAATGGGCATTGTAAGCCTTGACGAAGTCAGGATTGACGGCAGTGGGAGAAATGTTCTGGATGGCGCTGAGAATACCCGGCGTAACCCAGAGGAGAACAGCCACGATGAAAGCGGCAAGGGTGTTCTTCTGGGCGCGGGTCCACTTGCCCAGTCCCCTCTTATGCTCCTGAATGAACTCCTGAGCGCCGTCGATGTGCTTGACATCGGCAGGGAACATCTTCTGGAGGACGAAGTAAGTGACGATGAAGTAGAGGACCATGGCGAGGAAGCCCCAGATCATCCAGTTGAAGAACGTAATCTGAGGAGCATCGGGTGCCAGCTCCCTGATGAAACCGATCATGATGATGTTCGGAGGAGTGCCGATCGGGGTGAGAACACCACCGATGGAACAGGCATACGCGGTCATGAGCATGAGACCGGTAGCATATTTATAACTTCTCAGGTCGATCTCCTTGCCGTTGGCGGCCATCATCTCGCGGATAGCCTCGAGCAAACCGAGAGCGATGGGGAACATCATGGCGGCGGTAGCGGTGTTGCTGATCCAGCCGGAACACAGCATACACGCCAGACCGATGGCCAGGAAAATCCTGCGCGGTGAGTCGCCCACCCATTTCATCGACATGATGCCGTAGGCGATACGCTTGTCAAGGCCGTTCACCATCATGCCCTTGGCAATGAGGAAACCTCCCATGAAAAGGAAGATCATGGGGTTCGCGAAGGACTTGAAGGCATCGGTCGCCGAGACGACTCCGAAGATGACGCAGAGAGTAGGACCCAGGATTGAGGTTACGGGAATGGGAACCGGCTCGCAGATCCACCAGAAGGCCACGAACGTAACGATGGCCAGAAGCTTATGGGCCTCAGGGGAAAGACCGGCAATCGGGATGAGATAAACCAGAAGCGCACAGATGGGGCCGAAAATGGCTCCGATGATGTGACGCTTGCGGTCGAATGAGGACTCTTGTGCAGCAACCGCCGCACCGTTTTGTGTTTGTTTGCTCATAATATAGTTAAGTGTGATCTTTTCTCCTATAACCAAATGCAAAGTAACAAAATAATATGAAGAAAATAAATTTTTTTAGAAAAAACTATCAAGGTGACTGATAGCTAATTATTGGTCGCCACGAATAAGCCGTGCAGTTGCGTTTTGCAGCCGCGGCAGTCACCTCCGGAAGGTTCCGTCCGCTTCGCTCACTCCATCCCTCCCAACGTCTCCTGCGTCATCGCTGCACGATAACTTGTATCCGTCGGGCCCCTCCCTCTAACGTGCCCGAGGGTGCGCACGCCTTCCGTGAGGTGACAGCCGCAGCCGCAAACTCCGGGGTAGCACAAAAAAGAGGATGACCTCAAAGTCCGTCGGACTTGTCAGTCATCCTCCAATCGAATACTTCGAGAGACTTAGAAGCTGTACTTGAGCATCATCTGGACGCGGTTGTTGGTGACCCAATGGAGACCCTCGTCGAAGAGACCCTTCTCGAGGTTCATGGGCTTGGTCTTGTCACCGAACTCGACGGAGGTGCGCTCATACTCGAGTGCGACCT
>JAEEGF012184675.1_pt1 | contig 10464 bp, 9 predicted proteins | sample 9134171 | NCBI WGS metagenome assembly JAEEGF01 (sample SAMN16246542, study PRJNA631951) | gut metagenome | biome: gut microbiome; feature: rumen; material: AP-attached | host: Bos | place: Iran: Karaj | collected 2018-10 | reverse complement strand
ATCGAACTACACCGACGGGTTTCAGAGCCGTATTGCCGTTGCCCGCACACCCGACAACACGTTTCTGCCCCTGGAGGACAAGCCCCACGTGCTGACCGACCGCCAGCAGGATCACATCCGGCAGGTTGCCCATCTGCTGCCGCTGATGCAGGGCGATGTGGTGCTGCCGAAGTTGGAGGCAAAGGGCCGCGAATGGGTGGAGCGCATCCGACTGGAGACGATGAAGAACGACGACCGCACCCGGGCCCGTCAGCGCTTCCGCGTCTGCGTGACGGCCCAGCGCATGACCTGCTGCCTGATGCTCTGCAAGGTGGCCGAACAGCTCATCCAGAAGCACGGCATGAGTGGTGCCGAGAATCTGTTGAAGCAGAGGCCCGACCTGTGGCAGACGATGCTGCAGAAGGCTCAGACACCGCAGCTGCTGGAGGCTTACGATGTCATTGCCGACTATCTGATGGAGACGGCGCTCTACTTCTTCCGCGACCGCATAGAGGCGGCTTTCCAGAGCCGCGACTACCGCGGCAACAACGACCGCCAGCGCATGGGGAAGAACGACTCTATCTTTGAGCGCCTGGACGTGGAGTTCAGCTTCGAGGAAGCCCTCCGGCACAGCGTCGCCGTGAAGGGGACCAGCGTATCGCGCAACAACGCCCGCCAGATGCTGAAGAACTGGCGGAAACAGGGCCTCATCGTGCAGACGGAGGCAGGACGGTACAGGAAAGTTGAGCGTTTAGAGAGTAGAGTTTAGAGCGGTCATGAGTGTCATGTGTCATGAGTGTCATTAAGGATTTTACAACTATGGACATCGCAAATACCCAAGAATGCTTCGTGCAGCTCTGGCTACGGCTGGAGCACACGAGGCGCCTCCTCGGAGGCCAGTACAAGCGCTTCTGCATCCGCAACGTGCTGAAGGCGTGGTTCGGCCTGAGGGCCAGCGACGACTTCATCTGGGAGGTGTGTCTCCGCTGCGAGCAGGAAGGCTGGAACGAACTGCCTATGCCCGCCCTCTACCCGCGCAGGCACCGCGAGCTGTTCCGTGCCGTCGTGTCGGTGAAACTGGGCATCAGCTCCTACAGAATCAACCTGAAAGCCCTCGACAGCGCCTACAGCATCGCCTTCCCGAAAAGTACGCCGCTTAACGTGAACAAGAAGAAGAGATAGCTCAGATCACGGATAACCGGGTCTTGAACGGTCGCACCGCCAAGACAGAGCCTCAGTTGTGCACAAGGGTGCCTATATCCTGCCCTTCGATGACGCGGCGCAGGTTGCCGTACACATCCATGTTGAAGACATAGATGGGCAGGTGGTTCTCCTTGCACATCGTGGTCGCCGTAAGGTCCATTACCTTCAGGCCGCGATTGTAGATCTCGTCGTAGGTGATCTCGGAGAACTTGGTGGCGGTGGGGTCCTTCTCGGGGTCTGCGGTGTAGACGCCGTCCACGCGGGTACCCTTCAGCATGACATCGGCCTCGATTTCTATGCCGCGCAGGCTGCTGCCCGTATCTGTGGTGAAGTAGGGGTTGCCCGTGCCTGCACTCATGATGACCACCTCGCCGTTTTCCATTGCTTCGATGGCCTTCCATTTGGTATAGAACTCGCCGATGGGTTCCATCCTGATAGCCGTCAGGACACGACTCTTCACGCCGGCCGAGGCAAGGGCGCTGTTCAGCCCCAAGGAGTTGATGACTGTTGCCAGCATACCCATCTGGTCGCCCTTTACACGGTCGAAGCCCCTGCCTGCCCCGCTGAGCCCGCGGAAGATGTTGCCGCCGCCAATGACGATGCCTATCTGCACGCCCATCTCGTGTACTTCCGCAATCTGCCGGGCATAGTCAGCCAGGCGCTTTTCGTCGATACCATACCCTTTTTCGCCCATAAGGCTCTCTCCCGAAAGCTTCAGGAGAATACGATTAAACTTCTTCATCTGTCTTTTTGTTTTTATGTGTTACAAGATATATTCTACCTCCTTGAAGGCATAGCGGCGCGTGTGGCCGCCAGCGTCCGTGATGATAAGATGTCCCGAGGGGTCCACTCCGGCTATACGCCCCGTGAAGGTCCCGTTCGCGTCGCGGAAGGCGTGGGTGCTGTTGCGCCGATAGAGTAGCCCTTCAAACTCGTCATGCAGGGCCTGATAGTCGTGCGCCTGAATCCTGCTGTAGTAGGAACGGAACTGGCCGACAAAGTCGTGGAGCACTTCGCTGCAAGACACTTCGCGTCCCAAAATCTGCCTGAGGGAAACGGGGTTCGGCGCATCGCTGAGGAACTGCATCTGATTCACGTTGATTCCCACGCCCATAATGCAGGACTGCACCTTGCCGCCCATAAGGTTGTTCTCAATGAGCAGGCCGGCAATCTTACGGTCTTCATAGTAGATGTCGTTCGGCCATTTGATGCTAAACCCCTGGATGTAATTCTGCAAGGCATGCCATACGCTGAGGGCCAAAGACGCGGATAGCACAAAAACATCAGGCGCCTCTACAAAGACGGGATGAGTGCGTAGGCTGAAGAGCAGGTTCTTCCCCGCTTCCGACTCCCACCGGTTATTCCCCGCACCGCGTCCCGCCTCCTGGTAGCAGGCTGTTACCAGCGTCCAGTCCTCATTGTCCCCGGGCGGCAGGTTCTTGAGGTAGGTGTTGGTTGAGTCAACGGAATCCAGAGAAATGATGTTCAGCATTGTCTTCTTCAATAGGTTTTGGCGTTAGGGCGAAAAGCGTCTTCGTAATGCTCTATCTTTTCGCGATGGCCTTCGCCCAAATGACTAATGGCTATCACGTCGAATCGCACAGGCATATCAATGAAATGCATGCGTACGTAGGCATTTGCCGCAAGAACCAGCCGGCTTATCTTTCTCGCCGTTACGGCTTCTTCCGGACGCCCGTAGGTGTTACGCCTGCGAGTCTTCACTTCCACGATGACCAGCTGCTCGTCCTTCTGCGCCACAATATCCAGCTCCTTGTGGCCGAAGAACCAGTTCCTTTCCAGTATCAGATAGCCCTGCTGTTCCAGGTATTCAGCCGCCACATCCTCGCCGGAACGTCCGTAAATATTGTGTTGCGCCATTTTTCCAGGTGAATTTTTGTGCAAATTTAGAAAAAAAACGTAACTTTGCCACATAAAAACAGAGAAAAAACATGATGGATGACTTTTTTTACATGAGACAAGCCCTCGAAGAGGCCGGAAAGGCCTTCGCGGAAGATGAAATACCTGTGGGAGCCGTTGTGGAGTGCCAGGGGCGCATTATCGCCAGGGCGCACAACCTGACCGAACGGCTGACCGACGTCACAGCGCATGCCGAAATGCAGGCTATCACAGCGGCATCAGCTCATCTGGGCGGCAAATACCTTACGGAATGCACCCTTTATGTCACGGTAGAACCTTGTGTGATGTGTGCCGGTGCCTTGGGATGGTCGCAGATAAAGCGCATCGTCTTCGGCGCTGCCGACGAGAAACGGGGCTTTCTGCGTTTTTCGCCTCAGGCCCTGCATCCCCGCACAGAGGTTACTGCAGGCATAATGGAGCAGGAATGTGCAAAACTGATGAAAGAATTCTTTCAGAAGAAAAGATGAAAAAGTGATATTTATGAATTATTCAACCATAAATATCTAATCTTATACCTCACTATCCCAAATGATTCGTAATTTTGCAGCCGGAATAGTCTCGAAGGACAAGGGCTGACAGACATATTTAAACCTATTCTCTATGGATCGGATCAGAAATAAGATATCGCTCATCAAAAGCCGCATAGCAGAGCTGATTGCCCGAAAGGAATCGGCACCGGTACGACTGGAGCTATACTGGATTGCGCGCGACGTGGACGAACTGCTGGCCCCTCCCGCTTCAGGTCAGCCGATAAACGTCCCGACAGCCCACGATCATCAAACCCTGCATAGGATTCATCCCAGAACCCACCGCAACCTGATCCTGGTTGTTGACGAAGACGAGGCAGCACGCAAGTACCTGACCGTCCCCCTAAGCAAAGAATTCGACATAGCCGAAGCCGGAGACGGCGGCGCGGCCTGGGAGATGGCCCTGGAGCTGAACCCCGACATCATTATTTCGGATATGATGACTTCAGTCATACCGGGCGACGAGCTTTGCCGCAAACTGCGCGGGAATGTTGAGACCAGCCACATTGCCATCATCCTGCTCTCCGCTCTTTCTGAACGCGAAAACATTATCTACGGACTGGAGGCAGGGGCAGATGATTACATCGCCAAGCCATGCGACCTGGACATCTTGCGCACACGCATCCTTAGTTTGCTCAAACGCCGGCAACGCCTGCGGCAAGAAGTTGTCAACATGCAGGGACACACCGAACTGGTGGAGTTCAAGAGTCAGTTGGACCGCGACTTTATGCGACGCGTCTTCCGCATTATCGAAGGGCAACTCTCCAATACCGACTTCTCCATCGGCGACCTCTGTTATGAATTGGCGATGAGCCGCTCATCTGTTTACAACAAGATAAAGACCCTGACAGGACGCGGCCCGAACGACATCATCAAGATTGTACGCCTTAGCAGAGCCCGAGACCTGCTGACCCGCCGTCCCTGGCCCATCGCCGATGTCGCAACGATGGTAGGCTTCTCAGACCCGAAATACTTCAGCACATGCTTTAAAAAAGAATATGGCATTAGCCCCAGCAAATTAAATGATGAAACACGACAAGACACATAACCAAATGGATGCAACATATATAGGTATCGTACTGAGTGGCTCCCGCCTCATGATTGGCGAGATAAACACCGCCGGTAACATTTTGCAGCACAAGGCATATAAACTCAGTTTCTTCAACCAGGAATCGGCGTTGGACATCATACGCACATCTATGGACGACTATGTGCGCAGTGCCGGCTGGAAAGAGAAAAGGCCCGCAGCCATCGGCGTGGGACTGATAGGGCGCGTCAACTCTGAAGAAGGAATGTGGTACCAGATAGACCCCGAGCGCACTCATCCCATCAATGTTGCCCGCGAGATAACGGCCTGGTACGGGATTCCCTGCTTCACAGACAATGACGTAAAAAGCGAGACGCGTGCCGTAATGCGTTGGGGATCAGGACAGAAGACTGAGAATTTCGTCTATCTGCACACAGGCACAGGCATTGCCGCTGGCATAGTCATCGACGGAAAGCCTATCCGAGGCAGCCATTTCAATGCCGGAGAGGTAGGTCATCTGCGGGTCGGCGTACGGGTCGGACTCAAGTGTCCCTGCGGCCGGATGGACTGCATAGAAACCATAGCCTCCAGCGTAGGCATAGACCGTCAGGTCCGTTTCCTGAAACGATACTACGATACGCAGCTCCTCATTCCGCAGCAAGGCGAGCGGGTCAGTGTCGAAGAGGTCTATCGTCTCTGCCGCGAGGGCGACTCGCTCTGCACAAAGGTTGTGGACAATGCAGCCGAGGCGATGGCCAGCTTGATTATGAACCTGGTTCGCGTATCCGACCCCGATACGGTCATCCTGGCAGGTGAGATGCTGTCTGACGGTTTCCTGCTTGAGCAAATCCGCAAGAAACTGCAGCCCGTAACCATGCGCTTCGTAACCGGAGGTGTAGTCCTTACACAACTGGATGCCCAGAACATAGGTCTGCTTGGCGCCGGTGCCTTGGCGATTGACGGGCTGGAGAGAGAGGCAAGATGTAAGAAGTAAACTTTTCAAAATATGAGAACACTCGCAAAATTTATGCTGTTACTGGCCGCATTCAGCTTGTCGGTAACCTGTTACGGAAAGAAGAAAGAGGCAAGGGACATGATCGTCGTTGCCTACGTGACTTCATGGACCAACGAAGTGCCCGATCCCACCGTGATGACCCACATCAACTACGCCTTCGGACATGTCAACGACACGTTCAACGGCGTTCGCATCGACAATCCCGACCGCCTGCGCATGATAACAGGACTCAAACAGCAGAATCCTGCCCTGAAAGTGATGCTCTCCGTAGGAGGATGGGGCAGCGGACGGTTCAGCGAGATGGCTGCCACGCAAGAGAACCGCCAGGCCTTTGCCAGCGACTGCAAGAGAGTGGTGAATGAGTTCGGACTGGACGGCATCGACATCGACTGGGAGTATCCTACCCAAGGCGGAGCGGGCATCTCCTCCTCGCCCGACGACACAAAGAACTTCACGCTGCTGATGGCGGAGCTGCGCAAGACACTCGGCAAGAAGCAGCTGCTCACAGCCGCTACCGTCAGCTCGGCTCAGTTCATCGACTTCAAGAGCTGCATTCGGTATATGGACTTCGTAAACGTAATGGCCTACGACATGGGAAATCCCAGCCACCACCACGCAGCCCTCTACCCTTCCGACATCTCGGGCTACTGCACCTCGTCGGAAGCCGTCGAGAAGCACCTGCAGGCGGGTGTGCCTCGCGAGAAACTGGTGATGGGCGTGCCTTTCTACGGGAAGGGCAAGCGCGATGACGAAGGCCTCAGGCAGTATAACCGTACAGGCCGCCTGCCTCAGGGCTACGAAGAGCGGTGGGACGAGAAGGGTATGGTACCCTATCGCGTGAATGACAAGGGCGAGTTCGTCTGGGGCTACGAGAACACTCGTTCGCTGGCCGCCAAGTGTAAGTACATCCTGGATAACAACCTGCGGGGAGGTATGTACTGGGACTATGCCAGCGACAACCCGCAGGGCGACGAGAGCCGCACCCTCTGCCTCAGCCTGATGAAGAACCGCCAGGCGACTATCCCACCCCGTCGCGTACTAGTGCTGGCCGAGCGCGGAGGGCTGCATGAAGGATTCACCGCAACCGGCCTGCAATGGCTCGAAGACCAGAAGGAAAAGTTGAACATAGAGCTGACGGTGCTGAACTCGGCCAAGGAGATTCCGCAGGGCGAGATCAGCAAGTATCACCTGGTGCTGCAGCTCAACTACCCGCCCTATGCCTGGAGCGAGGCTGCCATGAAAGACCTGCAGGAATACATCGACCGCGGCACAGGAAGCTACATCGGTTTCCACCACGCCAGCCTGCTGGGCGAGTTCGACGGCTATAAGATGTGGCCTTGGTTCTCTGACTTCATGGGAAAGATACGCTATAAGAACTATATCGCCGAGAAGAGCGACGGCACCGTGCAGGTCGAAGACCGCCAGCATCCTGTCATGCAGAACGTACCTGGCACATTCGTAGTGGCCGATGACGAGTGGTACACCTACGACACCGACCCGCGCCCGAATGTTCACGTCCTGGCTCACGTTGATGAATGCAGCTATACGCTGAAGACCGATATCAAGATGGGCGACCACCCGGTCATCTGGACCAATCCCCAAAAGCGGGCCCGCAACGTCTATTTCCAGTTCGGACATAGCAAATCGCTCTACGAGAACCCTGCCTTCCTCACCCTATTCGAGAACGCACTCCGCTGGACCCTGCGCGACGGCGAATGACGCACCGCCTCTTCATATTTGCCCTGTACTGCCTGCTGGGTTCCCCGGAGAACACAGCTCAGACGCTCGCTCCGGATCGGACCCTGGAACGTCAGTTGCGTGCCTCAGGAATGCTTAGCCGTCCGCTGCCTGTCGATGACAGCCGGTCGCTGGAGGTCCGGCAGCTGCAACAGAAAGTTGTGCAGAAGGAAGTGTTGTCCGTCGGCAATCCTCAGGAATGGGAGCAGCGGGGCTTCGGTCGCCTCTCCTTCCCCCGAAACGGTGTTCGCCTCCACGTTCCTGTCTCTACGGGACAGAGGGCAAAGGGGCCGGCTGGCGATCCCGATTATGCCACTTTCGGACGGGCAAGCCTTTCGCTGAAGATGCACGGACGCGACCTTCGCGCCTTCCATCGCCTCGTCCTGGAGGTATTCCCCCAATGTAGCGGAACGGTTATTATGAACCTGAATGCCTCTTTGCAGAATGCGAAGCCAAACGACATCGGCGCCCATCTCATCAATCTTCGGCCAAACCGATGGAATACCGTCGTCTTCGACCTTAGTGCGCTGGAACGCGAGCAGGTTGAGCGCATCTCGTTCTACACAGACCTGAAGGGACGCAACGGGGCGCTGGGCGATACACTCACCTATACCCTGCGCCGCTTCCGACTGGAGCGGTTGGAGGAAGTGGAGCCGCAGCGGGGATGGACACTGCCATCCGGACTTATCTCCTATGCGATGTCCGGCTACCTGCCGAAAGGACAAAAGACAGCCCTGACGGGAAGCACGGCAGAGAAGACCTTCCAGCTGACAGACGAACGCGGCAAACGCGTCCTGTTCTCCGGCAGCGTTCAGGCCTCATCCACCAGTTTGGGCACCTTCGGCATCCTGGACTTCTCGGCATTTCAGACACCTGGCCGCTACCGGCTGCGCCTGGGAAACATTACAACCGAACCGTTCCTCATCTCAGACGATGCTTTCCTCAATGCGCAATGGCGACTGCTCAACTACATCTTCTGCCAGCGGTGCGGATATGCCGTTGAGGGCATTCACGGCCTTTGCCACCAAGACCTCTTTTGCGACCACAACGGACAACAGGTCTGCTACGGAGGCGGCTGGCACGATGCAGGCGACCTCTCGCAACAGACCCTGCAGACAGCCGATGTGGCATACGCTCTTTTGGAGGCCTGCAAACGGCAGCAAGGAACGCATCCCCAACTGGCCGACCGACTGCTGCAGGAAGCCCTTTGGGGGCTGCGCTTTGTGCTGCGCTGCCGCTTTGGCGACGGATATCACGCCAGTAGCCTGGGCCTGCTTCACTGGACGGATTCCCAGGCAGGCACATACGATGACATTCATACCGTTCGCAAGCAGGACAACGCCTTCGACAACTTCCTCTATGCCGCCTACGAAGCATACGCAACCCGGGTGATGCCTGCCTCTGCCCTGCGGGACAGCCTCGCCGAAGCCGCTGCCGAGGACTTCCGTTTTGCCGAAAGAAAGTTCCGCCGCGACGGTTACGACCGGTTCCCCCATATCATGGAGCACGTCTATAACACCTCTCCGTCTCTGTTCCAGGCCGCCAGGAGCTGGGCTGCCACTCAGCTCTTCCTGCTTACCGGCAAAGCCCTTTATGCCCAAACAGCGGTGGAGAGCATCCGCTACGTACTCGACAGTCAGGCAAAGGGTGAGCAGGGCGGTTACTTCTGCCGGGACACTACGCTTCGCGTTCCCGTTCATTTCATTCATCAGTCGCGCGACCAGCTCTTTGCCCAGTCTCTTGTTGCGCTCTGCCAGAGTCAGCCCGAGCATCCTTCGGCTGGAGAGTGGCGGGCAGCTGTGCAGCGCTATGCCGACTATCTGAAGCGGCTGATGCCCTACACCGCACCCTATGGCATGATTCCCTCAGGCATTTACCACGAGACGGAGTATGCTGATTCAGCCGGGTTCTATTCCCTTCACCTCTTTGCGCCTTCTGATGCACCCCTGCGCTTCGACAGACAGCTCAGACAGGGTGTCCGCCTGGATGAAACACATATCCTGCGCCGCTTCCCTGTCTGGTTCGGCATCTTCAACGGCAACGAGGCGATAATCCTTTCCACAGGCAAGGCCGCTGCATTGTGCGGACGCTTCCTTCAGGACGAGGCATTGCGCCAGATCGGACTGGAACAACTCTACTGGACCGTGGGCAAGAACCCCTTCTGCCAGTCGCTCATCTATGGCGAAGGGCACCGCTACCCCTCTATGGACAGTTTCTCTTCTGGCGAGATTACGGGCGAGATACCCGTAGGCATCCGATCATGGGGCGACAGTGACGAACCCTATTGGCCGCGAATCAACAATGCTTGCTACAAGGAGGTGTGGCTCACCTCTGCCGGCAAGTTCCTGTCCCTACTCTCTGAATACTAACATAATTAATAAAGAAAAGACATGAAGACTCATTTTCAAAAACTCTTGCTGATGATAGCAGCTGTTTGCTTCTCAGCAGTCCTAACCGCCCAGGACAACGGCGAGTACGCCGCCAACTATGCCCGTGCCCCGCGCTTCAAAGCCCTGCTGCATTACGAGCCGGGAGCAGAAGAAGCACATGTCCAGTTCGACAAACAGGCCATCGAGTTCTTCCACAAACTCACTTACGGCGAAGGCTGGATCATGGATGTCACCACCTCCCTGGCAGAATACCCCTACGAGAAGCTGAAGGAGTACAGCATCATCATCAGTCTGAACGCTTCGCCCGGTGGCAAGGCGCAGCGTGAAGCATTCGAGAAATATATGGAGGACGGAGGCGGATGGATAGGATTCCATGCCTCTGGCTATAATGACCGACGCACCCAGTGGCCCTGGTTCAACAAGTTCCTGGGCTGCGGAGCCTTCTACTGCAACAACTGGCCGCCACAGCCGGCCCTCGTGGTCTGCGATACACAGGAGCATCCCGTCACCTACTCCCTGCCCCAGTCGTTCGTGGTACCTGCCAGCGAGTTCTATCAGTGGCAACCCAGTCCACGCAAGAATCCCGACGTTCAGGTACTGCTCTCTATTTCCCAGACGATGTACCCCTTCGGACTAAAGGATGTCGTCAAGTTTGGCGATTTCCCTATC
>JAEEGF011529131.1_pt1 | contig 10464 bp, 10 predicted proteins | sample 9134171 | NCBI WGS metagenome assembly JAEEGF01 (sample SAMN16246542, study PRJNA631951) | gut metagenome | biome: gut microbiome; feature: rumen; material: AP-attached | host: Bos | place: Iran: Karaj | collected 2018-10 | reverse complement strand
TATTGGGTGAAGCAATGAAGACCTAGCTCCTCGTGGAGGTGGGTGATCAGCTCGTGCTGATCGATAAACATGCCGCTCACGAGCGCATGAATTTCGACCGCATGAAAGCGCAGCCCCGTCAGATCACGGCGCAGGAGCTGCTGGCCCCCGTCACACTGCGGGTGAGCCCGGAGGACCTCGGCCTGCTTCAGGCAAGGGCTTCCCTGCTGGAAGAGCTCGGGTTCTCAGTAGAACCGTTCGGTGAGAATGCCGTGGTGGTCCGCGCCGTTCCGGCCGACATGCTGCCTTCCGACGCCGCTGCCGCCGTGGAAGAGATCTGCGAAAAGCTGCGCGGCGGCAGGGCGCCCGATCCGCAGGCAGCCAGAGACGAGATCCTGCACACAGTCGCCTGCAAGGCGGCTATCAAGGCCGGGTGGGACACGAGTCCCGAAGAGCGGGAGCGTATCGTGTGCGAAGTGCTCTCCGGGTGCGTGAAATACTGCCCGCACGGGCGGCCGGTCTCCGCCGTGCTGACAAGGCGGGATCTGGACAAGATGTTCAAACGCATCGTGTAAGCAGCCTGTCATGGAGAAAACGCTTCTGGTTCTGGCCGGGCCGACGGCTTCCGGCAAAACGGCGCTGAGCCTGCTTCTGGCGGAGGCCTTGAACGGCGAGATCGTCTCCGCCGACTCGATGCAGATCTACCGCGGCATGGACATCGGGACCGCCAAAGCAACGCCCGAAGAACAGGCCGCCGCACCGCATCACATGATCGATATCGTGGATCCCGGCGAGGACTATTCCGTCTCCCGGTATGTGGAAGACGCTTCCTGCTGCTGTGAGGACATCTTTGCCCGCGGCCGGCAGCCCATTCTTGTGGGCGGTACAGGCCTGTATATTGATTCGCTGCTCGCCGGGCGCACATTTTCGGCCCGGGCTGAGGCTTCGGAAGAACTGCGTGCGGAGCTGAACGCGGACTATGACCGTCTGGGCGGTGAAGCGATGCTCCGGGAACTGAGCCGCTTCGATCCGGAGCGGGCTGCGCTCCTGGCGCCATCCGACCGGCGCCGCATCGTGCGGGCCATAGAGATCTACCGGCTCACCGGGAAGACCATCTCCGCGCACGACAGGGAGACGCGCCTGCAGCCGCCGGCGTATGCTTCGGTGTATGCCGTTCTCGGCTTTGCCGATCGCAGGCGTCTCTACGCCCGGATCGACGACCGCGTCGACCGGATGGCTGCGGATGGCCTTTTTGAGGAGACCGCCTCGCTGCTCCGCCGCGGCATCCCCGACGCCAGCACCTGCATGCAGGCGATCGGCTACCGGCAGGCCGCACAGGCGCTGCGGGGCGAATGCTCGCGGGAAGACGCGATCGCCGCGGTCAAGCAGGCGAGCCGCCGTTACGCCAAGCGGCAGATGACCTGGTTCCGACGCCGGGAAGACGCGCTGCCCCTCCTTTGGGAGGACGAGCCGGATCTTCCCGCGGCGGCCGAAACGATCCTGCGGCAGATGCGGGAGAAGAAAGGATTATAACACCATGGGTACGATAACTGAAAATGTTGCGCGGATCCGTGAGGAGATCCGCGAGGCGGCGCTGGAAGCAGGCCGGGATCCCGACGGCGTGCTGCTCATTGCCGCCACCAAAATGAACGACGTCTCCCGTGTGCGGGAGGCCATAGCCGCCGGCGTCGACGTGTGCGGCGAGAACCGCGTACAGGAGATGCTGAGCAAACTCGCGCTTGGCGCCTATGACGGTGCGCCGCTCCATTTCATCGGCCACCTGCAGAAGAACAAGGTCCGGCAGGTCGTGGGCGTCTGCGAGTTGATCCACTCGGTCGACAGCCGGGAGCTTCTGCAGGTCATTTCCCGCTGTGCGGAAAATCACGGGCTCGTGCAGGATGTTCTCCTGGAAGTGAATATCGGCGAAGAGGCGTCGAAATCCGGTTTCTCTCCGGAGCAGATCCCGGACGCGCTTGCCTTTGCCTCCACCCTTCCCGCCGTTCGTGTCCGCGGATTGATGGCAATTCCGCCCATCTGCGATTTTCCGGAAAAAAATCGGCCATTTTTTCTCGCAATGAGACAGCTTTTTGTTGACAACAGCGAAAAAAAATACGATAATACATCTATGGATTTTCTGTCCATGGGTATGTCCGGGGATTATGCGGAGGCTGTTCGCTGCGGTGCCACAATGGTCAGAATCGGGACAGGCATTTTTGGCCCCCGCCACTACACTTGATACTATCGGCGCTACGGAACCACAACATGCTGTGATTCTGCGGCCCCGTTTTCTTGAAACGTAATCGGAGGACACACCATGGGGTTCATGGACGAACTGAGAAAGCTGACGCAGCCGTACGAGGACGAAGACGATTTTTACGAGGGCTCGGACTATTCCGGCGAAGCGGTTGAGCCGTCCGAAGAGCAGCTTGAGTTTGAAAGCAATTTTTCCGACCGGGAACGCCCCGAACGGGAAGAAGACGAGGAAGATCCCGCCCCCCGTGAGGGCAAGGGCATCTTCTCCGGCCGGAACCGGAAGAAGACCGGCCGCAGCCGCGTGACGCACAAGGAGCGCGTGGTCGATTTCGGCGGGACCGAGCAGCAGGTCATCCTGTTCAATCCCAAAACCTTCGACGAGGCGGGCGACCTGGCCGGATACCTTTCACAGGGCCGCAGTGTCGTGCTGACGCTGGAAGGCATCCCGATGGAATCCGCCCGCAGGCTGCTGGATTTCCTTTCGGGCATCTCCTTTGCGCTGCAGGGCAAGATCACGCCCATCTCCGCAAAGACCTATTTTGTAACTCCGCAGAATGTTGACATTCTCGGCGCACCGTCCTTTATCGCCGGGAACGATGATTCTTCTGCTTATTAAATGAAATATTTTCTATATGCATCATTCATGAAAGGTGGAAAACAGATATGATTACTGCACAGGACATCCGCGAAAAGACCTTTGAAAAATCCAGGATCAACGGCTATGACATGGCTTCCGTCGATGATTTTCTCGAGGATCTCGCCGAGGACATTACGGCGACCCAGAAGGAAAATGCCGTACTGAAGAGCAAGATGAAGGTCCTTGTCGACAAGATCGAGGACTATCGCGCCAATGAGGAAGCGCTCAACATGGCCATCCTGTCCGCGCAGAAACTCGCTGTCCAGATCGAGAGCGAGGCCCGTCAGCGTGCCGCCGCCATGATCGAGGATGCAGAAGCCCAGGTCAAGGCCCGCGTCGGTTCCATTGAGGAAGAGACCGCCATCCAGGAGCGCCGCCTTGCCGCCGCGCAGTCTGCCACCCAGAGCTTTGTGGATTCCGTCCGGAATCTCTGCAATGGCCAGCTCGGAAAGCTGGAGCAGATCCTTCAGGATCTCGACCTGCAGCCGGCTGTGGCCGAGGAGCCGGCCCCTGTCGACGTTGACGCTGCCGTACAGGACATCGAAGCTGAAATTGCCCGCGTCAACCCTGAGCCCTCCCTGGATCTTGACTTCTCCTCTGTAGGGACTGCCTCCGAGCGCGGCACATTCAGCAGCACACAGTCGTTCAATCTGTAAGCTTCTGTCTTGTTTTGATACCTGCAGCGGGGCGGGCGCAGCTGCGCGCGCCCCGCTTTTCCGCTTATCTTGAGGGTGTTTGCCCCGGGATCCGCAGCCAGTTTTTTGATATCAGGAGTAAAAATATTTATGGCAAAAGACTATAATTCCACGCTTAATCTGCCCAAAACCGATTTCCCCATGCGCGCCGGTCTGCCGAAGCGCGAGCCGGACATGCTGAAGCGCTGGGAAGAACTGGACGTCTATAACGAGCATCTGAAAAAGAGCGAAGGCCTGCCCCTCTTCAACCTACATGATGGCCCTCCCTTCTCCAATGGCGACATTCATATGGGCCATGCCCTGAACAAGACCCTGAAGGACTTCATCAACCGCAGCTATATGATGCGCGGATACCATGTGCCGTATATTCCCGGATGGGACAACCACGGCATGCCCATTGAGAGCGCCATCATTAAGGAGCAGAAGCTCAACCACAAGGCCATGAGCGTAGCTGATTTCCGTTCCGCCTGCGAAGCCTATGCCAACAAGTACATTCATCGTCAGATGGATGGCTTCAAGCGGCTCGGTGTTCTGGGCGACTGGGAGCATTACTACACCACCATGAACAAGGGCTTTGAGGCGGATGAGGTGCGCATCTTCGGAAAGATGTACCGCAACGGGCATATCTACAAGGGCTTCAAGCCTGTTTACTGGTGCTATCACGACGAGACCGCTCTCGCCGAGGCGGAGATCGAATATCACGAGGATCCTGTCGATTCTGTTTACGTGAAGTTCCCCGTCCACGATGATCTGGGCAAGCTGAGTCATCTGAACAAGGAAAAGCTCTTCTTCCTGATCTGGACCACCACGACCTGGACGCTGCCCGGCAACATCGGCATCGCGCTGCATCCGGACATCAGTTACGCCGTCGTGAAGGCTTCCAACGGTGAGTACTATATCTTTGCCGAAGACCTTGTGGAAACGGTCATGGAAAAGGGCGGCGTTTCCGAATATGAGATCGTGGAGACCCACCCCGGCAGCTTCTTTGAGTACATGCTGGCCGATCATCCGTTCCTGCCCAAGACATCCCTGCTGATGCTGGCGGATTACGTCACCACTGAGGACGGCACCGGCTGCGTGCACACCGCGCCCGGTTTCGGCGACGTTGACTATCAGACCTGCCTCGCCTACGGTACGGAGATGGTGGTCCCGGTCGATGATCAGGGTCGTCACACGGAGTATGCCGGCAAATATGCCGGTCTGATCGTGGAAGAATCCAACCCGATCATCGCCGCCGATATGAAAGAGAGCGGCATGCTCTTTGCTATGGAGCGCCTGATGCATAATTATCCGCACTGCTGGCGCTGCAAACAGCCTATCATCTTCCGTGCGACTCCGCAGTGGTTCTGCTCGGTCGACTCATTCAAAGACGAAGCGATCGCAGCCTGTGAAGCCGTGCGCTGGCTGCCCTCCTGGGGCAAGGAGCGTATGGGCGCCATGATCCGCGAGCGCAGCGACTGGTGCATCTCCCGTCAGCGCCGCTGGGGCCTCCCCATCCCCGTGTTCTACTGCGTGGACTGCGGCAAGCCCGTCTGCACCGAAGAGAGCATCGAAGCCGTCGCCTCCCTGTTTGAGAAGGAAGGCAGCAACGCTTGGTTCGACCGCGACGCTGCCGCGATCCTCCCCGCAGGCTTCACCTGCCCGCACTGCGGCGGCAAGTCCTTCACACAGGAGACCAACACGCTGGACGGCTGGTTCGATTCCGGCTCCACCCACTACGCCGCGATGCAGCGCGATCAGGGCTTCTGGCCCTCCACGATGTATATCGAGGGCGGTGACCAGTACCGCGGCTGGTTCCAGTCCTCCCTGCTCGTCGCCGTCGGTGCGCTGGGCAAAGGTGCGCCGTATCAGGAATGCCTGACCCATGGCTGGACCGTCGACGGCGAGGGCAAAGCCATGCACAAGTCGCTCGGCAACGGCATGGATCCCGCTGAGATCGTGCAGGAGTTCGGCGCCGATCTGCTCCGCCTCTGGGCAGGCTCTGCTGACTATCATGTCGACGTGCGCTGCTCCAAGGACATCTTCAGGCAGCTCAGCCAGAACTATCTGAAGTTCCGCAATACGGCCCGGTACTGCCTGGGCAACCTCGCCGGTTTTGACGCCAATGACCTCGTTGCTCCCGCCGATATGCTGGAGCTGGACCGCTGGGCCATAACGCGTCTCAATGCCCTGATCGAGGCGGTGGACGCCGCTTATCGCGACTATGAGTTCCATGTGATCTCCCACCTGATCAACGACTTCTGTGTTGTGGATCTTTCCAGCTTCTATCTCGATATCATCAAGGACCGGCTGTACTGCGAAGCCCCGAACAGCCTCAAGCGCCGCAGCGCGCAGACCGCCCTGTTCCTGATCCTCGATACCCTCACCAAGATGTTTGCCCCGATCCTCGCCTTCACCTGCGATGAGATCTGGCAGGCCATGCCGCATCGTGCGGAAGACGATACCCGCAACGTGGTACTGAACCAGATGAACCAGCCCTTCGCCGCCTACGCGCTTTCCGATAAACAGATGGCCCGCTGGGACGTGCTGATCGGCCTGCGCAACGACGTGAACGGCGTTCTGGAAACGGCGCGTGCCGGCAAGCGCATCGGCAAGCCGCTGGAGGCCGCTGTTGCGCTGAAGGCGCAGGATACCGCCGCGAAGGAGTGCCTGGAGACGGTCAGCGACATGGATCTTTCCGAGCTGTTCATCGTTTCCCGGTGCCTGATCGAGCCGGACGAGCCGCTTCAGGATGTCGCCGCGGAGGCGCCCGGCGCAAAGCTTTCCGGCCTCACCATCACCGTTGCCAACGCGCCCGGTGTGAAGTGCCCGCGCTGCTGGATGCATTCCGTGGACGCCGATCCCGAGACCGGTCTCTGCCCGCGCTGCGCCAGGGTGGTAAGCGATCTGTAACCCGTTTATAAATCCCGTGGCGGACGCCACGATATCATCCCGCCGCAACAAGCCAAACCCTTCTGCGGCAGACAGGAGTATGCCATGCTGTACGCTATTATCGGTCTTCTGGTCATCATCGCCGACCAGTGGACAAAATTCTGGGTCTCCGGCCGCATTCCTTTGGAATCTTCCGGCGAACCGTTCATTCCCGGTGTTGTAAGTCTTGCCAACGTCCACAACGACGGGTGCGCTTTCAGCTTCCTGAGCGGAAGCAACGCCAGGATCTACTTTATCATCCTGACCGGCGTGTTCACGCTGTTTGTGATCATCGCGCTGGCTACGAAGCTGATCTCCGGCAAGGTCTCCCGCTGGGCTATCGTTCTGGTCACTGCAGGCGGGCTTTCCAACTGCATCGACCGCGTGATCTACGGCTATGTGCAGGATATCTTCAAGCTCGAGTTTATCAACTTCCCGGTCTTCAACCTGGCCGATGTGTTCATCACCGTTTTTGCCATCATCTTCGCGCTCGCCATCATCTTTGGCAAGACCCGCAAGGATGTTGACGAATATGCCGACGAATTCGTGGATTATGAGGACGAAGACGAGGAAGAAGAGGAAGAAGCCGCGCCTCCCATTTCCCGCCGGAAACAGCGCAAGCTGGAGAAAGCCGCTGCCAGGCAGCGGAAGGCTGAGGAGACAGAGGAAGAAGATGAGCCTCCTGTGAAGCCGGCAAAGGCAAAACGCGCCGAAAGAAAAGCGGAAGAGCCCGCGCCGAAACAGGAGAAGGCCCGCCGCGCTGACAGGAAGGCGGAAGAACCGGCTGTACAGCCCGCCGCCGCGGAAGAACCAAAACCCGCCCCCAAAAAGGTGGAAGATCCGTTTGCCGCCTGGGAACGCGCCAACGCCAAGCCGGCGGCAGGCGCCGCTGCCCGCCAGCAGCGTGCGGATGCTTCGGCTGAAAAGGCTGTCGCCGCCGCTCAGAAGGCTGCCTCACAGCCTGCCGTGAAACCCGCTGCCGCGCCGGCGCAGAAGCCGGCAGCCGCCCCTGCGAAGAAGCCTTCGCTGGATGAAGAGTTCTCGCTGGACGATATTCTGAACGAGTTCAAGTAAAAAACTGAACAGGTATGGATGAAGAAATTCTATTCATCACGGCAGAGGAGAGCGGAGAGAGAGTCGATGCTCTCCTCGCTCGTATGATCCCGGAACTCTCCCGTTCCTCCGTTCAGCAGCTGATCGAAGCCGGACAGATCCTCCTTGGCGAACAGCCCTTGCGAAAAAACTACCGCTGCCGCGCCGGCGATCTGCTGCAGGTCACACTGCCGGAGCTGACAGAAATCCCGCTGGTCCCGCAGGATCTTCCGCTGGACGTTGTCTACGAGGACGAAGATCTCATAGTAGTGAACAAGGCGCGCGGCATGGTGGTCCATCCGGCGCCCGGGCATCCGGACGGCACCCTGGTGAACGCCCTGCTCTTCCACTGCGGCAACTCGCTCTCCGGCATTGGCGGCGAAAAACGGCCCGGTATCGTTCACCGTATCGACAAGGACACATCCGGCCTGATCATTGCTGCAAAAAATGATTTTGCTCATCAGAAGCTCTCCTCGCAGCTCAGCGACCATTCGCTGGCCCGCACCTATGAGGCTGTTGTGCGCGGCCGGATGAAGGAGTCCTCCGGAACGGTGGATCGGCCGATCGGCCGCCATCCGACCGATCGCAAGCGCATGGCTGTGACTGAAAAAAACGCCCGCCATGCCGTGACGCACTGGGAGCTCATTCAGAATTATTTGGCTTACGCGCATGTAAGATGCCGGCTGGAGACCGGCAGGACCCATCAGATCCGCGTTCATCTCTCGAGCATCGGCCACCCCCTGCTGGGCGACAGCATGTACGGTTCTCCTTCACCCGACAAGGGCCTGGAAGGCCAGTGCCTGCACGCGAAGGAACTGCGGTTCGTCCATCCCCGCAGCGGGGTTCCCGTTACGCTCACAACGCCGCTGCCGGACTATTTTACCGCTGTGCTCTCCCGCCTGGGCGAGCCTGTATAAAACCCGAATATAAACGAGGAGGTTTTCGACCGTGAATAAAAAAGCCGTACCGTTTCTGATCCTGGTCGCGCTCGCCGCTGTTTTGCTGGTGGTCGTTCTTGTGAAGCTGCTTTCCGGAGCTGTCACGATCGTCAGCGGCGCTTTCAACACTGTACTCGGCATTGTGGTCATCCTGGCGCTGGTCTTCATCGTTGCCTGGATGTTCTCCTACGCCAGACGCAGCGGGAAAAAATAAAGATCGTATAGATAGGAAGGAGCCCGCAGTTGTCAACTGCGGGCTTCCTGCTCTTAATACTCGAATCCGTCTGCGAAAACAGAACTATCTGGGACTATCCTACATGCACTAAATGTTTGCTCCCCACTTCTTACAACTCTAGTTATAGGCTTCTGTGGCGGGGAACTAATGAAGAATTAAGCTTCAAGATCAATCCATATAGCAGGCCGCACGGATATATACTCTCGGTTCACAAGATATCCCCTATCATCGATTGATCCATCTGCATTAACACATGTTGCCCAGGTTGAATCGTCTCCTAAAGTTCGCAACCACCATATACATGTTGCTTTTCCGTTTGCTGTAATAGTGTCGTCTATACTAGTTTCCTCTTCTTCGTGTTTGTTTACTGTCTTCAACGACTTGAAGAAGATATGCTTCAAACAGCAATAGGGAGCCAGCTTGTTTACAACAGCAGTCCAGACGAGACTGAAAACTGCATTGGAGGTGGCTCCCCAGGGGATATTTACAAACAGGTGTTTTTTCTCAAAGACAAAAAGTTTTGCTGCACGCGGTCAGACCGCAGTTGTTCTCCTTGAGGCTAACAATCAAATTTACAGGCTTTACTAACCCTGTTTGTTTTTCAAGATCAGTAGTTCTCTTTGCGCACTTCGAAGTAGGCCTGCGGATGGTTGCAGACCGGACACATCTCGGGCGGTTTCGTTCCCACGACCAGGTGGCCGCAGTTGCGGCACTCCCAGACCTGCACGCCGCTCTTTTCAAACACGGTCTTCTCTTCCACATTCTGAAGCAGCCTGCGATAGCGCTCCTCATGGGCTTTTTCAATGGCGGCGACGCCGCGGAATTTCTCCGCGAGCTCAGGGAAGCCTTCTTCCTCGGCTTCCTGCGCCATGCGGTCGTACATGTCGGTCCATTCGAAGTTCTCGCCTTCGGCTGCATGCAGAAGATTCTCTTCCGTGGTGCCGAGCTCGCTCAGTTCCTTGAACCAGAGCTTGGCGTGCTCTTTCTCGTTGTCGGCTGTTTTAAGGAAGATCTCCGCGATCTGCTCGTAACCGGCTTTCTTTGCAACGGACGCAAAATAGGTGTATTTATTTCTCGCCTGCGACTCGCCCGCAAAGGCTTCCCACAGATTCTTTTCCGTTTTGGTTCCCGCGTACTTGTTTGACATATCATTTTCCTCCTTGTAAATAGTTTCTGCTGCCTCTACTATACAGGGAAATCGCGTTCCCGTCAACTGGAACCGAACGTGACGACTTCTAAAGAGAAAAAGAAAGGAGCCGCTGCAGAAACTGCAGCGGCTCGATGTTGGCATTGACCTATTTTCCCGGTCCGTCGCCAGACAAGTATCGTCGGCACTGGTGAGCTTAACTTCTGTGTTCGGAATGGGAACAGGTGGACCCTCACCGTTAAAAACACCAACTATTCAGGGACACACCCTGAAAACCAAACAGAGAAGGAGGAGGATGCAAGGACTGTAAGACCTGCATGATGTAGGTCAAGCCCTCGGGCTATTAGTACCGGTTGGCTGAACACATTGCTGTGCGTACACCGCCGGCCTATCAACGAAGTAGTCTTCTTCGGCCCTTACTCCTAATGGATGGGAGATCTTATCTTAGGGAGAGTTTCACGCTTAGATGCCTTCAGCGTTTATCTCGTCCAGACGTAGCTACCCAGCTGTGCCGTTGGCACGACAACTGGTGCACCAGAGGTCTGTCCATCCCGGTCCTCTCGTACTAAGGACAGCTC
>JAEEGF010983728.1_pt1 | contig 10464 bp, 12 predicted proteins | sample 9134171 | NCBI WGS metagenome assembly JAEEGF01 (sample SAMN16246542, study PRJNA631951) | gut metagenome | biome: gut microbiome; feature: rumen; material: AP-attached | host: Bos | place: Iran: Karaj | collected 2018-10 | reverse complement strand
ATCCTTATCCCATCCAATCCTTCGTAGTGTGATTTTGACACACTACGGATAGGATACGATCAGTATTACTAAAGTCAGTTTTATTTTTCTCAGTCTTATTACTCTGTCTTTTTGACATTCCCAAAAACAAATTAACACCATATTTTGACACCAAATTTTTAAACAATGCTTCATTCTCAAATCTCATAATTATTCCTCTCTTGCATGATATTTCTTTACTGTGTTACAACCCAACTTCCATTCTTATTCGATCCAATCCGCTCTATTAGACCCTTTTTCTTTAAACTTACCAGCGTCCGCTCTATGGTTCTCTTTGTCACTCCTACTTCTTTAGCTATCTCCTCAGCCGTTTTTTCTGGGCTGCCTATCAATATACTTAACACAGTTTTTTCTGTTTTATTTATACCGACATTTGTACCGACATTTGTACCGACATTTTTCTTGCTCATCTCCAATACTTTTTCATCATACGGAATTCTGCACTTTATGTAGTTGTCTGTTATTTCAAAAACTTCCTTGCCATATTTCTTTATAATAGTCGGAACCCCATGCCCTGTATGCTCTGTAAGTCCCATATTTAAAAAAATTCTCATCAGTGTTGAATTTCTTGGATGGCTTATTCCTTCGTAAAAGTCTTCTGTTGACATTCCACTAGGTAATCCTCCATGAGACAATATCTCCATCCGATCACTAAATAAAGAAATCTGTGGTTCTGTCACAGTCCAATCATTATGAACCAAGGCGTTTAGAACTGCCTCATTTACTGCATCATAATCAAATAGATACATGTCATTTCTGGGCCTTACAGTTGTATCAGTTATACAGATATTTTCAGCGAACAATCTTGCCTTTATCTTTTCATAAACAGACAGTATACATCCAAACCCATAATCATTGCGTTCGGAAATGGCAGCTTTATCTGTGCCGTTAAACTTGACGAATGAAAAAGGTATATTGTTTTTATCTGCAAGTAATTCAGCTAAAAGATTATAATCGCCCTCTTTGTTACGTAGATTGAAGTTTGCCTCAAAAGATGAATCATCAACATGAAAGCCCTTCTCCGCATAATAAATCTTCAATTCCCTAAATGTAAGGTCTGCCCGTGATGCCCGTCTTTTTAGCATGTATTCTTCGTCATAGAAGTTTTTTTCATAACGGATGCGAATCTGCTCCGATGTCATTTCTTTGCAGGTTGTTCCTATTCTGATTACGCAGCCATTTGATGAAAAGCCATACTTCTTTTGACAGTAAATATTCCTTGTCCCTTTGGAAATAAATAAAACTATGATAGTTTTACCAGAATCAAATTTCAGCTCCGTACGAATCTCTTCTTGTGGATTAGGCTCAATCTGCATGGTAATCACATCAGATATCTTTTTTAAAGTTTCATCTATTTTGTCAACTCCGACAACATTCCCGTTATCGTCAACTCCAACAAGTATCTGACCTCCATCTGCGTTCAAAAAAGCTACAATCTCCTTGCATATGGTGTCCGTATATTTAGCCTTTAATTCTATCTTTTCTGACTCGATATATCGACTCATAAATGTATCCTTTCCAAAAAACTGAATTTGCAAATCTATTATATTACTTTCACGACATTTCTTCAATATAAACCGACATTTCTACCGACATTCTAATCTGCCATAGTTCTTCTTGCTACTTTAATTACTACTAACCTAAGAAAAAGCACCCTGCTTCATGCAGAGTGCTCTCATCATTCATCGGGTAGTTCACCTCAAAAGGTGTAAATCCGTTTGAAAAATCATCAGAATTCCCTATTTTCAGAGCTTTCCATTCTACTGAAATCTTTTGCCCCAACAATCGTAAGAATGATAGGTAAAAGAATCATTACAATTACTTTTGTCCTTTTTCCCATATGTTTTCTTTCCTCCGAAATGAATCAAGGGATTATCCCTGCAATATTGTATCTTAACGCATGGATAACCCCGTATTAGACATTATTATTTATTTAATCCATCTGCGTTTGTTGTGGTAAGTTTGCCACTAACAATACGATAGCATTTGCCACCAGACACTTTACTTTTTACCGCTTCATAAATCTCAGAATCACTCTTTTTATCAACAGACATTCCCAAGCCGACTTATTTATTCTCACCCAAATACAACTGTACTCTACTGTTAATTACCTTCGCAGTCTGTTCTGCATCCTTTCCACCAGCAAAATAAGCCGACGCTTCTTCATCAACTATATCAAGTATCAAACGATACTTATATGGCAGAACCCTTGCTGATGACAATATATTGTTAGTAAAGGTGATGTCATCTTCCTTATACTCGAGCTCATTTTCACCGGTTTTCACTCTATTAAAGAAATCCTCGCGTACACTGTTAACAGTCCAAAAATAGGTACTGCTATCGCTTGTAGCATATGGATCTATTTCCGGATATGTAAGAACATATTTAATAAACTCAAACGCTCCTTTTTTGCATTGTCCGCTCTCAAAAATCCCAAGATTCGTATACGGCTCAAGGTAGCATATGGCCTCTCTATTATCGTTTGGATAACCCCTGTTTATTACCTCCCCGTCAAAGCAGTACTGTTCCTCGCAAACCTGTTTCAGAGTTGAAAGATAACCCTGAGCGAAAAACCTCGCTTCCTTCCACTCATCCGGGATGTCCGTAGAAGCTTTCAGCATTATTACATCTGCCTCACTGGGTAGCTTAGTCTCATTAATCCTTTCCAAAATACTGATAAACTTAGGAGAATCAAAACATGTCTTACCATCATCGCCATACAGGTAATCTTCAAGTTCCCCTGTTATGCATTATTGAAGTAACTGTCCTCTGTCAAAAGTAATTAAATGGTATGTAGCTTTATCTGATTGTAACCAATCAAGAAATTCTTCTACAGTCCACCCGCTGCTTTCATTGACACCCGGATTCCTCGATCGAAGAGTTTTCACAGCTGCAAACTGAGGTATTGCATACAAGTTTCCTTCTTTTGTAAAGCAGTCTACTACACCTTCATATAGATCTCCCATACCAAGGTCAGACGATTTCTTAAAATAAGGAGTTAGGTCTGCCAAATAACCATTGTCTATATAACCATCAATTTGGTTAAGATCCATCTCAAACATGATGTCAGGATGCTCATTCATTATAAAAACCGAATCCAACGTTCCGGTATTTTTACATATCTCAACGGCATAGTCAGGATTTTCTTCGTTAAAGCTCTCTATCATCTCGTTCGTGATAAAGTACTGGCACATTTCTGTACTGGCAAATAACTTTACAATCTTTTTTCCTTCCGAGTTGTAAAGAGCTTCATCGTCTTCCGCCTTTTTCCCACATGAAGTAAACAGTATCATCCCTGATACCGCTAATAATATGCACTTGATTAATCCCTTTTTAAACACGTCATTTTGCCCCTCAAGTTTTTATTTTCGTTATACCACTGGTTCCCCTTCTCACTCAAATATAGCTGTTTCCTATATGCAACAAAACAGTGAACGGTTCTATTACTTCATGCCACCAAGAATTCTTCCATTTTCCATCTTTATAACTTCATCATAAAGATTAACTGTGGTTTCGTTGAATTTATGACATATATGAATAATCATTGCTTCCTCGCTCAATATTGCTTTCTCAATGAGTTCAGAATTCTCTTTATCTAGTGCAGACGTGATTTCATCGAGTATATATATCTGTGGGTTTGCTACCATAGCTCTTGCTAAAGCGACTCTCTGTTTTTCGCCTCCTGATAATTTCTCTACCTCTTCTTCACTAATATCGTTGTCTTTATATCTCTCAAGCAGGTACTTTAAATTCAGTTTCTCTATGACTTCATTAAATCTACTCTCTGATACATTACGACCTAAAATTATATTCTGCTTTAAAGTTGAATAAAAGATGTATGGTTCCTGAAACACTATACACAGCTTTTTATAAAGAGACTCCGGATTTATCTCTCCCAATTCTGTTTCACCATAGAATATTTCGCCTTCATATTTTTGTTCCTGCAATCCTGCCAAACAGTTTACAAATGTTGACTTTCCGCTACCGCTTTCTCCCGTGAGTAAGTATTTCTTTCCTTCATAAAATTCAGCATTTATTCCATTTAAAACACTAATATCATTTAACTTGAGCCCAAGATTAGATACTCTTATTCTACCAATACTCTTTATGTCGTTTTTTTCTTCTATTTTATTCTCATTATTCTTAACAGTATCCGTATATTCTGATACCAGCGGAAGGACTTCATTTCTGCTATGTCGTACACATGCGAAAACTTCTATAGGCACGCTGATCACTTCATCCAAAGCAACGACTGAAAACATGCTTCCGACTTCCAGCTTACCCTTTGATATTAAATATACGCCAACAGACAGGATAACCACCTGCTTTGCTACCTGTAATACCGTTGTAATTCCATGCACAACAAGGTTGTATCCCAAAATTTTCGTCTCTTTTGACTCAATCAGTTTATTTACCTTATTCAATTTTACAATATGAAATGGAGCGCACAAATATGTCTTTACGACACTAATTCCTCCGAATACCGAGTTCAACAAAGTGGTATACTTTGCCAACGTTTCTGAATAATCTTTTCTTGCCTTTCCTCCTGCTTTCCTTAATGTATTCGGTAGAATAACTATTAATACGCTAATAGAAACAATTATCAACGCAAAAATCCAGTGAACAAAAAACAAAGTAGCTGCAGCAGCTAGAATAATAAACCCACACTTTATCAAATCGATTGTTCCGACAACATATTGTTCTGAAACAACCGGGATATCATTACTCACAAAAGAAATCCATGAGGCAATCTCTTTTTTTGAAGCAGACGAATTGGTTGCATACGTATTCACAGATTCCTTACGCATGTTTCCCTTTTGGTAGATATCTATTTTTTTACCAACCCACATATCCAGCATAGCCATAATAATCTGAAAAATAGATATGGCAAGAAACTCTAAAAGAGTTATTTTTATTCCTTCAACATGGTTGATTACTACATTGATCAGCTCACCGGACATATATGGAACCAGTACACTGTTCGCCGAATATATAATTCCTATTATTATTGCTAAAACAAACCACTTCTTGTTATTTTTAATTGTTCTTGATAAATATCCCTGTTTCATAATTAATCCTTAAAATAATACCTTTACCAACAGCAAACACAAATGTCAATATTACTATAAACCGACAAAGGGACAACCTCCTGCATTCTTTCCTCTAAAATCTTTAATTTTCCTAATATACATTTTCCTATATTTAGAAGAAAATAGATCTGCATCTCTTATTGTTCCTATTTCCATTCCATTAACGGACGAAACACCGCAGGGATGCACTTCTCCTAATTCATTAATTGACCACACTAACGTTCCAGCGCTACAACTAAAAATACTATTAGGAAGACTTATGTTTTCCTCTTCATCCTCGAATATAGTATTTACATTATTCAGATTCTTTATTTTCTCTTTTAAGATATCTATATCTTCTTGTCTTATAGAAAAATCAGATTGAACATCATAATCCTTAGCCCTTCCAAGCGGAGCTATTCTAGCAATATTTATGGCTTTAACTCCGATACATTCCAGTGAGTCTATTAGCTCAAGAATGTCCGAAACATTATTGTTCCTTATAAATGTTGTCACCACAACACTGATTCCATTTTCTTTTGCTGATTTTATATTCTGGATTATTTCGGAATATGATCCTTCTTTCCCGGCAAGTTTGTCATGCAATTTGGGCATATTACTAAAAATTGTTACCGCCAAAACTGCATTTGATTCATGAATATCTTTATAATATATATCAATTCCTATACCCGATGACAAAACATTGATTTTGTATTCCCCTTCTAATGCCCTTATTATTTCACGGAAATTACCATGAACCGAAGGTTCGCCACCAGACAAATGTATTTCTCTTACTTTACCTTTCGTTTTTTCTAAAAATTCTATCAATGCTTTAGTATCAATATCTGTCCCACATTTAGTAGCCTCTTTATAACAATGGAAACATGACTGCGGACACTTATTTGTCAATGAAACGTGAAGTTCCAACGGATAATAACTTCCCTTTTCACCAGAAATATTAAACTCTCCCCGACTATATTCTGCTTCAATAAAATATTCCTGATACTCTTTAAGAAATAATTCAATTAATTCTCGGGCTATTGCAATGCTAGTGTGTGTTTCTCTTTTCAATATTTCAGCAGCTCTGCCAATTATATTATCTCGCATAGCAGATATTATTTTACTTTCCATTCTTGATGTCTTTATGTAAGTTTGTCTATTGATAAATAAATATAAGTCCTTTCCCCACCAATGTATTTCTACTCCTTTTTGGGGGAGAATATACAATTTCTCGTTTAGCATCACCGTTCAACAAAAGAGTTTCTCTCACTAACACCGCGAGAGAAACTCTTTTTTCTCCATTAAAGAATTATTCTATATGGTCCTGCACCCTTGCATCCGTTTCCTGATAAGGGTTTTGCTTCTTTCTTCCTTATCTTTACTTTTTTTAGCATTAAATAAATCGCTGCCATAAGACTCTTACCTCCAATAATTAATATATTAGGTCTGCGCATACCCTTATAGAATTTTATCATAGTCTATCTTTTCCAATAAATAGAATTATAGTTCTATTTATCGGCTAAAGTTAAACATAAAACATTCTGCCGTCTAGTTTTCCTTCGAACTTAACAATCTCCGATAAAAGTATAGTTTACTCACTTTTCAATCAATCTATTCCCTGTTAATTAATTGCAAATGTCCAAATTTAAAATTTTTTTCATTCAAAATTCTCCTTGAAATACCACATTTTCAATGTAAAATTAAGTGGTGGATGGATGTATGTAATAATACTTCCTACAATCATTCAGAAGCAAACTAACTATATTGTATATAGATTATTTCAATAAGATGAATCACCGTTTCGGTAAAGAGAATTATTATGAGTATTGAAATTGGAGAGTTAATAAAACATTGTCGTTGTGAGAGAGGCGTTACGCAAAAAGAGCTTGCCGGTGACTATCTTTCTGATAGATACATAAGCAAAATTGAAAGTGATAGCACCAATATTACAATCGACACGTTAAGCTTTATCTCAGAGAAGCTAGGTGTAGATTTATATTCTATGTATGGAAGGGTAAACCCTTACAAGAGTTTAACCACTTTTCTTGAATGTGAAAAAATAAATCAAGCCATCGCAGAACGTGATCCTCAACAGATAGAAAAACTATATAATGCTTATAAGGATAGAAGCGAATATTCTGACGGTATGGAAAAAATGGTTTTGCAATATGCAAAAGCAATTACCACTGCTGACTCGCACAAGTATACCGAAGCAATAAAAGCTACTGAAGAAGTTATCGGGAACATCAACTTGAATGAAAATTCTCATATATCAAACATTGAGATAGCATTAATCCTTTCACATGCTGTGAACCTATGCCGAATCAATAAAGTTGATGATGGAACTGCTGAATTATTAGCACTATATAAAATGGCAAAGAATAACTATGAAGCTGAAGTTAGCGAATCTGAAGACCGAAAAACTTTCTATGTAAATATTTTATGTAGTTGCGTATATAATACATATGTTTTTTCCGACGCTCCAATTCAAAATGAAATAGACGCAGTGTTAGAAATCCAAAAGAAACGTGGCACAACTCATATGATTTCTGAACTCCTGTTATGTAAAAGCGCATATCTTATGAACAATAATAAAGTTCAGGAAGCTCTATCAACCTACCGCCAGGCAAAAGCCATCGGAATATTCTATTATTCTGAAAGTTGGTTCAATAATATTGCAGAAGCCACTTTAAATACAAAATCCAAATATTCATATTTCGAAATATAATAATACGGCTCAGTGATATTCACTGAGTCGTACCATCTTCTTTGCTAATCTCCCCCTAATTACTTACGTTTTTTACTACATTTCGCCATTTTCTACAACATCATCTTCGCCAAAAGTGACATACTCGCTACCTATCGGTGGCTTATCATCGCCATCATCAGCAAAAGAATTAATTGGCAGATTACAAAGAATAATGCATGATACAGCAAGTGCTGATATCGCCAAAATTGCTTTTTTCATACTACAGCATCCTTTCATTTGATGATAGAATTCTATCATCCTTTTGAGATTGTAGAAATAGAATTATAGTTCGTGTTTTAACATAGATTAAGATCGCCCGACATACATTAGATTAAGGTAGATCCCGAAGTATAGTTCATGATCTTCTGACATAAAAATATAAAACCAAAATGCTACATAGCTTACCTAGGCGAATATTTCATTCTTCATATAATCGGAAGTACAAGGTTTGCCATTGCCCCTATTTGCTCATAGGCCGTTTGTGTGATAGAATGGGCTTTCAGTTTGTTTTATGAAGGTACTAAGAAAGTGAAAAGAAGTAAGAAAAGAAATCCCGGGAAAAGAGTAGCAATTATCCTCTTAAGCCTCGTGATTACCGTAGCGCTAACATTTGGAATTCTTATTGCAGCGGATTCCTTATTCTGTTTAAACTGGCTGACTGATTCTGTGGCATTTACCATATTGATCATAGCAGCTATACTCAGCTTAGTAATTAGTATTATTTGTTCCGGAGCAGCACATAATACCCGCCAAAAAGCTAAGGCAGAAGCATATCAAGGTGATGATTATAACAATCATGCTCCGCAAAAACAGTTAAGTACAAAAAGACACGGTAAAAGAAAGAAAACTGTATCTCCCGTACTTCCCATATGCATTTCGGTAGTGGTGATATTAGTTGTTGGCGTTGCAGGATATAATTATTTTGCGAAAGACGAAATAGATGATATTCCCTATGATGTAACTGAATTTGGCGATAAATATCCCGAAGTAAGAGATTACGTAAAGAACTTCAATAAGTATAAGGATAAAGAATTCGAAATGGATGTCACCGCAGAGATGGACACGAGCGATATCCCATTATTTATCCAGTGGGACAAGAGGTGGGGATACAAGCACTACGGTCAAAACTATATTGGTGTTGCCGGATGTGGTCCGACATGTATTACCATGGTTGCTTGCGGGCTTAAAGACGATCCGGAGATTAATCCCTATGTAGTATGTGAATATTCGAATGCACAAGGCTATTACACATACGGACAGGGCACAGCGTGGAGCTTCATGACAGATGGCGCAAAACATTATGGCTTGGGTGTAACCAATGGTAGTGTTACGTCTGAATGGATCCTCGGTAATCTTTCTTCCGATTCACCTATGATCTGTTCTATGGGAGCAGGTGACTTCACAAAAGCAGGACATTTCATCGTATTAACAGGCATAGATGATGAAGGTAAAATTGTCGTTAACGATCCCAACAGTCCTAACAATAGCAGCAAACATTGGGATATAGACACTCTCATATCACAGATGAGAAACGTATGGAAGTATAGCTATTCAAGTTAAGATAGACAAAAGAACGCCCGGTGACAACATACTTTTCATGCGTAAATGATCCGTAGAATCCTTCTATATCAGCAGGTAAACGATTCATCGGTTGTGAAAAGCGATGCCATATACTATTCTGCTCGTTGAAAGGAGGTGCTGACAAATGGATGCTTCAAAATTTGGAAACTTTATATCCGATCAGCGCAAATCTCTCGGTATGACACAAGCCGATCTTGGAAATAAAATAATGGTCACAGATAAGGCTGTGAGCAGATGGGAGCGCGGACTAGGTTTTCCTGACATTAATACATTAGAGCCATTGGCGGAAGCGTTGCAGGTCAGCGTACAAGAACTTATGCAAGCAGAAAAAAATGTTACCGGAGAAGTAAGCACAGAAGAAGCTTCAAATGCTATCCTTAACACTATTGGGGTAGCTGAGGCTCAGCTAAAAGCTGCAGAGAGAAAAGAAATAAGAATCAGCATAATCATTATAGCCGCAGTTGCAATGATGATATTGCTCATCGACAACCTTAAGCTGTCTGAGATTGGAATAACTGCTATATTCGTATATCTGCCCATTTTATGCGTGATAGCAGGAATTGTCCTGCTGGTTGAGGCAATAATACGAAAGATAAAAGGTAAACCATTCAAGGCAACAATGATCACAGCTATCGTAATGATAAGTGTCGTAATCACTATCGGAGTATTGTTCTTCGTATGCGGAATGCTATTCTTCCCTGCAGTAAGCTAATAATCAAAAAGAATTATATGGCCAATCCATTGGAAACTACCTTATATGATCTGAATTGAGTAATAGAATAATACATTAGAGCTTGATAGACATTTTAGAATACGTTGGGGGTCCCTTCAGGGGTCCCCTAAGGAAGTGGTGTCGCCCGACTCCTTTCATTTACTAGGTTTCGGGATTCGAGGCTCCGTTCGATTCCCATCACCCGCTGTTTTTTATTGCTCCGCAGGTCCAGTATTTACAAGGACTTGCGGAGTTTTTTTGTTTCAAATTCAATCACGTTTTGGGTATAGGCGGGTATAGGAATCCCGCCGTTG
>JAEEGF010114772.1_pt1 | contig 10465 bp, 8 predicted proteins | sample 9134171 | NCBI WGS metagenome assembly JAEEGF01 (sample SAMN16246542, study PRJNA631951) | gut metagenome | biome: gut microbiome; feature: rumen; material: AP-attached | host: Bos | place: Iran: Karaj | collected 2018-10 | reverse complement strand
TATAAAAATCCAGATATCATGCCCTGAATTATAACACCTTCAAGATATGAAAATGCATTATAAACTATCCGCATCGGCGCTGTCTCAAAGGGTGGCGTATGTTTGGCAAGTGCGAAGTTTTAGTTAATTACTAAAACTGATCAATACTCAGAATCTACGTCGTTTTCGCCACGTAGGTGCACCATTTTGGCTGCAAGACGTCTGTTGGCATCGCTTTGAGCAGCATAATGCTTACGTGTTGTATTAACATCCTTATGACCTAGAACATCAGCTACCAGATATATATCACCCGTTTCATTATAAAGATTTGTACCAAAAGTACTACGAAGCTTGTGAGGTGTTATCTTTTTTAGAGTAGTTACGTTCGATGCATATTTTTTGACAAGATTTTCAACAGCTCTAACTGTGATCCTTCGATTCTGTAATGATAGGAATAGAGCTTCTTCATGACCGGAACTTGCTACTATCAGATTTCGCTGGGATAGATAAGCTTTAAGCGCTTCTTCAACTTCCTGACCGAAATATACGATTGATTCGTTTCCACCTTTTCTATGAACCCTGATACCATTAGTATTAAAATCTATATCATCAATATCAAGACCTACACATTCTGATACACGTATACCCGTTCCAAGAAGTAAAGTTACAAGAGCTGTATCACGGACTTTGGTCTTATCATGGAATCTTTTCTGAGTCTTTGTGAGCTCTTTGCCGCCTTCTACAATATCCAACATCTTCTGAACTTCGTTTGGCTCAAGTCTGATGATCGCTTTTTCGTGCAGCTTTGGTGTGTTGATCTTGGATGGAGCATTAGTCTGTATCTTATCCATCTTGAAAAAATAATTGTACATAGATCTAAGAGCTGCAATTTTTCTTTTTTTACCATTCTCGGAATTGGTGAATTCCTTGCCATCTTTGTCATATAATGTTATGTATTCAAGGTATTCCTCGATATCATCTCTTGTGATCATATCAAGAATCTCAACTTTGAAATCTTTGATATCCATTTTTGACAAAGATGAGTTGGACTCATGCAAGAATTCGAAGAAGATCCTAAGATCGTATGCATAGCCAAGCCTTGTTCTTACAGCGGTATTTTCAGCTATTGATCTGAAATACGCCCTGCAGAACTCTGGCAGAGTGTTTAGAACTTCCCTGAATTTTTGTATATTCTCTTTATCCATTTCCTGGTAATATTTTTGAGTATCTGATTCGATATTTTTCTGCATGATATTCCCCCTGCATAGAACTATAGAATACATATATTTTACCATATTGAAAGAATAGACGGAATAGACGCATCCGAAAGCAACAGTATATTTAAAACTAGACGATATTACGATATACTTAAATATGACATAGTTAATTTCAAACAGTAGGAGAAAAAATAAGTGGATCCTAAACTGGCTGATCTTGAAAAAGAAAATCAAAGACTTAAGATAGAACTTGATAAGGAAGTAGCTTATAGCCGTGACCAAAGACAGTTCATCCATCGAATGTCACATGATATTCGCACGCCTTTAAATGCTATTATGGGCTATGCAAAGCTTATCAAAGAGATTCCCTCAGATACCTCTAAAGTTAAGGACTATGCTGATAATATCCTTAAATCCGGAAGCTATATGCTTGATATAATAGGTGAGATCCTTGATATGAGCAGGATAGAATCCGGCTTTGCTGTTTGCCAAAAAGCAGAATTCAATTTAGAAGACTGCCTTGATGATATAAGAACCATCATAGAACCGCTTATTAATGAAAAAGATCAGGTTTTTACAATTAGTATAGATAACATTGATCATAAAAACGTCATCTGTGATGAAAACTATTTAAAGCAAATACTCATAAATCTTTTATCCAACGCATGTAAATATACAGATAAAGGCGGATTGATCGAACTTGCTGTAAAAGGTAGTGATAATAAGATAATCTTTGTTGTCAAAGATAACGGACGCGGTATGTCCGAGGAATTCCAAGAGCGTATCTTTACACCTTTTGAAAGAGAACACCAAGACAACGCGTCAGATCCCGGCGGTACCGGACTTGGCCTTGTTCTTATAAAGAATCTGGTAACTATAATGGGCGGAAGCTTATCTTTTGAAAGTAAGCTGGGCCGGGGAAGCGTGTTTACCGTAATTATACCTGTGGAGCAGGAAATTTCAGATGCTCATGATAGTAATATAGTATCCTCCTCAAAAAAGATCACGGAAAGACCAGATGGTATATATTGCACGGATAGCAAAGATAGCTCAAAAAGTTTTGATAGTCAGCCTTATCGCGGCATTCTTAAAGGCCTTAATATCCTTGTGGCAGAAGATAATGAGCTAAATGCAGAAATTTTATCAGAGATCCTTTCGCATCAGGGAGCCGATGTTCATATACAGCCAAGCGGAAGAAAGCTTATAGATGACTATCTAAAAAGTCCCGCTTACAACTATGATCTTATTCTTATGGATGTTCAGATGCCGGAACTTGACGGTTATGAGGCGACCAGGCTTATAAGACAAAGTTCTCACGAGGATGCTACCAAAATCCCCATTATAGCAATGACAGCCAATGCCTTTGACAAAGACATACAAAAAGCGCTTGATGCAGGAATGAACGCCCATGTCACCAAGCCAATAAATATAAATGATATTGAAAAAGCGTTTTATAAATTGCGCTCTACAAGATAGAACAATTAGTTAATAGCAAAACTTCCCACTTGGACGATGCAGTATCACCAAAGGCTTTGCTGGTTCAGGCAGTATATAGATCATTGCCCTGCTTTTTAATCGTTTTATTAAATTCATGAGCATGATAGATGGGGATTTCCATTCTGCCAGGGGTCCACATGTCTGAGCGAAGCGAGTTTGGACCCCAGAATGGGAATCGCCAGATATCATGCCATGAATTATAAAACGATTAACAGCAGGGCAATGATCTATATACTGCCTGTACCTGCAAAGCCTTTGGTGATACTGTACCGTCCAAGTGGGAAGTTTGAGTTAATAACGAAAACCTTGCACGCTTTATTTTCTATGCCTTATAGATTTTATATTATTGAGTTTATTGTCAGCATCTTTGATAAGGGCAAATACATCTTCCTGGCTATTAATACGACCAGATGCCACGCCGTAGCTGACTTTAATAGGATCATCCACGCCATCGATCCTGACTTCCGAAAGCTTATTTTCCCAGGTTGCAAGTCTGTCTCTAAAAGCGTCTTCTGTATGAATTGTAGTCATAACAAGGAATTCATCTCCGCCATAGCGGTAGCTGTCCTTTTTTCTGAATACATCAAGAAGAGAGGAGGCAGTAGCCTTTAATACTTCATCACCTATTCGGTGTCCATATTTGTCATTGAACTTTTTAAAATGATCTATGTCAGCCATAGCAATCTGGCAGATAGCTCCCTTTTCGATGTTTGGAATAGCATCAAGAGCGTATCTGTTAAGAAGGCCTGTGAGCTGATCCTGATACGATCTTAGCAGTATATCCTGTGCCATGGTCTGGGCTTTATATGTTGATATAATGAACTCTTTTTCACGATAATAGCTTATGATACTGGCCGCAAGCAGTATAAGCAGATATATAACTCCATTGATTGCTATGACGCCTTCAGCACCATTATAGTTATATAACAGCATATAGAAGATAAGATGCTCTGTCAGAAGGAATAATATCTGGAACAAAGGTGCTATATGGAAAAAAGATACAAAGCAAATATTAACTCCGTAGAAGATGATGACCTGTCTGTTATTGATAAAATTCATGTATGACACGTACATACCAAAGATTGCCATTACGATTATACTTACACCGGATATCAAAACAGCTGTATAATGACCGTGAATTTTTTTCTTGACAAAAAGATCTGCAAAAAATGCTGTCAGAAGGCATCCGAATATTACAGATGTCATGACTATAGTTGTTCGATCATAATGTATATTTTCGATATGGATGATAAATGATATAATTAAAGAAACCCCTTCGATTATGGCAGTGATTATTCCCATAGTTTTAAGAGCAGACATGTTGCTCATATCGAAGAGTTCATGGATTTTTTCATCAGTTTCAGGAATGAGCACATTTTTAATCCTTTTTAGAAGGCTCATGGGATTTTTTCCTTTCTTGAAACTCCTGTGCTACACATCTGTATTTCGGTCATTTGTAATATTTATTTAGCTGTACATTCATATATGAACCAACTGCTTATTACATTCTTAAGATTAGTTCTCTATTTTTGGCTTTATTATACCGATATGAATATATAATATGATTTTTTTCTAGTCACATTATTCATATACACCGCTTCAAAAACATATTTTTTGCATAATGCATCTCATAAGGAGGAATACTATGCTGAATATCAACACAACTAACGATGGTGGAAAAATGAATGTAGAGCTTGATGGAAGACTTGATACTACTACAGCTCCTATGCTCGAGTCAGAGCTTAAGGAAAAGCTCGGAAACTCCTCAGAACTTGTTTTTGATCTTCAAAATCTTGAATACATCTCATCTGCAGGTCTGCGGGTTCTTCTTGCAGCACAAAAGATAATGAATAAACAAGGATCTATGTGCATCAAAAATGTAAGCGCTGCCGTTAAGGATATTTTTGAAGTAACAGGTTTTTCAGATATCCTTACGATCATTTGATCTGATGCCATATTTTTGAAAATGTTCTCATTTTCAAAGGAGTTGATTATGAAGGAATTGACTACCAAGGCCAATGTCGAATGTCTTGATACTGTCACTTCGTTTATAGATGAGGAATTGGAAGCTCTTGGCTGTCCTCCTAAGGCACAGATTCAGATTGACGTTGCAATAGATGAGATCTTTTCTAATATAGCCTATTACGCCTATGAGGATGGTAATGGGCTTGTTACTGTGCAGATTGAAAAAAGTGAGGATTCTCCCGGTGTTAATATCACTTTTATAGATAGTGGGACTCCTTATGATCCGCTTAAAAGAGAGGATCCGGATACAACATTAAGCGCGTCAGATCGTCAAATTGGCGGCCTTGGCATCTTTATAGTAAAAAAGACCATGGATAGTGTCATATATGAGTACAAGGACGGTCACAATATTCTCAGGATCTTTAAATTATTCTAATGCCTGTTTATAGGACTGTTATTGCATATCCTTGATAACAAATAACTGAGACGGGAGTAGTAGATGAGTGATAGTGTTTTCAGGCCCAAAAGTGTCGAGAAGATTGGTTCCCCCGAAAAATTAAATGATTATATACGTATTTCCTCTCCTGGTATATGGATCATTTTGCTTGGTGCATGCCTTATTCTTATAGGCATGCTTGTATGGGGGATATTCGGAAGAGTTGAAGAAACTATGGACGATGGCTCAACCAGGTACGTAGCGCCTATAACGTTTATTACAAACTAATGACAATACATTCTTGAATATGAAATTCAAGAAAGAAAACATAATATGAAAAAAATCAATAAGCCTTCTGTGCATAAAGTTGCCAAAGTCCCTGTGACTATTCAGATGGAAGCAACAGAATGCGGCGCAGCTTCTTTATGCATGGTACTTGCGTACTATGATAAATGGATCCCGCTAGATCAGATGCGTCTTATGTGCGGCGTATCCAGAAATGGATCCAATGCCAAAAATATACTAATAGCTGCAAGAAAACTTGGGCTTGTGGCACAAGGATACCGTTTTGAACCTGAAGAACTTAGGCAAAACGGTCATTTTCCATGCATAGTTTTCTGGGAATTCAATCATTTTATAGTTGTAGATGGTTTTAAGAACGACAAAGTCTATGTCAACGATCCTGCAAGGGGCCGTATTACAATGTCCATGGACAGATTTGATGAAGGCTTCACAGGCGTTGTTCTTATGTTCGAGCCTTCTGAAGATTTTGAACCTTCCGGTTCTCCTTTCAAAATATCTTCTTTTATCAAAGAAAGGTTAGAAGGTACAGGGCAGGCAATCGCATTTTCTGTGATCACGTCTGTGATTATAGCCATATCGGGAATCATACTGTCAGGATACTCAAGAATCTTTTTGGACAAGATCTTAACGGGCAATAATCCGCGATGGTTCATTCCCTTTATTGCTTCTTTATCTGTTATATCAATTGTTTTAATCGTAGTAAGCTTCATATCTGCTATCAACAGCCTAAGGATCGAAGGTAAGTTTTCATCTATAGGTGCCACGACATACATGTGGAAGGTTCTGCATCTTCCTATGGAGTTCTTCGCCCAGAGGATGGCAGGTGATATACAGCAGCGCAAAAACACCAATGAGGGTATAGCTTCCAGACTCATTAATGTCATATCACCGCTTGCACTTCAATGCGGCATGATGATCTTTTACCTTATTGTAATGATCAGATACAGCTATATATTATCGGCTATAGGCATAGTCACAGTTATCATTAATCTTACAGTATCAAGGATCATAACTCATAAAAGAGTAGATCTTGCCAAAGTTCTTGCTATGGACAATGCAAGATTATATCAAAGTACAGTCTCAGGGATCAGCATGATAGAGACTATAAAAGGAAGCGGAGCCGAGAACAGTTTCTTCGAAAGGTGGTCAGGGATACAGGCTGCTGCCAATAAGCAGAACGTAAACTATATAGAGCTTGAGCATGTGATGGGGACTATTCCGGCTATTATCAGTGCGATCAATAATTCTGTCATCATGGTTCTTGGTATATGGCTTACTATCAATGGCCTTTTTACAGAAGGTATGCTGGTTGCATTTCAAGGCTTCGTTTCATCTTTTATGACTCCCGCAAGAACCTTGATATCTGCAGGGCAGACATTTCAGGAGATGGAGACAGATATAAATCTTATGAATGATGTACTTCTATATCCTGATGACCCTGTGAGTTATAGCTTAAATGAAGACGCCGGACACAGTTATGATAAGTTATCCGGCGATATTATCATAAAAGATCTGACCTTCGGATATTCAAGGCTTGATGAACCTTTGATCAAAAACTTAAATCTTACTATTGATAAAGGCTCAAGTGTAGCAATAGTCGGAGCCTCCGGATGCGGCAAATCAACTTTGTCTAAACTGCTATCAGGTCTGTATCTTCCCTGGAGCGGGCAGATACTATTTGATGGCCAAAATATACAAGAGATAGATAGAAGTGTTTTCACAGGGTCTCTTGCAGTTGTAGATCAAAATATTGTTCTTTTTGAAGATACGATAGCTTCTAATATCAAGATGTGGGACAGCTCTATTGAGGATTTTGAAATGATCCTTGCTGCAAGAGATGCTCAGATACACGACGATATAATGAAACGTCTCGGAGGATATAAATACAGGATCTGCGAAGGTGGCAAAGATCTCTCAGGCGGTGAAAAGCAAAGAATTGAAATAGCCAGAGTACTTGCTCAGGATCCAACAATAATAATCATGGATGAGGCAACCAGTGCTCTTGATGCCAAGACTGAAAAAGAAGTTGTAACAGCAATAAAAAACAGAGGTATAACCTGTATAGTGATAGCTCACAGACTATCTACTGTACGTGATTGTGACAAGATAGTAGTCCTTGATAATGGACGCATTATAGAACAGGGGACCCACGATCAGCTCTATGCTATGAAGGGCAAATATGCGGAGTTTTGCGTAGAATCATAGAAGTACCTCCACAAGAAAAAACGAATCCGGAGAATCACATGGGATGGTTTGATGAACAGATAAAAGAAAGGAATAGGGCCGATCAGAAAGCTTTTGACGAAGCTTTTCTTAGGATTGCAAGTGCAGTCACCGGTAAGCGCTTGTCAGAAATCCTTGGCGACGATTCGCTTGCCACAAGGGAAGCTTTGCATGAGATCATGTATTTTTATCATATCGTTCCTTCGGAAGTTCCAAACAATATAGATAAGCCCGAAGACGAGATGGAATACCTCCTTCGTCCTCATGGCATCATGCACAGGGAAGTTGAGCTGACAGGAGAGTGGTTTGATGATGCTACAGGTGCCATGCTGGCTGTAAGATCAGATGATGGATCTGTTATTGCTCTTATTCCAGGGCATCTTGGAGGATATACTTTTTATGACAATAAGCTAGGCAGAAGGGTCAAAGTCACAACACTTAATGAACATCTTATTGAAAAAAAGGCTATCGCTTTTTATAAGCCTCTTCCAATGCGCAAGATCGGTATGCATGATCTTATGATCTATGCAGCTGAGAACATTTATAGATCAGACGTGGTTATATATGTTACCATGCTTGTGTTAACCACGATAACCGGTATGATCATTACTTCACTTACAAAGAGAATATTTGGTGAAGTGATCGATTATGGACAGACCATACCACTACTTGCGATAGGTGTATTTCTTACTCTTGTACAGATCAGTATGATATTGTTCGAGCTTGTCGAAGAGATAGTTCTTGTAAGAGTATCCACAAGGCTTGATATCAATCTTCAGGCTGCGACCATGATGCGTATATTATCACTTCCTTCAGACTTTTTCAGAAAGTTCAGTGCTGGTGAATTGGCAGGAAGAAGTGAATATATCGCCATGATCATCAACAGTATATTTAATTCGGGGTTGTCAGCGATATTTACAGCAGTCATATCATTGACCTACCTGATACAGATTAGTTTTTATGCTTCGTTTTTAGTTATTCCTGCACTTATAATAACGCTCATCAAATCAGGGATAACTCTTCTGGCAGTATACATGCAGATTCCTATAACCAAAGAGCACATGGAGACCTCCGCCAAGGAACAGGGACTTTCTTATGCCATGATAAGCGGCATACATAAGATCAAGTTATCCGGCGCAGAGAAAAGAGCTTTTGCCAAATGGGGAGAAATATATGCAAGGATGCTGCGCCATGCTTATAATCCGCCAACATTTCTAAAGATATATCCGGTTCTTAATACAGCTGTATCAACTATAGGAACCATAGTATTATACGTAATCTCTTATAAAAACGGAATCAGTGCCGCAGACTATATTGCTTTTACTACCGGATTTGCCTTTGTATCAGGAGCACTTAGCTCGTTGACAACTGCAGTTGCCACTATAGCAAAGCTTAGTCCTGTAATAGATATGGCAAAGCCTATTTTTGAAACTGAACCTGAGATCAGTCAGGACAAGCAGGTTATTCAAAGACTGTCCGGGTCTATTGAACTTAATAATGTTACATTTAGATATTCCAGCGAGATGCCTCCTGTTATAGACAAGCTATCTCTAAAGATTAAGCCCGGAGAGTATGTGGCTATAGTTGGCAAAACAGGATGCGGCAAATCTACACTTCTTAGACTTTTGCTAGGATTTGAAGAACCTGAAAAAGGCGGGATCTTCTATGATGGCAAGGATTTATCCTCTATAGATCTAAAATCCTTAAGACAGAAGATAGGAACTGTAATGCAGAATGGTTCTCTTTTTACAGGAGATATATATTCCAATATTGCTGTTGCAGCTCCGGGATTATCAATTGATGATGCCTGGGAAGCAGCCAGGAAAGCAGGTCTTGCTGATGATATAAGAAAGATGCCTATGGGTATGGCTACGCTTGTTGCAGAAGACGGAAGCAATATGTCTGGAGGACAGAAGCAGCGCATCCTTATTGCAAGAGCGATAGCAGGTAATCCCAGGATACTTATGTTTGATGAAGCAACCAGCTCTCTTGATAATACAACTCAAAAGCATGTATGCGATGCTCTTGATAAACTAAAGTGTACCAGGATCATCATAGCACACAGGCTTTCAACGATAAGACAATGCTCCAGGATAATACTTCTTGAAAATGGTAATATAAAAGAAGAAGGCACCTATGACGAGCTTATGGCTCTTGGCGGTGCTTTCTATGAACTTGTAAAGGATCAGACTGTAGTTCCAACCATCGAATGAGGTTATGTATGAATAAGATAAGAGCATACCTTTTTGCCGGATCTACGCTAACGATAATACTGGTTGCAGTTTTCCTCTGGGTGCTGAATGTTGGTAAGCCTTCAGAGTATACTACTGAGCCTTTCAATATTTTGATCATACTTACTATTATAGCTATTATTTGCCTTGCAGCTTTTTTTGCCAGAGGTCCTGTGTTCAATATTTATGGAAAGCTGGAAACAGTTAATATCAATGCTATTTTGATCACAGTACTTGTTATAATCCAGATAGCTTTTTTCTTTGAGATCATATCCGTGCATAACCAGATCCTTAATTATCAGGTTTATGACAAGATCAGATATGCTACTACAGTTGCAGAAAGATCAACTGATGAGGACTTGGATCGTGATCTTACGCACCTTCTAAGTTTCTCTATAACCGATATCATGGTTTTAGATGAAGATGGTAATGTCATTCATTCTTCTGATCAAAATTTTATTGGTACGTTGTCCGTAGAGGATAATTATACTTTTCCTTTTGGAGACGGAAGGCGTATCAAATTCATAATAGATAGAACTTACAATCACGATGAATTAAGAAATGAAATCCTTGACTTATTGACAGTACTTGTAACCTCGATCTTTTTTTCAGTT
>JAEEGF010282179.1_pt1 | contig 10467 bp, 2 predicted proteins | sample 9134171 | NCBI WGS metagenome assembly JAEEGF01 (sample SAMN16246542, study PRJNA631951) | gut metagenome | biome: gut microbiome; feature: rumen; material: AP-attached | host: Bos | place: Iran: Karaj | collected 2018-10 | reverse complement strand
ATAGAGTTCCACCCAGTCGTTCTTCTTGAAGTACTCGTTCACGAAGACGCTGTTTCCGGCACTCACCTCATTGATTACCACAGGCCGTGCCAAGGGTTGCGACTCGTCGCGCTCGTAGGTGGCAACGAGGTTTTGGCGCACATTGACGTATCCCAGGGCGAACTCCTCGTTCTCGGAAATCAGCGCATCGCCATACTTCCACCCCTTGAAGACCCATCCCTCGGGGGCTACGGCGCGAATGGTGACGGGGCGGTAAAGGGTTCCGTTGAAGCGGTTGGTGGGTACCTGCTGGCCGTTCACCAGGATCCGTGCCTGGGGCGTATTGGCACTCAGCTTGATGGGCAGGGCACGAGAGGAGCTGGCGCTAAGCGACGACGTACTCTGTATGGCCTGGTGGATGACTGAGGCGCGGCCCGAAAGCTGGGACTTTAGTGTCGAGGCCGATCCTTCGGGCGAATCGCTGCGGTTAGGATAGCCGCTGGGAATTATCTGCATGGGTGTCACATGCGAAACGTAGCTGTCGATAAGGGCCTGGCTGCGCGTATTTTCAAAAACAGAACCGGCCACCAGGCATAGGGCATCCAGGAAATGGCGCGCGAACGTCTTGTTCTTCAATAGGTTCTGGAAAATCGGCACCAAGTCCACCTGGCGAGTGAAGTGGCTGCGGTCGGACATGCCTGGTACGTCGAATAGCTCGCAGAACGTATACATTCGGCGGCCGGAGAATGTCTGGAATGGATTGTCGGTGCCGAAAGTCAGATCCAGGTCGTAGAGCACGAAGCGGAACTTTCCGCCCTCGCGGATGGGACGCCAGCCCTTGCAGTTGTTCTGAGGCCAGTCGGTATTGCCCAGATAGAACTCCACAGCCATATAGTTGCACAGTTCGTCGATGTCCACCATCTGCTGTATGCGCTCGTAGCCCTCATCGGACGTGGCCTTTGCGCTCGCGGTAAGCAACTCTTGCCAGGCATCCTTAGTTCCGCACATTTGGATGTAACATGAGTCGCAGTCTATCTCGAACATGTCTATCTCGTCCTCGTCCAGGCCGTGATTGGCATAGATGTTCAGCTTGTTGTTCGGCTCGCGCATGTTGATGGTGCCCATATATTGGCCGTTGATGTAGTGGCAGACGGGCTGATAGTTCTGAAGGTCCATGTCTATACCACTTGTGCGTACCAGGCTTTGCATTGCTGCATCGCGGATGCGGCCGTGGTAGTCGTTGCCGCCACATCGGAACTGTAGGCCCCGGTGTTTCAGATACGGCTGGTCGGGGAACATCTGGTAGGGAAGGTAATTCTGCTGCTCGTACTTTTTCGAGGCCTTTATCTTGAAACTGAAGGGTGTGAAGCCCTTGCTGTGTCCGCCGCAACGGCTCAGTTCGCCCTCTTGGTTCAGCAGACTCTCGCCCTTCGGACTCAGAATCTCTATGTTGACAGGACGATCCCAGTCCATGTTCCAGTTGCAATACTGGTCCGTACCCTTTCCGCGTCGTCCGGCGGTGCCTTTGGTGAAGACGCCTATCTTGTCGCTGTAAAGGTGGTCTGGGGCTGTAACGAGTGAGATAACAGGCAGGTTGAACGACTTATCCTTGCGGATGTAGGAGCGCGTAACGACCGGACTGCTCAGGAAACCTTCCCTGGACAGCATAAAACGGAATATCTTGGTGGCCGACACGGTAAATTGACCTGTCTCACTCGTTTCTCCGTGGTTGACATTTGGAGTGGAGCCGTCTGTCGTATAGTGTAGTGTGGTTCCTTCAGGAATATCAACCTTCACAGTCATTGTGCGGTTGAATATCTGACTATCGGCACTGACGTTGGGGGCAGGTAACCGGACATCAGAATACGTGGACCGGCTGTTACTCAGGCCCGGAGTAGGCATCGATGCGTAGTTCCACTCACGTCCTCCATTGGCTGTTCGGGCCCAACTTGTGCGAGAGATGGCGGGCGGATACTCCACCTTGTCGAGCAGTGTGCCCGAACTGGAGCTCAGACAGATGACGCCGCCGTCGCAATCGAGCTTCAGCTCCAACTGCGTCAGCGCCATTACGTCGTGGTGCCCGAACCAGAGCACGGCCACTCCACGGGCCGGAACAGGCGTATTGTACGTAACGTGAATCTTCTTCAGGTTCTCCGGGTCGTCGCTTACCCACAGCCCCTTCAGGTTCGATGCCGTATTCGATGCGTTGTAGATTTCAATCCAACCGCCATAGTTGCCGCTGGGATCCAGGAACTGGTCCACGTTGGCCGACATCACCTCGTTGATTCTCAACCCGGTGACGCTCTGTGCCTGCATCTGCTGGAAGCTTAGACCCAAAGCTGCTGTTATTATCAGTTTTCCAAACAATCTCATTTATACAATACTTTTTTACCTTCTTCTATATAGATACCCTTGGTGAGGTGCGTTACCTTCATGCCTTTCAAGTCGTAGCAGGCGCCGTCGGCCTTCTTCTCCTGAAGGCAATCTTGAATAGCAGTCGTCAGGGCTTCGTTGAACTGGAGCGGCTGCAGGTAAGTGTTCCACTGTCCCCAGCTGCCGATGCCGTATGCATAAGCTATATACTGCTGACGGCTGAACTGGATGTGGCCCAGCTCGTCGCCCGAAATACCGCAGTTGTGCAGACCGGGCTGAGTGGTGCCCTCCAGCTTGCCGATGTTGCGGAACTTGCGGCCGTCGTTGGATATCCATACGTCGATGTAGGCATCGGCTGTCATGCGCTTCGAGGTATGAACGGCAATGAACATCCCCAAGTCGTCGCAGTATTTTACATCGCAATGGTCGGCCGCCGGAATGTTGCTCTTGTCGATTACAGTGCCCACTCTGGTCAGTGCGGCAGGCCAGTTCTCATCCGTTGCAGGGGCAGTTGACAGACGTGTGGTGGTGCCTGCGTCGTTCCAGGAATAGTAGAGGTAGAGGATGTCGTCCAGCACAATCATGCTGGGTTCTCCGCAACCCCACTTGTCGTGATTGCCCGTGTAGGTGATAACCGGTTGAGGCTTCTTGCCACCCCATCCGATTCCGTTCCATTTCTCCCACGGACCGGTGGGACTGGTACTGCGGGCCATATACAGGTGATTGTCAAGCCCCGCAGTATTCTCCGTGCTGGTATAGCCCAGATAGTAATAGCCTCCGAAACGGACTACTCCCGGGTCGCAGGCCGATAGTTGGTCGCGCGAACCCTGGGTGGGCAACAGGGCCTTTACCTCCTTGGTCCACGTCTTACCTCCGTCGTCGCTGTGCTGGTAGGTAGGGCAGTCCCAATAGAGAGATGCGCCGGATTCCTGGGTGATCATCATGTATGAACCTTCCACAGGATTACCGTTTTGGAAAGCCCGAGAGTTAAGTTCAGAGACCTTGCCGTTGGAATAATACCATACGCCGGCGTAGTCGCTTGGCTCACTGAGCACCCACAGGTACTTTCCTGCAGGGAAACGGATACTCGTGTCTGCTTCTGCTTCGGGGCTGTAATACCCGTCGATCCAAATGTTGTCGGTCATCTCTACCGTTTTTGTGTAAAGCGGATCCTGATGCAAACTCCCCCGATAGGTGGCCCGCCAGGCATAGACCGATATGGTTACATGCTCGCCGCTGGGCCTGCTCCACGTAGGGCAACAAATGCTTACACGATAGAAGTCCTCTTTGCTCTCGAACATCTGTCCCACCGTCTTTACCGTTATCAGCTGAACGGGGCTACTTGTTCTGGCGGCGTTGTAGTATCGCTGTCCGTAGGTGTCTCCCGAAGCAGCGAACCATGCATCCATCTGCCCCTCATCGTTGAGGATGAAACAGGGGCCATAGCGGTAGGTTCCTGCCTTGTAGATGTCCCAACCGGGCAGGCATGTCATCAAGTCGTTCGCCTTCCTTATAGTCTGAGCCTGGACACACTGCATAAGCATTGTGCCCAGACAAAAGACTATAATAAGAATCTTCTTCATTTCTTCCTTTCTTCCTTCCTTTCTTCCTTTTCCAGGTCTCCTAGGATTTCCTAGGTCTTCCTAGGACTTACTAGGATTCCTAGGTCTTCCTAGGATTCCTAGGTCTTCCTGGTCCTTCCTAGTTTATCTTCGCTTTCATATAAGGCTTCACCGTAACGGGACCAATCAGACCGGCAGGAAGCAGTCTGCTCCTGGAGTTCCAGTGCTTATAGGCCACGAATGTGGTGCGGCCGGACTCGCGGGGCTGTTCGGGATGCTGCATCCACTCGGGCCATTCGGCATACGAGGCTCCCTTCTGCTCGAAGTCTTCGGGCAGGCGGTCATCGCCGATAAGACGGTTTACCCACTGGTTCGTGAGCCTGATTTCCAGCTGGTTCTTGCCTGTACGAACTGCTTTGGTAATGTCCACATCGTAAGGCGCATTCCACAGGATGCCCAAGTTTTTCCCGTTCAGGATCACCTCAGCTATCACATAGACCTGACCCAGGTCAAGCTTCAATACCAAGTCCTTCTTGGTAAGCGTGTTGGGCATGTCGAACGTCTTGGTGTAGACTGCAGTGCCGCTGAAGTACTTCACATCCTCGTTGTCTGAAGTGTCCCATGAGATAAGCTCGGGTAGGGTGGTGTCCCACTCGCGGCCCCACTTCTGGTTGAAGTGTACGTCCCAGCTGCCCTCAATGGTCATGGGCTCAGGTATCTCGGTCACCGTGGCCTCGTGTATCTGGCCCTTTTTGTCGGTCAGTGCGATGTGGCCCGGTTCAGCCGTTACCCAGTAGGTCTTGTGTCCCTCTGTCATGATGGTCGGCTTCTCGCGGTCGTAGCTCTTGAAGTCCACTTTCATGTTGGCTGAATAGAGATTGTCGAAGGGAACACCGGCTATATTATATATAATGTGCAGCTTGGGTTCGCCCAGAATCTCCTGACGCTCGGGCAGGGGAGCCGTGATATCTCCAGCCCGGAACGTGTATTCGCCCTTCTGGATACGGGCCTTTATCTGGTCGGTAACGTCAACGGGAGCAGGAACCCGCACCGGCTTGAAGTCCACGCCGAGGCGTCCGTAGAAAGCACCCTTGATGCTCAACTCGCCCTTCTCGCCAGGTAGCGGCAGGCTGAAGTGCTGGTTCTCGGATACGGTGATGCTGCGGGGCTTACCGCCAATGGTGTATTCCACGAGCAGCTCCTTCACCGTGCCAAAGATAGGATCGCCACCAGCCAGGCCGTTTCCGGCCACTTCATTCAGTTGTCCGTTGTGAATCTTGTCCTGAAGGATGTCTGTGATATCCATTACTCCCTTCATCGGCATCTGCCCGTATTCGGCTTTCGTGATGGACAGACCGGCAACGGGACGCTTGTCGTATTCGGGCATTTCTTCAGTGAAGTCTGTGAACTGCTGGTCGGAGCCGCTGCGTTGATGGAACACCACGAAGTAAGCCTCTTCGGGCGAGAAGTCCAGGGTCAGCTGTGTGCCTCCGTCTGTCTCATTCCATACGGCGATGGGCTCGATGGTTCCCTTCTGCGGATTCCACAGCTCGGGTACCATGTTGCTCACACGGAATGTGCACACCTCGCGGCGGTAACCCTTCTGCTGGTTGGAGATAAAGTAAATCTCGGCCGACGATGTGCGGCGGTGTATGTAGCGAAGACGGTCTGCCTGACCGCTGTCTGTGAAGTCAGGCTGCAGACCAGTCACCTTCAAGGCCTCTGCAAGGCTGGCACGGCGTATCTTGGCTCCGGCGGTTTCATCCAGGCCCCACAGTTCATCGGCCAGCGCCTGGTATTCGGCATCGCTTTGAGGATAGCCGTCCAGGCTGGGTGACAGGGTAGGCTTCGGACCGAAGATGATGGCACCGGCATCGGCCAGTTCCTTCAGCTTGCGCAGGGTGGTAAGTGAGGGGTAGTCGTTCTCGGGCAGCAGAAGCATGCGGTACTTACGTCCTACGGTAGAGCATATCATCTGGTCCTCGACGGACAGCTTGAGCAGGTTGGTCAGGCCAATCACGTCATAGTCAAGTCCTGCCTCGCGAATGTCGGGGCGGTCGTTGCCGTTGTTGGGCGTCGATTCGCCGATAAAGAACAGAATGTCCTGTACACCCTGGCCCTGCTGAAGCAGGAACTGGGAACGGGCACAATAGTCCATCCAGGCGCGGCTCTGCTCCCACCACGTATTGTGACGGTTGAAGTTCGTGCCGAATTGTCCCAGGCTGAAGCCGGGTCCTATCTCCCAAGGCTGGTGTGCATTGGTGTGCAGGATGAAGCGGTTGACACCCTCAGTCCAGTTCAAGTCGCCCAAGGCTTTGATGAAGCCCGGATGGTTGCGGTGACTGCTCTCGTTTCCTCCTGCGGTGAAAGACTCGCAGCCGACAATCTGGTTGCCATTGTGGTGAGCAATGGAAGCAGCGATTCTGGCTTTCTCGCCAAAGAAGTTACTGCCCACCCAGAACTCGCTCATGGGTACGTCGGCCGGAGCACCGATCTCCATGGAGTTGAACGGACCGTCGTACGGCTCGGTCAGGAAACGCATGCCGTTCTGGCGGCACAACTCGGCAAAGTGCTCATAGTAGTTCTCGGCAGTCAACTGCCCGATGGTGAAGCGGAAGTCCCAGAGGAAACGCTCCGTGACCTCGCCGCTCTCAACGTAGTAGCCGGCCAGCGTGGCCAGGTAAGGACGTATGTCGTAGTGACGACGGTTCTGGAACTCCTGGTCGAAGCCTTCGGTCCAGTTGCCGCAACCTACTTCGTAGCTATCTACCAATGCACCCGTGAATGCTGTGCCCACCAGAGGACCCAGCTTGTCCAGTATGGGCTGCATGCCGCCTGCCCAGTAGTTGTCAAGTGCCTTGCGACTCATCTTGTCCACCTCCAGTCCGCGGCCTTCAGCAGGAGCGGGAGCATTCTGCCGACCCGTAGGAGTGAAGCCGATACGGAGGATGGTCCAGTTGCCGGAAGGGGCATTCCACTCAAGGGTGCCGTCGCTCTTCATCTTCGAAGTAAGATCCATGATGTCGCTCAGGCGTACGACAGCCTCGGGAGCTATATCGGGCTTGCCGGGCATCATGTGGTTGCTGTAGGCATGATTCGCCAGAGCCTTGGGATTCAGGTTGTCGATGCGCGTGTCGCTTTTTGGAGTGGGGAAGGCCAGCACGGCGATGTCGCGATAGCAGTCCAGCCGTGTGGCAGGCTGCTCCAGGGTGATGGATGTGGCCTTGCCGCCCAGTACGTTCTGTTGGCTGATGGTTACGGTCTGCATGCCGTCCTCGGGCTTTACCCACGGGCCACCGCTGGACGACCATCCGGCGCAGTTATGGAAGGATAGTTCCATGCCAAGTCGCTTGGCCTCGCTGACAGCGTGGTGAACCAGGTCCAGCCACTCGGGACTCAGGTACTTCACATCGCCAGCGGGGAAACCCATGCCGCCGTTAAAAAGGGTGGCTTCCTGAATGCCGACGCGATGCATGGCCTCGAGGTCGGCTGTAATACCTTCTCTGGTGACATTGCCGTCAAGCCAGTGCCACCAGGTGCGCAGCTTAGCCTCCTTGGGCGGATTGTTGAAGCCTTTCCGCAGTTCGGACAACCCATCCTGAGGGGAACAGGCACAGAGACTAACTGTCATTACGAACAGGGCGCATATCAGACGGCCTGCATTGTGTAGAAAATGTCTTGTAGTCATGGTCTTTATTCGTTTTGTTTTATTTATTTGATGTTAAATTCGGACTTTTTGACGATTTCGGCTGCAAATATACACGTTTTTTCTCTTCCGCATCTTAATAATTTGATATTTTTTATTCACTATTTGACATGATTGATAAAACTTGTCTGGAATGATAGCCTATTTGACAAGAATCTTCTTGTTCCCCATGATGTAGAGTCCCTTGGTAGCCTTTTGAACGCGGCGTCCTTGCAGGTCGTATATGGCGTCAGCGGCAGCCTTATGACTGACCTCAGCGATACCCACCAGGGAGTTGCTGTAGGTTTCGTTCTCGAAGATGACAACCTTATGTGTGTTGTCCATCACGGGGAAGGGATCTTCGCCCAGGGTCTGGAACCAAACAGGATTCTCTGTCTCTCCGCTGTTCAGCAGGTAGCATAGCTCACCGGATGCACGCCGTGCCTCATCGGCCTTTTCCACAAAGACATTACCATTGGCATCCTTGCCCTCCTCGTCTGCATAGAGACGGGTGAAGCGGCCTGTAACAGCTTCGGCCAGCACGGGATAGGTGGTGAAAATGCTTGCTGCCAGGCCCTGGTCGCCACTGAAGTCCGTCAGGATGCTGCCAGCGACATAGCCCTTCTCGCCGTCTCCATTGCTCAGCGTAATGTCTCCGCAGGTGTAGATGTTCTCTGTCGTGCCGCGCAGGATGATGGCGGCCAGCACACCTACACGAACCCTGTGCCCTTCGACGGTGCCCGTACTGCTGATGGAGGCGTTCTCGATACCGAGATTGGTTATGGTGGCATCAATGACGCGGCTGAAGAGTCCGGCCTCGATATTGTCATCGCGGGAGATCGTCAGGTTGCGGATGACGTGTCCCTGTCCATCGAACTTCCCCCGGTAGGTGATGTCGATGGCCCCCTCGCCGTCAGCGTGCATGCCAATAGGAATGAAGTTCGGCACGCTACTCATGTCGATATCATTCATCAGCATGGCGTTGATGGTGTTGCGGCCGCTGTTGACCGTCTTGGCGTACCAAACCAGATTGTACGGCTCCGTAATCTGGTAGAATCCGTCAACCAGCTGAGGCTCAATACCATTGTAGGAGAGATAGAGGGGATCGTCCTTCAAGGTAGCTATCTTGTCCTCGACGTCTTGTGTGGTCGTTCCGCCCGTACCGAAGATGTTTCTCACTTCGTTCAGGATGGCCTCGTAGGAAGCCTGTTGTGCCGGAGTACCCAGGTCTCCGTATGCATCGGCCAGTTCGTCGTTCACAATCATCAGTTGTTCGTAGGCCTTTTTGCTCTCGTAAATACTTTGGAAAAGACTGGAGAACTGGCATACCAGGGCGTACTTCTCCTCATTCGTGGAGGCTGTGGCTACAGCTCCGACGCATTTCGCCAGTTCATCGTTCAACCCGATGTAGTAGTTGGGGGCCTGTGCATACTGGTCTTCGTTGCAGTGGTAGTCATTGGTGAGGTGCTCGGCAATTCCCTTCATCGAGTTCAGCGTGGCATCAAGTGCCTCGCCGGCAGCGTTTTCTTCCAGCGTGCCGCGGTAGGTGAGGCGTGCATAACCCAGGATCGCGTTGTTCTGAAGTTTCTGGGAACCTTCGTTGCGGAAACCCAGTTTCAGAGTGCCGTCTGTGACATTTACCATAATACGGTTCTGATAGTGTGCCACGTCGAAGGCAAAGGCAGCCCCCTGGTAGCTGTTAGGCACGAATCCGATAATCTCGCCGTTCTCGTCGTAGCCTTCCGAAAAACGTTTGTTGCTATATACCTTTGTCAAATCCTCGTCATTCAGCGGGTCGCTCAGAATAGTCTGGGCGAAGGTGGCGTTCTCGTTGGCGTAGAGGAAGCCTGTATAATTATAGGGCGACGTGCCGCCGGTGATTTCCGTGAAGCCATACATCTCTATCTCGTACAGGCCAGGCTTGACGTCAGTAATCGTCTGGTTGATGTCGAGTTGGCTGTTCTGGGTCTGAGGCACGCGTTTGCTCGTGGTGGAGTTGTTTACGTTCCTGACGGTGCTGCTGCCCAGGTCTAAGTTCCACCCGTTCAGTTTGTCGGTGAAGTCCGCATTGCGCATCAGGTTGGTGATGTCTGCGCCTGGCAGGTAACCCATCTCTATGGCAGTATCCAGTAGTTTCTGCATAAATTCAGTTTCGGCAAGGACCTCCTGAGCTGTCAGTGTACAGTTCTCAACGATATGGAAATAAGAACCGTTGGGGAAGCTCTCATTCGGTTCTATGTCGTTGTTGTCCAGCAGGTATTCTTCCAGCAGTTCGCGGTCGGGTCCGGCAAAGCCCTTGTCGGCCTCCAACGTCTTGCGAATCTCATCGGCCTTGGCCATATAGGCTTCGTAGGCCTGTAATGCATTGTTCAGTTCCTGCCGCATGGGCTCCAAAGCCTGATAAGCTTTGTTGAACTCGGCAAAAGTCAGGCCCTTCAGACTATTCAATTGGTTTAAGAATTCGTTTACGGAAGCCTTGGTCACCTTGGCATTACTCCATTTTTTTGTCTCCTGCTCGATGACGACGGTAATCAGCTGCAGGAAGTCCTGTTCAGTTATCGCAGAGGCATAGGCTTCTTCGCCTGTGGAATACACCACGCCGTGTGTGCTGTCCCAGACGGGCATCTCGTCTTTGCCCAGTGTCTGGTACCAGTTGAGGTCGCCCATGAAGGTCTGCCCGTTCAGGTTGTAGCAGAGTGCGCCGGTAGGTCCGTCGTTGGCTACAGCCTCGCCGTAGAAACTGTTCAGATATTCCTTCACGCCGGGAATGGCTTCGGATGCAGTGGTGAAACAGCTCACCAGAATGGCATCTGCTGCCTCTCCGGCAAAACCTCCGGCCTGTTCGCCCTCTGTCTGCACATTAAGCGA
>JAEEGF010275209.1_pt1 | contig 10470 bp, 12 predicted proteins | sample 9134171 | NCBI WGS metagenome assembly JAEEGF01 (sample SAMN16246542, study PRJNA631951) | gut metagenome | biome: gut microbiome; feature: rumen; material: AP-attached | host: Bos | place: Iran: Karaj | collected 2018-10 | reverse complement strand
TAATTCTACAAACCAATATCCACGATTGTTGCAATGAAAAAAGTACGGCAGCATTATCTATTGTTTCGTCGCAATCTCTCAGGCTGAATGACTTAATAAAGAGACCGCATGAAAAAGATATTTCTTTGCCTGATGAGTATTTTACTCATTTTCGGGTCGAATACTGTTGTCCTCAGTGCTCAGAATCAGCTTACATAAAAGAACTACGTGTTAATGCACAAGACCACACCAAAAGAAATAAAAACCGGATTAAAGCCCGTTTTCCTTTTCTCTTTTTCCTGGATCCAGTACATATAAGCAGGTTGTCAAAATGCTATAATCCAACTATATCGTTCAGGTGCTGGAGGAAGGTATGGGACTCTTTTCAAAAAAAGAACATCCTGTTTGTGGCGGATCGACTGATTCTTATGACTCATCTGCACCGAAGACCATACAGTCTGACGAAATGGTCTTCTTCGATGTCACTACAAAGATGCCTGACCGGGGTATCGACCCTGATCATAACAGGATGATGCCTGACCCGATCTGTTATTTCTCTGCTTTTGCTACCCCAGCCGGAAAGAACTTCTTTGTTTTACTTGAGACCGGTCGTTACGGCAGGAGGGGAGAAGACCGGAAATGCGACTGGGCATTTGTTAAAACAAGTATCTTTCCTGAACTTACCGCAATCGTTAAGGAATTCAATGTTGCCAAAGGCAACGGAGTCTTCCATAAAACTCATGGTCTCCCTGAGAATTTCGGAGGAGATGCTGATATCAGATTCGCAAGTGGTGAGAAGATCTGTTTTTCCGATAATCAGTCTCCCATCCTGGGGACAGAAGTGTCGTTACGCATCATCGAAGCTTTCACAAAGGCATTGAGAACCGAGAGAATCCAGCTTCCTGACGTGAGGGACATTGCTCAGATCACTTATCGTAAGGACCGTGACAGAGGCCGTTTTTCCAACGCTGTCCTTACTCTGAACGAAGACGGCACCGGCACTGTGAAGAAAGCTGCCCGATATGATGATCCCAAGATCTACGAAAGCGAGAAATCTCTGGAAAAGGAATCTGTTGCGAAGATAATGGATAAGATCGCATCCAGCGGCATCTTCGGCTGGGCAGACCTTCCGAAACAGAATTTTGTCGTCGACTATGAAGAGTCGCTGACATTTGTGTTCAGAGACGGAAATGAAATAAAAGTGCCGGGAGACAGGGCTTTGCCCGGTCAGATACGTGGTGCTTTCTTCGATATCGAATTTGAGATCACAAGATAGGAACTAATGCCATGAAAAAGATTGTATCGGTATTAATCTCATTGATGATGGTTGCGACTGTTGCAGTCGGTGCGGCCGGATGTGATGGCATCGGAGATGCCGTATCGGATGCTCTCACCAGTGCTATCACGAGCCTTGTGACCGACCTTGAGAACGAACTGGATCCGACCACCACAACTTCAACAACAAGTAAGACCACGACGACTACGACTACGAGTAAGACTAATACTGCGTCCGGTATGATCCCATACATTCAGCCTCCTGAGATCGTTCCGTATACATTACCTAAAGAGAATTTTACCGATCCTCTTGAGAAAGATGCTTCCGACATTATCGACGGAGCCATCGCTAAGGCTATCTCATATGTCAATGCCATGAAAGACAACCGTCACTCTGATATCTCATATTCGTATGATATCGATTCGGACAAGTACTATTCAGCATTAGATGCCAATGAGAAAGCTCTTTATAACCAGGTCATTGCAGCGGCCAGGGAAGGCAAGGATTTTGAGATTACTGACGATCAGTACAAAGGTGATCTTGAGGAAGCCTTTTTTGATATTTGCCAGATCATCGAGGTCTGCGAACCCGGGATCGCTTCCTATTTCGATCTCGAACCTGTGATTGCCGCTGATTTCATTGATCTCGGCACGGTTGATGAAGATGGTGATCCGGAATACGATATCATCACTAAATTCACGAGTATCCATAGCTTTTATTTCGATCCTCACAATGATCAGAACACCTCTGTCAAAGAAGGCAAGGTCACGAAGAACACTGTCCTGCGCGATGCAGATCTCCTCGATCACATCGTCAAGAGGATCATAAGGTTTATGCCGGAAGGTCTCTCTACGTATGATAAGTATTATTACTTCGCCGCAGTGATCAGCGAGCGTGCCACTTATGACGGCAGACCCAAAAACTGTTTCTCGGCATTTGGTGCACTCGTTGATGGCAAATGTGTATGCGAAGGTTATTCAGAAGCATTCTATCTCCTTTGCAAGGAAGCTGATCTCTGGGTTTCCTACCGACACGGACTCCCTCTCGATAGTGACGGTGAACCTGCAGGTCATCAATGGAACATGGTCAAGCTCAATACCGGCATCTACAATGTCGATGTCACATGGTGTGACGGAAGCGATTACTATGATGCTTACAGATACGGCTGGTATGACTGCTTCGTTAAGACCGATGCCGATTTCATAAAGGATGGACATGAAGCCTATAACGACAGAGTCGTCAGTACCGGCCAGTATGAACCTACTCCGTATGATGAGATTAAAGGAGCCTGATATGAAATATTCAGATAAGCTGAACGGTTTCTGGGAAGAGGGTTATCACTATTATCTTGAATTCGATAATGATAAGCTCACGGTCAGAGACTACCGGCGTGCCATATCTCTCGTGACCAGGATATCTTATGATGCAGATGCACTGGATAAGGGCGAGAGCACTCCTATCGAATTGGAAGATAATGTTCTTTCCCGTACTGCCAGCGGCGAACCTTTTACCATGATAAGGACGCTGACCTACGAAAATGGTGAACTGAAGCTCCTTTACTACTACACCATCATGGGGGAGACTCTGTACACACTTAAGAAAGTCGATCACGGACCTTTCGATCATATCAAGATACGTGATGAAGAATTCTTGGATCAGCTGCAGGGCAGGTGGTATGAGTGGAATCAAAATGGTGATGCCAACTTCTGCATCACTATCAAGGACAATAAACTTTCTGTTTTCGATTCTGTTGAGCCTTTCCATATCATCAGCTACGCTTATTCTCCATCTAAAGTAATGATCGTTCCCGAAAACCTCATCGATCAGAATTTCCGCGGGTTTACTGCTTTTGAGGTGCTTCCCGGTATGCTTACCAGCAGGGCTCTTATCACCGATGTCAGTGTTCCTTTGTCTGTATTCGTGCGTAAAGGAGACCTGAAGACAGTCGAGGTCCCTCCTGAAGCTAAACAGAAGATGGTCAACACGATGTTCTACCGTAGGACTGCCGAGGACTGATTTGCTGTATCTTGGCAATAATAGAAAACAGATTCAAAAAACACAAAAACAATGACAGCGTAAAAACTAAAACGAAAGGATCACAAGATGGAAATGGATGATGAATTGATCGAAGCAAAGGTAAGGGAACTCCTCTCTGCCAATGATATCGAAGGCACTCTCGTCTATGTCGCAGAGCAGTTCGATAATTATTCAGGAAACCTTATCGAAAAGTCTTTGGAGATTGCAAAGGAAGTCGGCTGCCAGGGCTATATCGACGGTTCGACTCTTTAATTGTATTTGTTTTTTCTTATAGACCGCCATTATCGTATTGCGGTCTATTCATTTATGTCACAAGACAGTTTAGTTTATATTGTCACGGAGGAACTGAACCGCCTTGTAATCCGAATAAACGCTGGCTCTTGCTAAATCGTTTCTTATATTTCCACTCGATGGTTGGGATGTTTTCCGGTGATGTCGCAGACTACCCGTCTTGCACCTTGAAACGCTGTTGGTAACATGGGCTTATTGTTGCAAAGCAAACCGCCCCTTCCGAGGGGCGGTTATGATTGATTAAAAGAGTCATTTAAGGGTTTGCGGGAGAGATCAGGACATAGCCATTTTCTAACATCTGCTCCAGCATCTGCTGATAATTCAGCTGCCAGTGGATGCTGGAAGTGACTACGGCATTCTCGTAAATCTGGTTCAGGTAGATTTTATTTCCAACCTGAATCACATCGTCCTTGTAGGTCCTGTAGAGAGACTGGTAACGTTTGGTTGCGGATGCTTCAGTGTCGTAGATATATGCGGTGTTGAAGATGGAACGGTAAGAGAAGCTCTCGCCCTGGTGGTAGATATGCTCGACGTATTCGTATTCAGCGATGAGTCCTTCATAACCGTAGTTGATGTATTCGCGGATCTGGTCTCCTGAGATGATGCGCTCGAAGACCAGTGAGACGTCGTCTGTAGTCCTGGTCTCGTCATTGAGACAGCCTGCAGTGAGAACTGTTCCCAGTACCATGATTACTGCTGCGATCATATATACGAATCTCTTCATAGTTCCTTCTCCGCCAAGTTTATTTATCATTTTTATCGATACGATAAGTATAGTTTATTCTGCAAAGCAATTCTATATAAAGTTCTAACTTCAGTCAATGGAAGACCTTGTTCATAAAAGCAGCTGTATCGCTGCTGACTGAAAATGGACATTTTATAATTAATGTCCTGTTTTTTATTTGCTGTTTTGATAATTCTGATAAAAAAAGTAAAACATCATTTTACTTCCATGCCCTGTTGCCCATGACAAGATAGGTGAACTTGATTTTGCAGGTCAATTCGCGTATGTTATAAGGATATAAACATAAATAAAGAATTGTTTAACCGGTGTTTCCCATGCGTGGCGTCCGGCAGAATTCGTAGGCTCAAACAATGCAAACGAACGGATTGAGACACTTTATCATAAAAAACTATCGTCAGATACGATCTCCGAAATGCTCGAAGACTCTTACTCCTGACCCTAATGAGGGGGAAGGTGTTTCAATGAGGATTTGGGAAAGGGAAGGAATCCGGAAAGGGTTCACCCTTGCGGAGATTTTGATCGTCATAGGGATCATAGCGGTACTTGCTGCTGTTTCGCTCCCCATTTTCACCAGGAACCTAGAGAAATCCCGAGAGGCTTACGATGTGATTACCATGCGGCAGGCAGCAAGCGCAGCGATTGATATCTTCTATGTGGGAATAACGGATGCAACAAGTGCGGCGAGCGTTGGCTTGAGGTGGTGGGACAATGCAGGCACGGACAGCGACAACGCCGCTGGCGTATACGACCCGAAAACTAGTAAGTTCCTGCCTTACAAATCCGATCAAAGCCCAATCAAGCCCTATGGCAGGGGCACCGCACGTGACGGGGGTACGACATTTACGATGGGGAACAGCCGCGGAGCCTATGCACCCAAAGAGGATTATACCAAAGCGCTCATCATGGTCTCGATCTATCCGTTTGGGGACAACAAGCATGTTGAAGTATACTGGAAAAACGCTACCGGATCTAACCATGGGAAGTACGTCGGAGGCCAGAATGGCAACAACGGCAACGATCCGAAATACAGCATCCGGGTCACGGTGCAATAAGATACCCTAGCTGAGACGGGTTGGGCAGTTCCAAGTACGCCACGCTGCGAGTGGATATTTCCCGCTACCGGCTCGTCACTATTCCTATCAGCATAACCCGGGCATGACCGGCCAGTTTCTGCGGACAAGCGCGTTACGTTACATTGAAATAATATTACGTAAAAAACTATTTTTCTAAATCGGCAAACATGAACAGAGGGTGTGTTCCCTATGCGGTTTTCTATTAAAATGCAGTAGAAAAGTAGTACAGCTTTTATTATGAAGGAGAGATATTCTATGTGTTTATCTAAGCTTTTCCGAATACATGATCATGACTTCGATCCGGACGATTATGATAAACCGAAAGTATCCCTCAAGAATATCGATTCATTTGAGCGGATTACTCTTCACGAGAGTGGAATGCGCTTCGTCGTAGAGTATGAGGTCCTGAACAAGGGCGAAATTGCCGAAGTGTCTCTCTACAACATCGGATATGACCATGAAAAAAATGAGAAGACAAGGATGCTCCGTGAACGCGGAGAGATCGAGATGTCATCCTTTATGGAGACCATCAAAAAGTGTGATATCGCATCCTGGGACCATTTTCATGGGGCGCATCCCAAAGGCGTTCTAGACGGCATCATGTTCCGTTTTGAAGCTGTCGTTAATGACGGATATCAGATGTCTGCCAATGGCTCTCAGAACTTTCCCAAGCATTATCATGAGTTCCATGACGTTTTAACTGCAGCTATCAGAAAATAGCCATAAATATATGGCTCTTTCATCTTCCCGTATCTCATGATTCCGGGTGTTTTCGGTTTCATGGCAGGCACCGGCGACAGTGGTAGTATCTGTCGCGTGGTTCATGATCAGAATAGAAAGCTGCCCAGTCTTAAAATTTCGGCTTATTGATACGCTTATTTAGTTCGTGTACATGAAGAGGTTCTTTTGAAAAGTCATCAAAAGTTCCCTCGGAGTTTCCCATGTCATTGAATTCCAGCAGGAAACATGCTGTGATGCAGAACGCAACACTAAAGGCGATGAAAATGCTCAGGAGTATGCTGAAGAAAGTCATCATTGTTCATCCTTTCCGTCGGGTCGCTGTCGGTTTTTGCTGAAGCTGTTGATCTCATCGGCGGCTGACAGTGCATTGCTCTTTTTGACCTTTTTTACATTCTCAGCGGCAGTAATGACCAGAACGATCGCAACTGTGGTAATAAATCCGAGGATCTTTCCTGTATCTTCAAGATCCTTCATCATTGAATTGACCATCAGGAAGACCGGCACTGTCAGAACGGCAGTCAGTATGAAAGTAACGATGTTCATCTTCCTATTGTTCACAGGAAGTCCTCCGACTACCTTCTCGGTCTGTCCGTTGACCAGCATCGTATACGCTTTGTCGGCATAACGGAAGGTCAGGAACCAGGCAGGGAAGAGGGCATACTGTACGCGCTCGATCTGATAGGAAGGCTCTTTTTTGACGATCGTTGCATCATGGACATGATCATCATTGCATATTGTATCCTTGGTTTGTTTGTCGAAAAGCTGTGCTGCACGCTTAGATGCGGCATATTCCATTGCGGATTCATCTGTATCTGATGCATCTGCATAGAATCCGGATAAATACTCTATTTTGAACGGCATGAGTGCATCTGTGTTGAATGGTTCCAGTCTTCTTGAAGACATATCCTCCAGCTGATTCGAAGCATCCAGAGAAATACACTTGAATTCCGTATCTGCCTCAATAGTGTAATAGTGAGTGCGTACATTTTTTCCGCTGCCGGATTTTGCTGAAATCAGCTGATTATCGGAATATGAAACATCGTAGAGACGGAAGGGAACATAAATTCCGCTGACTCTTTCGATAGTGAAGTTTTTCAGTTCTCTGGGGATGAACTTAGCACGTTTTACTTCCTTTCTCAGAAGTTCCACAGCCCGTTCGCGGCTGACTGAGAACGGAATTATTACATCAGGCTTTCTCATGGAGGAAACACGGTCAAAAACTACTGTAGGCTGTCCGCAGTAGGCACAGAATGTTGAACACTCGTTGTCACTGACCTGAAGCCTGGCACCGCAGGAACGGCAGACATAATTATTGCATGTTATTTCTTCGCTGTTTTCTTCAGCATACTTATCTGCATTCCCCAGCTCTTCCGAACTGAAAAGCGATCTGCAGCTGTCACAGCGCATCTTGCCTGAATCAGGATCGAAGACAAGCACATCACCGCAGTTGGGACATTCTATCTTGATCCCGTATCCCGAATCATTGTTCTGATAGCTGTCTGTCATAAAACAGTGTTCCTCTCTGATATCCTTCTGTCCAGCATTAGTATACCATCAATTATTTAAGTTGTTATTTGGTATATATCGGAAATAAAAGAACGAGGTTATGCTGCCGGATCAGGACTGGTCCATGCTGCGAAATATTCGAATTCTCCGTTGTCCTCGACAACGATCGTCACGCCGATAACCATGCCGTATGGTTCCTTTGTATCAACGTGGGTGGCATCTTTATAGACTCCCATTGCGGCAGCTTCTTCAGAGGTTAAAGTACCCCTGGTCTTTCCGTATCCTGTAGACACTCTTTCTCTGTACTGAACGTTTGCGGAAGCGTTGACGACTTTTCCTGATTCATCGTATTTATAGAAATAAACGTTGTCGTGGTTTTCCGTCGGGTTTCCCGGATCAAGCATAAACTGAGCTATGACTGCTGCTTTTGCCGAACGGACATTTGCTGTGTCTGCTGCCAGCCTGGCTTTTCTCATCTGGCTTGTGAATATAGGTATGGAAATACCGGCCAGGACACCGATGATCGCCACTACGATGAGCAGTTCAGCCAGCGTGAAACCAGGAGAACCTTTTTTGTCAGCTTTATTCATAAACATTTGTTTTTGTATTGTACAGAATAACAGGTCCATATTCTATCGTTTATTACTGTTGATTGATATTTTTGCAGGATATTTCATGATTATGGTGTGCTCAACTTGATATGAACCTGAACGTTAACTAATATTGTCTTAACATAGCTCTTAAGGAGACAGATATGAAAAAACTCATTGCTTACTGCGGACTTGACTGTGAAACATGTGATGCAAGAAAAGCCACCATCGATAATGATGATGAACTGAGAGTAAAGACTGCGAAGCTCTGGAGCGAAATGAATCAGACATATATCCCTCCTGAGGCAATAAACTGTGTTGGATGCCGTACCGAAGGCGTTAAATCCCCGTACTGTGACAGCCTGTGTCCGATCCGTCAGTGTGCAATGAAAAAAGACGTTGAGACCTGCGGAGAATGTCCTGAACTTGATAACTGCACTATCCTTGCTCCGATAAGAGACACTAATGCTGTTGCAAAAAATAATCTGTATTCAAACAGAAAATAGTATCGAAGCATAAAGATCTTACAGATGTTGCCAACAGAAGAGCTGATATGCTGTCATTAGGATATAACAGGAGTATCGGAATTGACTGGTAAAAACAACAGGTTTTTTTATCTGAAGGCTGCTTTGCCGGCCGTTCTTTCAGTTATTCTGTTATTATCCGGTGCCTGTGCTTCTAAAAATACCGTGACTGTTACCACGGATGTAACCAGAACTGTCAGTATTACCGAGACAAAAACAAAAACTTCCGATACAGTTCCTGCTCCTTCCACATCGATCAATATAACAACGCTTGATCCGATAACAACAGTTTTGCCTCCTACATACATTCCGACTGAGTCTCCCGAAGAAACGGTGAAGAAAGCGGCAGCCATGCTGTTTCCCCTGGATGGTTCGGAACCTGATACTGATGAAGCTCTTGAACTGCTTGAACCGCTGGCAGAGATAGGCATCAGCGATGCATTTTATTATCTGGGATACATGTATGATTACGGTTTTCTTACAGATGATTTTGTGAGGGCATTTTATTTCTATTCAAAGTCTGATAATCCAAAGGCTGTCTATTGTCTGGGATGGCTTTACAGAAACGGACAGGGCGTTGTCAGGAATATCAATAAGTCTTCCGAGTGTTTTTCCAAAGCCGAAGAACTGGGTTTCTATCAGATGACCGATGAAGAACTCGGTCCTGACGGACTGATGCTTATTGCAGGAGCATATTATTCCGGTATCCCGACTGCCATACGTTATACAAAGGCTATCGAATACTATAAGAAGGCGGCAGACTTCAATAATTCAAATGCAATGGCCATGCTCGGTTCCATGTATTCCAATGGCATGGGAACAGAGGTCGACTACAAGGAAGCCGTGAAATGGTATGAAAAAGCTGCAGAACTCGGCAATGCTGTTGCCTGGAACAACCTCGGAATGATGTATCAGACAGGACAAGGCGTCACAAAATACTACAACGGAGCAAGGGATTGTTACCTGAAAGCTGCGGAGCTCGGCAGTTCGGACGCGATGTGCAATCTGGGATATCTGTATCATATGGGATTGCAGACCCTTGATTACAAACTTGCCATGGAATGGTATCTGAAGGCTGCAGAACTCGGAAATACGACCGCCATGACCAATATTGGAACGATGTATTTTGACGGCAAAGGTGTTGAAAAGGATCCGACTGCAGCTCTCAACTGGTACAGGAAAGCAGCTGCTCTTGGAGATGAAACTGCCTCTGAATATATCAGGACCCGCTATAAATAGACATATATCAGATATTAAACTGTTTTTTTTCTTGGCCTGAAAATAGTATCATTTAAGCGTTCACTCTAACTGAAAGGATTGGATTCATGACAAAGCTTTCAAAAAAATACGGTATAAAGACCCCAAATTGGATCGTTCTCATTATTCTTGCGCTTCTTACTGTTGCCGGTGTGTTCATCGGCCTGTATATGTTTGTCCATCATCTTACGGGTGGACCGACAGCTCTCGGAATGCTGCTTGATATCGTATATCTGGCTGCGTATTTCCTTCTGATCTACTATGCGATCTGGGCCAGGAACAACAAAAAGATGCTGAAAACTGTGGTATACGCATATGCGGTTCTGCTCGGCATCCAGATCCTGCAGTCCGGTAATTTCATCACCAATTACCATATGTCTGAAAGCACAGTCATCTGGCTCAACATTCTGAACCTTATTGCATTCGGCAATATCATTGCATTTGCGGGAAA
>JAEEGF011472423.1_pt1 | contig 10471 bp, 7 predicted proteins | sample 9134171 | NCBI WGS metagenome assembly JAEEGF01 (sample SAMN16246542, study PRJNA631951) | gut metagenome | biome: gut microbiome; feature: rumen; material: AP-attached | host: Bos | place: Iran: Karaj | collected 2018-10 | reverse complement strand
AAGCCCACGCCGCCCATGTCGGGAGGCGCGGTGATCAGCGGGAAGGCGGTGGATTCCTCCGCGATGGTGACGGTGCCGGGGTAGGTGGAGAGGATCGCGCTGTTCATCTTGCGCAAAAAGCGCAGGGCGTGGAGATTGGTGCAGCCGCCCTCCTCGTTGGGGGTGAAGTCCCCGTCCCGGCGGCCGTAGTTCAGGTAGAGCATGGAGCTTACCGCGTCGACCCGGATGCCGTCGATGTGGAAGACCTCAAAGAATTTGCAGGCAGAGGAAATCAGGAAGCTCTGCACCTGGGTGCTGGCATAGTCGAAGATCAGCGTGCCCCATTCCGGGTGCTCCGCCATGCGCCGCTCCTTGCACTCAAAGAGCGGGGTGCCGTCAAAGTTAGCCAAGCCGTGCTCGTCCCGGGGGAAGTGGGCGGGGACCCAGTCCATGATGACGCCCAGACCCGCCTGATGCATCCGATCCACGAAGTATTTGAAGTCGTCCGGATTCCCATAACGGCTTGTGGGGGCGTAATAGCCCGTGACCTGATAACCCCAGGAGCCGTCATAGGGATACTCGGTGACGGGCATCAGCTCCACATGGGTATAACCCATGTCGGAGCAGTAGTCCGCCAGAGCGTCGGCCAGGTTCCGGTAGTTGACACCGCCCTCCAGATCCTTCCAGGAGCCGGGGTGCACCTCATAGATGCTCATAGGACTGGTCATGAAGTTCCGGCCGGCCCGTGCCTGCAGAAACGCTTCATCGCTCCAGGGGTAATCCTCTCTGCACCAGACCATGGAGGCGTTGGAGCTGCGGGTTTGGGACATGGCGGCAAAGGGATCCGACTTCAGGATGCGGCGGCCGTCCCAGGATTCGACGCAGTATTTATAGCACTGCAGTTCCCAGACGTTTTCCAGAAATACGCACCAGACGCCGCCCTCCAGCTTCTCCATGGGGGTGTCGTCCCAGTGCCACGCATTGAAGTCCCCGACCAGGTTTACGCTCTTGGCGTTGGGGGCCCAGACGAGAAAACGGTGCATCTTCAGCTCCGGGATGTAGCGGCAGCCGAAGGCCAGCCAAGCCTTGCGGGCGTTGCCGGTGTTGAACAAATAGATATCGTCCTGCGGAATAAATGGCAAAAATCGGGTATCCATGAATCATTTCTCCTTTGCACAATTTTCCATATTATTATAACGCCATTTGCCGTCAATTCCAAGTATTATTTCTCAGTTCCCGGCCGAATATGAAAAAAACCCTCTGCGGTGTTAGTCCGCAGAGGGGGAAAAGAGGGAAGATTCCTTAACGCTTTTTGAGTCTCGGCAGCAGGATCGCGACGCCCGCGCCGGAGAGCAGGAGCAGGGAGATCCACAGCGCGGGGCTGCTGTCGCCGGTGGCGGGGGAGGTGCCTCCTGCAGAGCCGGAGGAGATGATCTTGAAGGTCGAGCTGCGCTCAACGCTTTCTCCATTCACGCTGAGAACAGCGGTCAGCTTGTAGGTGCCTTCCGGAAGCGTGTTCAGATAAGAGGCCTTCAGCGTGAGGGTGGTCTTGTCGTCGCTGAGCGTGTAGCCGGAGGAGGGAACCTCCTTGCCGCCGACCTTGAAGGAGCTGATCGGATCGGACGCGATGAAGACGATGTTCTTGCTGCCGCCCTTGGTGTGTTGGTTGCCGGTCTTGTCGGAGTAGCCCATGGAGGGGATGACCTTCAGCTTCGCGGTGACGGTGCCGTCGGTGGTGACCACAGACAGGGTGTGCTCCGTGCGGCTGAGCTTGGCGACCACGCTCTTGTTCAGCGTCAGCGTGTTGCCGGAGACGCTGTAATCATCCTTGCCGAGGGCGTTCCCGTCGATGGAGACGCTGTTCACGTCGGGCTTGACGGTGAAGCTCTTGGAGGTAAAGACGGCCCAGTCGGTCTCGGTGGGGTCGATGGAGGGAGGCGGAACGATGGTGATCTTGTGGGCCGCCGCCATGGTCTTGCCCTTGTAGGAGATGGTAAAGCCCACGTACTTGGTGACAGCTTTGTCGCCGGTGAGCAGAGAATCCAGATAGGCGGAGGTCAGGGTGACAGTGCCTTCGGAGACGGTGTAGTCGGTGCCGGAAGCGAGGGTGGTGTAGCCGGCCAGACTGCTTTCATCGCTGATGATGACGTTCACAGGCATGTCAGTAATGGTGACCACGATGGGCGTGCCGCTGTTCTTGACGTGCTTGGAGGTGTCCAGCTTCGCCTTTAAGTAGACATAGAGGTCAAGGGTGGCGGACTTGGCGTCCTTAAACTTGATCTCCACGGTGTAGGCGCCGGCTGCAAGAGCCTCCAGCGTGGACTTGTTGTCGTCTTCCAAAATGGTCAGAGTGCCGCCTGCGGAGGGATCCTCCGCGTTGGAGGGCGTAAAGGTGACCTTCAGATCCTTGGCGTCGTCGGGGTCGGAGGCGTAGACCACGACCTTCTCCGGCTCGGGCTTCACGGTGTAGCTCTTGTTCCCGCTCATGCCGGAGCCCTGCTTGTAGTACTGGATCGTGCCGGCAGCGCTGCCGTCGGTATTGGTGACGGTTCCCTGGGGCTTCTCGTCCTCGTCGGGAGCCTTGCCGTCTTCGCCGGACTCGCCGCCCTCGCCGGACTCGCCGGACTCGCCGCCCTCGCCGGACTCGCCGCCCTCGCCGGACTCGCCGCCCTCGCCGGACTCGCCGCCTTCACCGGACTCGCCGCCTTCACCGGACTCGCCGCCTTCACCGGACTCGCCGCCCTCACCGGACTCGCCGCCCTCGGGGGGATCCGGGTTATCCTGCGGATCGGCGGGAGTGTCGTCCACCTCGATGGATTCCTTCTCGGAGACGATGAACAGACCCGTCTCCTCGTCTTTCGACACTTTGCATTCCTCGGGGATGTACGCGCTGGGATCGCTGCTGTACTTGCCCTCGTAAACGGTGATCACGCCGGGTTCCTGGCCGTCCTTTTCCACCTTGGCCTTGGCCAGCATGCTGCCGGAGGAGCTGTACTTGAGCGTCAGGTTGTCCAGCGTCACGTCAGAGTCGGGCCCGGCCGTTACGGCGGAGGCAAAACCGTTGTCCTCATCCTCTGCGGTGACCTTAAGCGTACCGCGCTTGATGGTGACCTCGGCGCCCTTCACCAGAATGGCGGCGTCCTCCTTCTGCTCCGCGGTGAATTTCAGGACCTTGTCGTTCAGATCCAGCGTGATGTCCTTATCCAGGACCAGGCCGGTCTTGAGCGTGACGTCCTTCACCAGCTTTACGGTGTCCTTGTCCTTGGCGGCCTTGATCGCCTCGGGGAGAGAGTCCTTCTCAATCGGATCGGCGCCGTCGCGGAGGATGACCGCAACCGTGGACTCCGCTTCCGCCAGGGCCGTGACGCCTGCAAGACTCAGGCACATGGCGAAAACCAGAAGCAAGGAAAGAAAAGTCTTTTTAGCTTTCATGTCGTTTTCTCCTTCTCTAGATGTTTCCCAAACGCGCCGCGCTTGGCGCAGTTCTCATTGTAATACAAAGATACTGTATCACGAGCAAAAGGGTTTTGCAAGGGCAATTTCGCTAAAATGAAATTTAGTTTCCCTAAAATGAAATAATGTTGTCAACATATAGCAACCATTTCACAGGGACCACAAGATATATGACTGCTTATCCTTTTGCCTGCACCCATTATAACGCAAAAAACTGACAAATGGTTGCATCTTAAGAAAATTTAGGAAATAGATCGGGAAACGTGCGGGCACGGAAAGGGGAGCCTGTTATATTTGTGCAAGTTGCTGTTCCGGACGGATATGCTCCCGGCCATTTTGGCGCTTTGCATAAAATTGGGCACTTTGAACAGAAGGCGCGGAATTATTCCTTGCGAAAGAGACGGAAATCGTTTAAAATATACAAATGTTATTAGAGCGCCCGTACATGAAAGGAGTGTAATTTGATGGAACTGCTCCAGTGGATTGTCCCTTTGCTCGCGTTCTGCGCGCTGCTGTTCGCGGCTTATAAAGCGCGCTATGTTCTGAAAGCGGCCCCAGGCAACCAGAGAATGCAGGAGATCGCTTCCGCCATCGCGGAGGGCGCGGACGCCTTCCTTCGATCCGAGTACAAGATCCTGGCGATCTTTATTGTGGTGCTGGCGGGGCTGATCAGTCTGTCCATCGGATGGGAGACGGCGGTCTGCTTTCTGCTTGGCGCGTTTTGCTCCATCCTGGCCGGCTTCTTCGGCATGAAGGTCGCCACCCGCGCCAATGTGCGCACGGCCAACGCGGCCATGGAATCCGGCATGAACCGGGCCCTGTCCATCGCCTTTTCCGGCGGCTCGGTTATGGGCATGTGTGTTGTGGGCCTGGGTCTTCTGGGCTGCAGTCTCATCTACCTCGTCACCGGCAACTTCCAGATCCTCTTCGGCTTCTCTCTGGGCGCCTCCTCCATCGCCCTCTTCGCCCGTGTGGGCGGTGGCATCTATACCAAGGCCGCCGACGTGGGCGCGGATCTGGTGGGCAAGGTGGAGGTGGGTATTCCCGAGGACGACCCCCGCAACCCCGCTGTGATCGCGGACAACGTGGGCGACAATGTGGGCGATGTGGCTGGCATGGGCGCGGATCTTTTCGAGAGCTATGTGGGCGCGCTGGTCTCCGCGCTGACCCTGGGCGTGTCCATCACGAAGGTGAGCTTCAAGGGCGCCGGCGCGATCTTCCCCCTGGTCATGGCGGCGGTGGGCGTCTTCGCCTCCATCATCGCCACCTTCTTTGTCAAGGGCAAGGACAGCTCCAATCCCCATAAGGCGCTGAAAATGGGCTCCTACGTCTCTGCGGGGATCGTGGCTGTCGCGGCCATTCCCCTGAGTATTCTGTTCTTCGGACAGTTTCTGTTCTCCGTGCCCATCATGGCCGGCATCCTCGTCGGCCTGGTGATCGGCTACATGACGGAGGTCTACACCTCCGGCGACTACCGCTCGGTCAAGCGCATCGCCGACCAGTCTGAGACCGGCTCCGCAACCACCATCATCAGCGGCATCGCCGTGGGCATGATGAGCACCTGGGTTCCGATCCTGCTGATCTGCGTGGGCATTTTCGTGTCCTATGCCGTTACCGGCGGCCTGTACGGCATTGCCCTGGCGGCAGTTGGCATGCTCTCCACCACCGGCATCACCGTGGCGGTGGACGCCTACGGCCCCATCGCGGACAACTCCGGCGGCATTGCGGAGATGAGCGGTCTGGATCCCCATGTGCGCGAGATCACCGACAAGCTGGACGCCGTGGGCAACACCACCGCGGCCATGGGCAAGGGCTTTGCCATCGGCTCCGCCGCCCTGACGGCTCTGGCGCTCTTCGTCTCCTATGCCGAGCAGGTTGGCCTGCAGGGCATCAATCTGCTGACGCCCAACGTGGTCATCGGTCTGCTGATCGGCGGCATGCTGCCCTTTGCCTTCTCCGCGCTGACCATGGACTCCGTCTCCAAGGCGGCCTATAAGATGATCGAGGAGGTTCGCCGCCAGTTCCGGACGATCCCCGGCATCCTGGAGGGAACCCGGAAGCCGGATTACAGCTCCTGCGTTTCCATCTCCACCCGGGCGGCCCTGCATGAGATGATCATTCCCGGCGTGATGGCAGTGGCGGCCCCCCTGCTGGTGGGTCTGCTGCTTGGCGCCGAGGCCCTGGGCGGCCTGCTGGCCGGCTCTCTGGTTACGGGCGTGCTGCTGGCAATTTTCATGTCCAACTCCGGCGGCGCCTGGGACAACGCCAAGAAGTTCATCGAAGAGGGCCATCACGGCGGCAAGGGCTCCATTGCCCACAAGGCCGCGGTGGTGGGCGACACGGTAGGCGATCCCTTCAAGGACACCTCCGGCCCCTCGCTGAACATCCTCATCAAGCTGATGACGGTGGTGGCCCTGGTGTTCGCGCCGCTGTTCGTTTCGATCGGCGGAATCCTGCTGAGGCTGTTCCAGATCTAGAGAAACCTGCTTTTACCGGCGCCGGTCATTCCGGCGCCGGTTTGGTATCTTTACAAAATGTACTTTTCTTTTCCCGGGGGCTGTGGTATAATGTTTTTAGGATGGCGAAAAGCAAAAAGCTTTTCGCCGCGCCGCTTTGCGGCGCAGCAAAACAGCACGGCTGTTTTGCCATATACGCATTGCAATGAGCATCGGGCGAAATCAATCGAATTTTCGATTGATTTCGCCATCTGATGATCATTCTAATGCCCCGGCAGAAGGGAAGTGATCCGCGTGCCGAAGCAGCAGGGCGTCAAGAAAATCGCAGACAACCGGAAGGCTTTTCACGATTACTTCGTGCTGGAGCGCTTCGAGGCGGGGATCGAGCTGGCCGGGACGGAGGTCAAGTCTATCCGTGCCGGACAGGTGAACCTGAAGGATTCCTTCTGCACCGTAAAGGATGGGGAGTTGTTTGTGCGCGGCATGCACATAAGCCCCTATGAGCACGGCAACATCTTCAACAAGGATCCGGTGCGGCCCCGGCGGCTTCTGATGCACAAGCGGGAGATCCTCAAGCTCAACGCCCGCGTCATGCAGGACGGCGTGGCCCTGATCCCCCTGTCCCTGTACTTCAAGGACAGCCGGGTGAAGCTGGAGCTGGGACTCTGCAAGGGCAAAAAGCTCTACGACAAGCGCCAGAGCGACGCCGATCGGGAATCCAAGCGGGACATTGACCGCATTATGAAAGAGAGGAAGTACGAATGAGCAATCCCATCGTGACCATCGAAATGGAAAACGGCGACGTGATGAAGGCCGAGCTCTATCCCGAGATCGCCCCCAATACCGTCAACAACTTTATCTCCCTGGTAAAGAAGGGCTTTTACGACGGCCTGATCTTCCACCGGGTCATCCCCGGCTTTATGATCCAGGGCGGCGATCCCCAGGGCAAGGGCATCGGCGGCCCGGGATACAGCATCAAGGGCGAGTTCCGGCAGAACGGGTTTCAGAACGAGCTGAAGCATGTGCGCGGCGTCCTGTCCATGGCCCGCAGCATGGCTCCCAACTCCGCCGGCAGCCAGTTTTTCATCATGCATGAGGACAGCCCCCACCTGGACGGCGGCTACGCGGCCTTCGGCAAGGTGATCGAGGGTATCGAGGCGGTGGATCATGTCTGCGACGTGCGCACCGACTGGAACGACAAGCCTCGGATCCCCCAGGTGATGAAGCGCGTCACCGTGGAGACCTTCGGCGTGGACTATCCCGAGCCGGAGAAGTGCTGACGTCGGTATTGAGTTTTGAGTTTTGAGATTTGAGTTTTGAGATTTGAGTTTTGAGATTCCGGGGCCGCGAAAGCGGCCCCGGAAGGAAAACCTCTTTATCGCATCTGTCATTGCGAACCAGTGCAGCAGCACTGGTGTGGCAATCCGTATCTCCTCTTTCCCGGCGCTTACGGAAACCGGGGAAGCGGAATGGAGAAAGCTTCCTCAAAGACCATCGAAAAAAACAAAATCGAAGCCCAGCGAAGCGGGTTCGATTTTGAGAGGAAGAGGGAGATTTCGGATATGGAGCTTTCCCGGCGCTTACGGAAACCGGGGAAGCGGAATGGAGAAAGCTTCCTCTGACGACGCGGGGGTGTAACGGTTTCGACGGGGGTGTAGAGGCAGGAATAGCGGGCGGATGCGCCCAGCATCCATAAAATGGGCAAACCTTTATAAATTAAAGAACGACGATAACGGTCTTCTTCTCGCTGCTTAATTAGCGAGCGTTCCGCCCGGGAGGCCCACGGCCCGGGACGGAGCGTCGATCAGTGGGGAACGTGCGCGCGCTAAGCTTTGCCCGCGCCACGCATCATGAAGCTACCGAGACCCGCAGCATGACGGCTTGCGTCGGGACGAGGGAATGTAAACAACCGTCTGCGCCCGGAGAAGTTCCTGTCAAAATGCTTTCGGACGGGGGTTCAACTCCCCCCACCTCCACCACGAAAGAAACCTCTTTTGTCTACCAAGGCAAGGGAGGTTTCTTGTTGTTATAGCTGACATGACATGATATAATTACACTGATAAATCAGTATTTGAGCCGAAGATTTCTTATCGAGGAGGCCCCAGATGCTTTATTTTGTTGTTTTTCTCATTGGGTTTCTGTTGAGCGGTATCTGGATCGCATGCAACATCTTTATATCTCAACGATTGAAGCGTTCAGAGACGGTGTTGATGTTCCGCCCCTTGTTTTCTGCCATCATACCGACAATCGTTGTTTATTTGCTGATCGGTGATCATCCTTTCCATTTAGAAACGCTGCTTGATTATAGGGTATGGATCATCGCTGCAGCGGCAGTTGCGGCAACATGTGTCATCATGACGCTTGGCCCGCAAAAAAATGAAACCTATAAAGCTGCTGAATTGATGGAGATGTGCGTAGAGGCGGCCTGCATGGAAATACCGCAGAGAGCCATGATGCAGACTTTTGTCTTATGGTTGCTGGAAAAGTGGGACTTGAATCCTATATGTTGCATTTTGATTAACGCGCTGATCTGGTGCGCAGGCATTCTGTTTCAAGCAGTTGTCATTCAAAAACAATCTGCAGTTAAAAAATTGACAATCGAGCTGATATCATCCTTTGTGTTTTCCATCGGGGTTGGCTATGTTTTCTATACTGCCGGGTGCATTCTCCTTCCCATGGCAGCGCACGCTTCGGAAAGGTTTTTGATGAACTATCATAGAAAGACAATCCAGGGTTCGACTGAATAAGCAGAAAGAATGTCTTTTAGGTGGTCTTTCTATGCCTTGGTGTCCTTTTACGCGGTCTTTTACAACAAAGAAGCCTCTTTTGTCTACCAGGGCAAAAGAGGCTTTCTTGTTGAATCTACAGACGGCATACGGTATAATCATAACGATGAATCAAATCGCTTTGCATAAAACGACGATCCTTTTTTGCATACATAAGAAAGGGAGTTTATCATATGAGCGGTATCGTTGAAACAATACGGCAGGAGATCATAAGCAGAAGCGATTCGTTTGAAGAAAAAACAAAAGGAACGAAAGAAGAGTATAACCTTTACCGGGAACATGTCCGTATTGTACATCAATATGTGATACTGCTTTCAGAAGGGAGCGGCGCAGACCGGGAAGTATTGGAATTGAGCGCTTTATTGCACGATATTTCCCTGACAGACGGCAGTTTGGATCGTTCAAAGCATAACGAATACAGCGCGTCGATCGCGGAAGGATTATTACGGCTGCAATCCTGTCCGGAAGAGAAAATTCAGCTTGTAAAGAAATGTGTTTTAAATCACAGCAGCAAACGGGCGAGATATCGGACAACGAAAGAAGAGCAAATCTTGGTCGATGCGGATGGGCTGTCCCATTTTGACATGATCCACAGTATATACTCCTTGGCGCATAATGTCATGGAACTGAACGACGCTGATGCGCTGCTGTTTATACAAGACAAGCTCACAAGGGATTATCTTGAGATTAGCGAAGGCTTGAAATATCTGATACAGGATAAGTATGATCGGGTCATGAGGGCGGAAACGATAGACGACCTCGGCATCTGATCTGTGTGAAAGCTCTGGCACTTAATAGAATTGCATCGATAAATCCCGGTTTGTCGAACGGTTTGCCGTGTACCTTTTGGCGTTCTTTCTTTGGTTTTGGTATCATTTTGGCGCCCTTACACAACAAAGAAACCTCTTTTGTCTCCCATGGAATAGCGCCTTGTGCCAAGCGCAAAGCGAGGCTGAGGGTTCAAAGCTTGAACCCTCAGCCTCGCTCTTTCACTATTTCCGGCAAGAACGCCCGATTCCGCTGTTTCTCAGCTTCCCGTCGATTCATAACGACGCTCACAGGCAGTCCAGATCCACACGGCGAGGGCGAAGAAGACGGCGGCGCAGCCGATGATCGCGCCGCAGAGCAGCCATGGGTTGTGCTTTCCGTAAAGCAGTGTGTCGACCGGCAGAGAAATGAACAGCCCGAAGGGCAGCACGAAAATCAAAAGCACGCGGATGAAGTCCGGATAGATAGCCAGCGGGTATTTGGCGTAATTCGAGAAGTTGTAGATCACCTGGAGCAGCGGCCCACTGCGCTTGAAGATGAAGGCCAGCGCTGCCATCGCAATCTTGAGCGAGGTGATGATCACCGCGCCGAAGAGAGCGCCGACGAACAGCACGGCGACGGACCCGAAGGTGACGGTGACGGTGAGATTCGAAGCGCAGACGGCGATCAGCGCCGCGCCGAGGATCAGCTCGCCGAAGCCCTCCGGCTGGAAGGTTTCGGCAAAGACCTGGAACAGCACCGGCACCGGGCGCAGGAAGTGCATGTCCATGTCCCCGTCCTTGACCCGGCGATAGGCCACCAGCCACAGCTCGTCGCTGAACAGATGATCGAGCGCGATCGGCAGCATCGAAAAGCCGTAGAAGAAGCCAACCTCGGGCAGCGAATAGCCCGCGAGCACCGGAATGGACTGCAGAATGAAATAAAGCGCGGCAAGGGAGCAGAGGTTGGAGAAGAAGAACGAGGACAGCGCGACGAGCGTGTCCTTTTTATATTCCAGCCGGGAGATCATGCTGCGCTTGATGCAGGTGA
>JAEEGF011351549.1_pt1 | contig 10471 bp, 9 predicted proteins | sample 9134171 | NCBI WGS metagenome assembly JAEEGF01 (sample SAMN16246542, study PRJNA631951) | gut metagenome | biome: gut microbiome; feature: rumen; material: AP-attached | host: Bos | place: Iran: Karaj | collected 2018-10 | reverse complement strand
AAGAAGCCCGCAGTCAATTCGAAACCAATTACTTCGGCGCTCTCAAAATCATCCAGGCATGCCTGCCGGCCTTCCGCAGACAAGGCCACGGACGCATTATCACCGTCACTTCCGTGATGGCCATCCTGCAACTTCCCTTCCAGGGCTTCTACTCTTCCGTGAAAGCCGCCTTGCTGTCCCTCTCCGAGTCCCTCTCGCTGGAGCTCAAAGGCACCGGCATCCAATGCTGCAGCGTTTTGCCCGGAGACGTATCCACCGGCTTTACCAACGCCCGCAAACTCAACGCCGCCGCCCAGGATCCTGCATCGCCCTACCGGGAGAAGATGGAAAAGAACCTCAAGAAGATCGAGGCCGATGAAAGGGGCGGCATGAAACCGGAAGTCATTGCCAAAGCCATTCTGAAGCAGCTCAAACGCCGCCATATGAAAGTCCGTGTAATTCCTAGAATAGACTATGCCGCCGTGGGCGCGCTGGTCCGTTTCCTGCCCGAAAAGTCCAAACTAGCCCTTTTGAATTACTTATACAGCTAATCTCTTGTACATTTAACAAAAACGACGTATCTTTGAGGGATGCGTCGTTTTTTGTCCATATGGCTCCTCCTGCTGGTATCCGTCGTTGCGGCTGCCCAGGGAACCACGCGTGTGCGCGGCCTGGTCAAGGACGCAGAGACCGGAGAACCCCTCCCCTTTGTGGGCGTTTTTTTTGACGGCACCACCATCGGCATTTCCACGGATATGAACGGCCACTACAGCCTGGAAACCCGTTCCCCCGAAGCAAAGGTGCTCACCGCTCAGCTCATAGGCTACGAGAGTCTCTCCATCCCCATTCAGCCCGGCTCTTTCTCGGAAATCAACTTCACCCTCCGGCCAGACCCCAAGCAACTGGCCGCAGCCTATGTGAAGCCCGACAACCGCTACATCCGGTCCATCCTCAGGAAGATCAGCCAGAACCTGGAAGCCCACGACCCTGACAACGCCCCCGACTGGAGCAGTCGTCTCTACAGCAAGATCGAAATCGATGTCACCAATATGGAGCCCATCATGAAGATTGGCTTCGTGGACCGCCATATGGGCTTTATGAACGACTATGCCGATACATCGGCCATTACCGGCCAGGCATTCATTCCGGCCCTCATCTCGGAAAACGTGTCGGACCTGTATCACAGCCAGGATCCCCAGTTCCAGCGGGAAGTGATGCGCTACAGCCATATGTCCGGCTTTGATACGGACAACGTGCTGCGGGAGTATACGGGAGCCCATCTTCTCAGGGCCAACTTCTACAAGAGAAGCCTCACCGTCCTCAATCTGGAGATTCCCAACCCGGTGGCCGCCAGTTCCCAGGTTTTTTACAACTACTACCTGGTAGATTCCCTCCAGGTGCAGGGCCGAAAAACCTATGTGCTTCGCTTCCATCCCAAGAAGCTGGTCACCTCCCCGACCCTGGACGGAGAAATGCAAATTGACGCAGAGGACTTTGGCATCCGGAGCGTCCACGCCGCCCTGTCCCAGGGTTCCAACGTAAACTGGATCCGCCACATCAACGTAGACATAGAAAACCGCCGCACGCCGGAAGGCCGCTGGTTCTTTGACGACGAGCGCCTGTTCATAGACTTCTCCATCGCCAGCAGCGACTCGTCCCGCATCCTGTCGTTCCTGGGCCGCAGACAGCTTTCTTTCCAGGAGCCGGTCTACGCTCCCATCCAGGACCAGGACGCCCTCAACTCCCCCACCCAGGTGGTGGAAAGGAATGTGCAGAAAGGCACTGAGCAGGAGTGGGCCCAGCTGAGGCCCTACCCCCTCGCTTCCCGCGAGCAGGGCATCTTTGACATGGTGGAAGCCTTCCAGCAGACCCGCTTCTACCGCAACAGCTACGGCCTGCTGCACGGCCTCATTACGGGCTATTTCCAAATTCCGGCCATCCGCTTTGAAGCGGGTCCCTGGGCCCAGTTTGTCTCCTACAACGAAACCGAAGGGGTCAAGCTGAAGTTTGGAGGAAGGACCTATAAGACTTTCTCGGAAGTGGTGCGCCTGGGCGGCTACTTTGCGTATGGCCTGAGGGACAAAAAGCCCAAATGGCAGGCCTCGGCCGAATTTATGCTGAGCCGAAAGGAGCATACCCGCAAGCTCTCCCTTACAGCCCGCCACGACTACAGCCAGTTTGGCAGCGCGGAGGGTCTGTTCTCCAACCAGACCGTGGTCACGTCCCTCGTAGCCCGTTCCCACTCCAATCTCCAGAGTATGGTCCGGGCCTTCGACGTCCTGTACGAACACGAGTTCAATCCCTCCGTCAATGCGTCCCTGGAGTGGACTTCGGCCCGCGTCTGGGGTAGCGACCAGGTTCCTTTCATCAGGCCCGACGGAAGCGTCCAGGAAAGCTTTTCGGCCCATACCCTGCACGCCAAAGTGCGCTTCTCCAAGGACGAGCGCGTATCCCGCAACACCTTCAAGAAGACCTACCTGTTTACCAAATATCCCATCTTCACCATCGATGTGATGGGCGGTATCAAAGGCATCACCAAAGACGACATCTCCTACATCCGGGCCACCGCCAACCTCAATTGGAAAATCCCGTCCCACGCTATTGGGTTCGGCCTTTTCAAGCTGGAGGGCGGCGCCATCTGGGGCAGCATCCCCTATCCCCTCCTCAAGATCCACGAGGGCAACCGGAGCTATTTCATGGACCGGTCGGCCTTTAGCCTGATGGACTATTATGAATTTGTTTCGGACCGCTGGCTCAGCGGCTTTTACGAGCATAACTTCAACGGATTCTTCCTGGGCAAGATTCCCCTTGTCAAGGAACTGGACCTGAGGGAAGTGGTCACAGCCCGCTTTGCCTGGGGTACCCTCTCCAAGGCCAACCGCGAAAACGCGCCCTTCCTGCTTCCTCCGGGTGCCGGAACCCTGGAAACTCCGTATGTGGAACTGGGTGTGGGCATAGCCAACATCCTCCGCGTACTGCGGGTAGACTTCTTCTGGCGAGTGACCCACCGCCTGCCGGAAGCCAAGAGAAACTTCACCGTCAACATAGGATTTGACGTAGATTTTTAACCAGAACAGCTATGAGACACAACATCCAGCAGCCCGTGTTGATCAAGCCCTTCCAATACGTCGGCCACATCGAGAACCCCTTCGACTCGTTCACCCTGCCCATCATTCCCTTCTCATTCTTAATGGAGGGCGAGGCTCTCGTAGAGGTGGACAACCAGAACTACTATCTGTCTCCCGGCCAGTTCTTGCTCATTCCGGAAAACCACGCCATCACCGTGAAGCATGCCACCCACTGCAAGGGATACCACGGTTACTTTCAGCTGAGTTTTCTCAAAGATGCCTCCTACCAGGTGCTGCGCCAGAGCAAACCCATCCTGCAGAGTTTCTGGTTTGACGATGCCGTGTTCATGGCCGCCCTTATGAAGCGGATGGTCACCGCCTATGAGGACAAAGACCTCAAGTTCCTTCAAAGCGCCATGGATCTGATTCTGGGACAACTCCGCCCCGGGGATCGCGTCACGGCCGTTCCCGAGAAGTTTCTCCAGCTGGTATTTGAAAAGGGAAAGACCCCGCTTACTGTATCGGAATACGCAGATATGCTGAGCGTTACGCCCAATTATCTCAATAAGGCCGTCAAGAACCGTACGCACCGTACCGCCATTGACTGGATTGAGATTGCCCGCATTAACATTGCCAAGAAACTGCTCAAGGATCCGGCCGTTTCCATTGCAGACATCTCCTCCCTGGTGGGCCTGCCGGACCAGTCTTACTTCTCCCGCTTCTTCAAGAAAAAGACGGGACAGACCCCGTCCGAGTTCCGCAACGAGCTTTAGCGCCAGCCGGTCACGGTCAAGACCCCGTTCTCCACACGGAACAGCACTTCCCTGCCTCCAAAGGGCATAGCGTACTCTTTCTCGGGCTTATCCTGATAGGCGGGACGGGGATCCAGCGCCAGGACATCGGCCAGGGCCTCTCTGTCCAGCGGACAGTCTTCCGGAATCACCACTTTCAGTTTCTTCTCCGGGGCTTCGGCGGCAAAACCGCACCGGGCATCCGGGAAACTGTCGGCATAGGCAATGTAGGGCTTGATGTCGTAGATGGGCGTTCCGTCCATAAGATCGGCCCCGCGCACCACCAGTTCCAGGTCGTCAACCTTAATGAGTTCCACGCAGGAAAGGCCTAAGGGATTGGGCCGATAAGGGGATCGCGTGGCCCAGACGCCCATAGCGGTGTTGCCGCCCAGACGGGGCGGACGCACGGTGGGCTGCCACTCCCCTTTGGCGGGCTTGTTGGCACTGAACCCCCAGATGAGCCAGAGGCGGCTGAATCCTTCCAGCCCTCTCAACGCTTCCCGTACCCGGTACTCGTCCGTAAACACTATGCGGCCTTCCAGTTTGGTAAGTCCGCTCTGGCGGGGAATCCCAAACTTGGAACCGAAAGGGCCCTTGTAATAAGCGACGGGCTTGATCTCCATAACTAGGAAAGGTATTTACCGTGACAACGGCAATAGCGGAGACCGCTGCCGCAGGGGCAGGGATCGTCCGGTGCCACATGCGGGATGGCAAATCCGATGGGAATGCCTGCGGCCCCCAGGTCCGAGGCGAAACCGGCCGTGATGGTGGGCTCGGGCATCGTCCAGTGGGGATATTCCTCTGCAGCGGAGACCGGCTCCTCCGGACGGGGCGTATGCCAGGCGGGCCAATCGGCCTTGCAAAGATTGGCTTCCGCAGCGCTGTGGCCGCAAAGAATCCACTTGGGAATGCTGTCTGCGTAATCGCTTACAATCTGGCAGCAGGCCAGCCAGCTGTCCTCGTCCAGTTCCGGGCTCATCGGGCTATCCATCAGCGGCTGGAAGAGGGCGTCGTTCTGCTCTACCGTGTACTGGGCTTCCATCCACGTGTCGTGCTGGGCTTTCACCAGTTCGTATCCTTCGTACCCCACGCGGCGGTACATCTGCTCCAGACGCATCCCTTCGGGCGTTTTAAGGCCTATTGTAAAGTAAGGCGCACCGGCACCGGCTTCCCGGGCTTCGGCCGCCGTAAAGGGCTTGAAATACTTCTGATGGAGTTCCTTGCGCTGGGTAAAGATTTCCTCCACGTTTTCCACGCAGGGAGAGCAGACATAGTCTCCCCACTCGTCCGTGTAGCGGTACATCTTTACCAGCGGGCTCTGGTGCAGCATCTTGGAGAGTTCCTTGAAATCTCCCCCGCGGGCTTCCTCAAACCAGTCCATCACCAGGTCGATGAAACGCTCGGTGGGCAGGATTCCATAGAGGTTCAGATAGCCCAGTCCCACGCGCTCCACTTCAAACTGGCCGCTCTTCTCGCAGGAACGCAGCACCTTGTCCACATCCGGAGCCACAATGTCGTACATCTCGCGGCTGATCCAGACTTTGTGGAAATTCTCGTCGGAATCGTCGTACTGCACGAGGCCCGTGACCTCCAGAAGGGAGGGATAGTCTGCGAAATCCTGGTACTGGACCTTTTCCGGGCCGGCGTGCACCAGTTTCCTCAGAAGGCGCACGTCCCGCTCCATCAAATGGGACATCCACCGGCGCGGCTGGGCGTGCAGGTAGGTGTGGAGCTGGTCCACCAGCTGGGACTTCCGCAGGCGGGGGCTGAGTTCACTTCCCAGGATGCTTCCCAGGTCCTCCAGCTCCACCTTCTGGAACCCGTCCAGGATGGTATGTAAAGTACGCTCTTCCATAAGGGATTGCAAAGGTAGTAAAAAAACGGGGATTCAGAATAAAAGGTTGATTTTTCTATGATAGGAAAGGATACCCTCCGGGGGGACTCCGTTCACTTCGTTCACTCCGGCCCCTCCCATTGTCTGACTCGTCATTGCTTCGCAATAACGGCCAGCCAACGGGCCCCTCCCCCTACCCAGATGCGGGGGTGCATATGCCCCCCGGAGTGTATCCCTTCCTTTAAAAAAAAAGAGGTGCCCATCAGAGCACCTCTACAAATAATAACTTTACGTAACACTATAAAGTATCAAAGTACTTTAGGATAGGATTACGGGCTGCGGTGGTTTCGTCCGGTCGGGAGATGGGCGTGTTGTGAGGGGCTTCGTGCAGGATGTTGGGATCCTGGGCGGCCTCGTCGGCAATCTTTCTCATCACCTCGATGAAGGCATCCAGCGTTTCCTTGCTCTCGGTCTCCGTGGGCTCGATCATCAGGGCCTGGTGGAACAGGAGCGGGAAGTAAATGGTGGGTGCGTGGAAACCGTAGTCCAGCAGGCGCTTGGCCACATCCAGCGTGGTGGCGCCGGGCACATCGTCGTGGGCGCCGTCGTTGATGAGGCCGTCAAAAACGAACTCGTGCTTGCACACGCCTTCGATGGGCAGCTTGTACTTGTCCTTGAGGCACTCCTTGATGTAGTTGGCACCCAGGACGGCGTACTGACCCACCTTCTGCAGATGGTCCTTGCCCAGGGAAAGGATGTAAGCATAAGCGCGCAGGATCACGCCGAAGTTGCCGTGGAAACCGGACACGTGGAGCGACGGGATGCAATCGGCCAGATGCTGGGCCACACCCACGGGACCGCTGCCGGGACCGCCGCCGCCGTGAGGGGTGGAGAAGGTCTTGTGCAGGTTCAGGTGCATAATGTCAAAGCCCATATCGCCGGGACGGACCACACCCATCAGCGGGTTCATATTGGCACCGTCGTAGTACAGAAGGCCGCCAACGCCGTGCACCAGGGAGGCAATCTCCTGGATCTGGGTCTCGAACAGGCCCAGGGTGTTGGGGTTGGTCATCATAATACCGGCAATGTCCGGACCCAGCAGGGGCTTCAGGGCCTCCACATCAATGCGGCCGTTCTCCAGGGACTTCACCTCCACCACTTCCAGACCGCAGACGGCGGCGGAAGCGGGGTTGGTGCCGTGGGCGCTGTCCGGGACAATGACCTTGGTACGGGCCAGGTCTCCGCGGTTCATATGGTACTGGCGCATAATCATAAGGCCGGTGAGTTCACCGTGGGCGCCGGCGCAGGGAGCGAACGTAAAGGTGTGCATACCGGTAATGGCAGCCAGGGCCTTGTTCATTTCCTCGTACACCTTCTTGACTCCGGGAACCAACTCATCCTTCATCAGGGGATGCAGGCAGTTGAAACCGGGCAGGGCGGCCATCTCCTCGTTGATCTTGGGATTGTACTTCATGGTGCAGGAGCCCAGCGGATAGAAGCCGGTATCCACACCGAAGTTCATCTGGGAGAGGTTGGTATAGTGGCGCACCACATCGGGCTCGGACACCTGGGGCAGGCGCAGGGCGCTCTGACGCTTAAGGGCCGAAGGGACCTCGGGGGCGGCCGGATACTTGTTCACAGGCAGGGAGTAACCGCAACGGCCTTCCTGGGAGAGTTCGAAAACGAGTTTGTCGTAGTATTTCATAGCCTAGCCCTCCTTTACAATAGAAACCAAACGGTCAACATCCTCCTTGCTGCGCTTTTCCGTCACGCAGAAGCTCACATAGCCTTCCTCGGTGGGATAGGCGGCGAAATAGCCGGCCTTCTCCAACTTCTCCTGCAGGGAACCGTTTCCCTTGTACTTGAGCACGAATTCCTTGAGGAAAGGCTGGCCGGGGAACACGTCCTCGAACTTGCCGGTCTTCAGGAGTTCGGCCTTCAGATAATGGGCGCCGTCCGTGGAGAGCTTGTTCACCTCTTTGAGGCCCTGGGGGCCCATCAGGGAGAGGTAAATGGTGACCCAAAGGGCCATCAGGCTCTCGTTGGAGCAGATGTTGGAAGTGGCCTTTTCGCGCTTGATGTGCTGCTCGCGGGCCTGGAGCGTAAGGACAAAGACGCGGCGGCCTTCCTTGTCCGTGGTCTGACCCACGATACGGCCGGGCATCTTGCGCATATGGTCTTTCTTCACGGTCATAAAGCCCACATAGGGACCGCCGTAGCAAAGCGGGAGGCCCAGGGACTGGCCGTCACCCACGGCAATGTCTGCATCCCACTCGGCGGGCGTCTTGACCACTGCCAGGGCCGAAGGATCGCAGTATTCCACCAGCACGGCCTTCTGGGCGTGGATGGCGTCTGCAAAGCCGCTGTGGTCCTCTACAATGCCGAAACGGTTCACCGAAGGGACAATCACGCCGGCTACGTCGTCCTTGGCCAGTTCGGCCTTCAGGGCCTCCAGGGAGGTCTGGCCGTTGGCAGCGGGCAGCAGGCTGATTTCCACACCGTGGAACTTGGCATAGGTCTTCACCACATCCACCACATTGGGAAGGAGAGTGGAAGAGAGCAGCACGCGGGTCTTCTTACGGGTGCAGGCGATGGCCATCTTCATAGCCTCGGCGGCGGCAGTGGGGCCGTCGTACATAGATGCGTTGCAAACATCCAGGCCGGTGAGTTCGCAGAGCATGCTCTGGTACTCGAAGATGTAACGGAGCGTGCCCTGGGATATCTCACACTGGTAAGGGGTGTAGGCGGTTATGAACTCGCTGCGCTGCGTGAGGTAAGGTATCACGGCAGGCGTGTAGTGGTCGTACGCGCCCTGGCCCACAAATACCTTGAGGCGGCTGTTCATGGCCTCCAGGGACGCGAAATAGTCGCGAATCTCCTGCTCTGAAAGTGCATCCGGAAGGGCATAGGCGCCCTTTTTCAGGAACTCGGAAGGGACGTCCGAATAGAGGTCCTCCAGTTTCTTTACCCCGATGCGCTCCAGCATGGCCTTCACATCGGCCTCGGTATGCGGAATGTAAGGGTTTCTGGTCATTTCTTACTCGCCAATGAAGTCTTTGTATGCGGCTGCGTCCATGAGGTTATCGAGCTCGGAAGCGTCGCTCATCTCTACCTTGATGATCCAGTTTGCGAAGGCGTCCTCGTTCACTTTCTCGGGGGCGTCCTCCAGCTCGGAGTTCACCTCAACCACAACGCCGGAAACCGGGCTGATGAGGTCGGACGATGCCTTCACGCTCTCCAGAGCGCCGAATTCCTCACCGGCGGTGACCTCATCGTCAACATCGGGCATATCCACATAGGTGATGTCGCCCATTTCCTTCTGAGCATAGTCTGATACGCCCACAAGAGCGATGTTTCCTTCTACTTTTACCCATTCATGGGACTCTGAATACTTGAGTCCTTCGAGAATCTTTGACATAATAAATTGAAAATAAAGTTATTAATTAGTTGTTAGTATTTTATTTCTTGTAGTTGGTCTGATAGAATCTCTTCTTCACCACCTTGCCGGGGAACACTTTCTTGCGGATACGGATCCAAAGGGGTGTATCCAGCGCGGCGTATTCCTTATTAACAAGGGCGAAGCAGATGCTCTTGTCCAGGGAGATGGAGTGATAGCCGGTGGTGACTACGCCCACCTCGGTTCCGTCTTCCAGCTCTACGGGATACCCGGCGCGCGGGATGGCCTTGTCCTCAATCTCTATGCCCACAAGCTTACGGACGATGTTTCCGGCCTTCTGGTCCAGGAGGGCCTCCTTGCCGATGAAGTCCTTGTCAAACTTGCAGAACATGCCAAGGCCCGCCATGACGGGGCTGATATCGGCGCTGAGCTCGTCTCCATAAAGAGGGAGACCAGCCTCGAAGCGGAGGGTGTCGCGGCAGCCAAGGCCGCAGGGCTCCACTCCGGCCGCAAGGAGGCGCTTCCAAAGCTCCACGGTATTGTCCAGGGTGGTATAGAGTTCGAATCCGTCCTCTCCGGTGTAGCCGGTACGGCTCAGGATGAGGCGGCTTCCTTTATATTCAAGGTCACAGAAGGTGTAGAACGCAAGGTCTGCGGCTTCCTTCATGCCCAGTACTTCGATGACGGTTTTCTCCGCCTCGGGGCCCTGTACGGCTATCTGGCCCCATACCGGGGATTCGTTGCGCACGGTGCAGTCAAAGCCCTTTGCCTGCTCCTGAATCCATGCAAAGTCCTTGTCGATATTTGCCGCATTGATAACCAGGAGGAAGTGGTCCGGCTGGAACTCCCTGTATACCAGAAGATCGTCCACCGTGCCGCCGTCCGGGTAGCACATCATGCCGTAGAGGACCTTTCCGGGCTCGAAGCCGCGGATCTCGTTGGTGAAGATCCAGTTTACGAACTTCTCCGCCTCCGGGCCCTCCACAAAGACCTCTCCCATGTGGGAAACGTCGAACATGCCCACCTTCTGCCGCACTGCCAGATGCTCCTGGACGATGTTGCTGTACTGGATTGGCATCTCATACCCTGCGAACGGGCTTATCTTGGCGCCAAGGGCCACGTGCTCGCCGTAGAGGCAGGTTCTTTTAAGATCTGTCGAAATAATTTCGCTCATAAGTTTCAGTAATTGTATGTTGGTTAGTTTGTTAATCCTTAAATCTTCCGGCGTTCCCCCCTTCGCTTCGCTCACCTCGCCGCAGATATCTATTGCAATCACGTCATGCCCGACCGCCCCTTTGTCATGCCCGACCTGATCGGGCATCTTATACATCCCGTCGTCATTCCGGACCTGATCCGGAATCTTTAACTTCCCTTCGTCATTCCGGACCTGATCCGGAATCTT
>JAEEGF011135523.1_pt1 | contig 10471 bp, 11 predicted proteins | sample 9134171 | NCBI WGS metagenome assembly JAEEGF01 (sample SAMN16246542, study PRJNA631951) | gut metagenome | biome: gut microbiome; feature: rumen; material: AP-attached | host: Bos | place: Iran: Karaj | collected 2018-10 | reverse complement strand
TTCGTCAGAGTACGTCCAGTTGTATATCTGATCCTCTATGACTTCACCTGTAGAGATAGCTCGGAATGGTGTGCCCGACAGATAAAGGAAAGCTCCCGTACGCAGAGGCATCAGTCCTTCGTCATATAGTTCGCGGGATTCCAGTTCACGGACATTATCAGCATCTTCCTTGATGATTTCTCCTACTTCTTCTGCCCGTTTCAGAGCCGGGTCTTTCTTGTCGTAGAAGTTCTTGGCATTCTTACCCCAAGCACCATAGTGGTATTCATCGAGCACGATACAGTCCCAGTCTATCGTCTGTATCCATTCGTTCGTGGCCTTGATACCGCCCATGGCATTCTTGCCAAGCACGTCTTGGAACGAGGCAAAGCAAACAAAAGGCTTACGCTCATTGACGTTGTTGAATTCCCTGTCTTCCTGCTTCTGGCAAAACTGCCAACCCTCAAAATCCTTGTGCGTATTGAGGTCTTCTTCCCATGCTGTCTTTACGGCAGGCTTGAAGGTCAGCACCAGCACCTTCGTCCATCCCATCTTCAGTGCCAGCTGATAGGTGGTAAATGTCTTACCAAAGCGCATCTTCGCATTCCATAAATAATGCGGAATGAGGCCACGATTACTGGGGTCTTTCTTAAATGCTGTGAGATAGTCAGAGGTTTTCTTTACTGCGCGTTCCTGCTCTGGGCGCATCCCGAAGTCATAGATGCGGTCTGTCATGCTGTCGCGTCTTTCCATAGCGGCATGGATGGCTTTCTCTACGTCTTTGACATTGCAGCGGAACCACTCGCCAAAGGGATTAGGTATCCTGTTCTTGCGCAAGTAGTAATGAACGCCTCCTAAGCCTTTGTCTGTGAAATACGTGCCGTCGGGTCGCATGGAGCTCCTCCTCAGAAGTATCTCTTTGTCAAGATACAACTCATGCCCCTGTTCCTTGATACGGATTGTCCCAGGTCTTGATGTATAACCCACTTTCAGCAGCCCCGTATATTTAGGCACATCCGGAAGGGTATAGGCGTAGATGGTTGGAGTCTCATCTACTTTGCTTCTTAATAAATCCTGTGCAGCCATAACAATTGTTTTTAAGTTATGGCGCTCTAACGAGTATTGAAGTAAATTATTTGGTTAGTTTTTTTCGTATCTGTACGGTGTTGATGGCTTCTTCTATTTTATCAAGTATATGAAGAGCCGTCTGCTTGTTAATTGAAGATAAGGATTCCATCTCTTTTTATCTGCTGGGTTAAATAACTATCCATATTATTATGAATGCGCAAGACATCCACCTTACAATTCAGTAAGTCCTCAAGATATATTTTCAATCCAGAACGCCTAAGAAGATTTGGCTCCATCTCTACACAAATATCTACATCACTTGATTCTTTCTGCTCATTGCGGGCAACGGAACCAAATAACCTCATAGAACGTACACCGAACCGGTCAGCAACCACATTCTTACAGGCTTTAAGTTTATCAATACATTCAGCTCTGCTTATCATTGCAGTTGCAAAGATAGGTGATTTCTTTCAAACTTCTAAATAAAACCTCAAAAACTTGTCAAAGAACGCCTTTTTATTTATTCTTATTACTATTCCATTGGTCGGATCATTGATTCAATAAACGCTATCTCCTCTTCATTGAGGTCGTATTTCTTATAAAGCATCTCGTCTGTCCAAGGATGAGAGAAGTCTTGGAGGGGAACAAAAATAAAACTTTCTTTTGTAATATGTATTGATGTCAAGGCTTGAAGGAGTAGAAACCTGAAAGTCATTGTGGAAGCATATGAGCATAAGTTTTCCGCTTCATACGTGTTATCAAATGTATCCAGAACAAGATAGGTTTCTGTACATACTTCATTAGGAGCTAACACTTGAAGCGACGATATTACTTGAAAATCTCCTTGCGAAGTCGGCTTATTTCCTCCAGACATCGCATAGGTAATAATTACCTTATATTTATCTAGGATATTCTGTCTGTCTTCAATTTTATTTTTATCGTAGTACCCTTTCCCCTGACTGGAAAGTAATATAACATCATCAGTTCTATGTTTGTTACTACTCCCACGTTCGTAACTACGTACTGCAAAATAACTATATGATTGCACAGCCATATTCATTGTCTTCTTTGACGAGGAAATGATTTTCCTAATAATATGGATGGCGGTATTATTTCTAACGAGAATCGGGAACTCGTCAAGGAATCTTGATTCTGCTGTGCTTTTAATGTTTTGTGTAGTTACATTGGTTATCTCACATTTCCCTATATTATCTCTGTCCCACAAAAAATAGCATACTCCTCCAGCTATGTTAACACCAGGGAAACAATCTGCACTATTATTATAATCCACCAACTTTCGTATATGATTGTTCTTTAGCATATCATTTCTAAAAGAGTCAAGTCCTTTACCGCCCGCATACCATCTAGCAGGGATAATAATAGAGAGATATCGAGGATTCATTTTTATCGTCTGTTCAACAAACAAATGATAAAGGGGTTTGGCACTCGCAGCTTGTCCTCCATCGCTTAAATGATACGGCGGATTACCTATGATTACATCGAATTGCATATTTGGAAAGAATTTCTTTGGATTATCTGTGTGAATAAACATATAGGCGTATTGCTCCGCCTCTGAGCCTCTATCATAAACTGCTTGGCTGGCGCCACAGTATTTACACTTGCCATTGGCCCAAGTGTGGTTGATATTCTTGTAGACGATATTACCCTCTTCTGTGTCAAATTTTGAGACGCTGTATTGCCCGTTAGCGTGCTTACTGCAATAGACAGAGCGACGTGCCAAAAGCGAAGTCAACTCCGTACAGGCAATGCCAAACACCTGATGATGCAGGATGTGGTCGATGCGCTGCTGACGGTCTGGAATCTGATCTGCCAGTCCTCTGTCGAGCCGCTTCACTATCTCACGAAGAAACACTCCGCTTTTCGTGAAAGGATCGAGGAAGGTGGTCTTGGGACTACGGAATAACTCCTGCGGCAACAAGTCAAGCATCTTGTTGGCCAGTTCTGGAGGAGTGAACACCTCATCATTGCTTAGGTTGGCAATACAATTGAGTACGTCGGGATTGTAATTACTGATTATCATAGGCCGTTACTTTATTAAATCGATAAATCGGATTGTTTTTTTCTTTTCCCAGTCGTAAATCTTGCAATATTTACCGTTATGCTTGTAGATGTTATCTTCAGCACAACCTTGGCATGGGCTAACTTTCGGTTTACTCTCCTGAGGAATTTCCTGAGAGAATAGGTCTAGTTGTTGGAGAGCCTTATGCTTTGATATTACATCGTGACATGTATCTGGAACTACACCTTTTAGTCCATCCATCTGCCAAAGGTTCCATGAAATAATGTCAGCAATTTCTATAATGTTTTCACATGATGGAGCAGTATGAAACGCAGCCTGATAGTATTCTATGAATGTATAGAGCAACGCTTTACGAGCCAACAGCAGATTATCCCCTTGCCATTCATAGCCGTAGATATTCTGGTAGGCCACTCGAGCCCAATCTATCCATTCTTCTCTCGATTCTATATTCTCTGTGACAACACGTAGTTTTCTGTCAAGTAAGCCAATGCGATTTTGCAAAGGAATTATATCTCCAGTAGTTGCATCGTAGCGGCTCACTAAATAAGGAGCTTCACCACAAGTAATCTCCATACGAGTAGAACTAACATAGTCTTTCCATGTCTTGCTCTCAGGAAATTCAATCTTTTGGGGATTTGATGTCCAAGAATGGCTTGTCGAGTTTTCTGTGTTAAAGACATCCTTTCTTTCAAAGCATGCCTCGTCCACCAGATTGTTCTGGGCGTTGCATACCCAAGATGGTGTAAAAACCTCTGCCATATCCTTGGACCTGTCCGTCTGCTGCTCCTTTGATTTGAGCACACGAGGACGGACTACCATTTTATTCTCGCCTGTTATCAACTTCGGTAAAAGTTGTGAATGGTAGTCATACTCTGAGCCGAGCGCCTCGTAGTCATGCGTCGCCCAGAAGATATTCTTGCCTGTGGTATGGTCACGCAGCAGTGTGTCAAGCACTGGGGCAGACAATGCCAGCAGGTCGTCCTCCCTGATATCTATCAGTTGAGGACTCTCGTCTTTGTTGGACATTCTTTGCGCTTATAGCTTTAGGACAATAAGCACTTATCGGAACTCTTTGGGCTAAATATACCGAAACCTCTATACACAATAAAAGCGTGTCCGCTCTTACCAGATATAGAGGCTCTCGCATGCCCAACCAAGTGATAAGTGACGTCCACGCTATAAGCGCGAACAATCACAATTATCAGCATCTTGGTTTGATAATGAAATTTGCGAGATTTCTATATCTTCTAATAACTGCTCATGTCGTTATTGTTTTACCCACTAAAATCGCACCGCCACCCTGCACCCAGAGAATCAGTCCCAACTGGCGCCGTTTACGACGCATCGGCGATACTTGATTGCAAAAGTAAGAATAAAAATTGTAATCTCCAAATATAATTCCACAAAAATGTTGTGGGCAGTCCATCCATGAAGTATTATGATTGGTTGGTTGAGGCCATGAAATGGGATAAATTCAGCACGCTCAAAAGCGCAACAAAATAAAATGGTGCTACTCGTGCTACTTTGGCTTGTAATATGCTGATTATTAATGACATCCTCGGTGCAGGATTGTAAAAAATCGAGCTACTATCCTGCACCAATCGAGCACCAGCTTTGGGGAGTCCTTTTCATTTTGGGTATAGGCGTAAAGTGTTTTGCGTATAGGCGTAAAGCATTTTGCGTATAGGCGCAAGGTTGTCGGAACGGCACCTAACCCCTGTTCCCACGGCACTTTCACCACGTTTGCATGCTTCCTACACCCTGTTAGAAGGCATCGGAAGAAGCGGAAGAAGGCACTTCTTCGGGTGTAAGACACGGCACCTTCGACTCGTTCCGATAGGGGTTTAGGGGGGTAAAGTGCCATCGGAACGTCTCGAAAGTGCCAGCGGAACACCAGCAAAGCATTATCCGGACAACCCATAGAAGGCATCGGTGCAATGACGTTCCCCAATAACCATTAACCAACACCCACCGACTAACTCGACGCTACCCACCGACTAACTCAACGCTACCCACCGACTAACTCGGCTTTACCCACCGACTGACATGTCATTTTCCATCATTACTCAACTTTCGGGATTTAGTTTGATGAAGACAAAAACCAATAAAACCCCACTCCTGATGGCCTCGGCCTTTGGCCTGATGTGCTGTCCTTCCACGCTTGTGCCTGAGAGCACGCTCTCGCACATCGCGGAAGCCCATCTCGGTTTGGTTCCCAAACCTTGCCATCGTCGTGGAAAAACCATCGCGCTTCGCGCTAAAAAACAATTTTTAAGGTGATAGGTGATAGTTATTGGCGCCAGCCGGTTTTCAAGGTTTTTCGTTAGCCATCAACATCCGAAAGTTGAATTATATGGTAAATTACATGGTAATTACATGTTTAATAAGAATTTTGTATAATTTTGAAATAGATTTTGTTAAATTTTGAGGCCGATAGGCCGACCAATATATTTAAAAACACGAATTACCACGAATTGACCATGAATTCCAAGCGCAGCAATTATATGGTTAATTATATGGTAATTATATTCTACTTTCGCATGTTTCACATTCTCAACTCTCATTTATACTTTTTTTCGCTAAAACAGAGTTTTTTTATTTGTTTATTTGTACCTTTGCCACCAGAACAATAAACAATTATGAATTTTTTTGCATATAGGGGTATTTGGTTTTGCCTTACGAGGGTCTTATAGTTGAATCAGAGACAAACAAGAAGTATGGACTATAGTAAACAATGGTTTGAACGCCTGTTCAAGGACAACTATCCGCTGATGTATCGCATGGCATTCTCGATGGTAGAGAATGCAGACGATGCGAAGGATGCCGTGAATCAGGTGTTCACCCAGATGTGGAAAGGCAAGCCAAAAGTGAGCGATTCTCAGCTCAGGGGCTATCTGCTGGCAGCTACACGCAACCAGTGCCTGCATATCCTTCGACAGCGGCAACTCAGGCGCCAGATGGAGGAAGCGTTGCAGCGAGATGAGGTAGCATGTCGGGATGAAGAACGCGAGGAGCTGCTGCACGAACTGCAGCAAATTATCGATGACAACCTGACGGAGCAGGACAAGCGCGTGTTGCAGCTGCACTATGACGAGGAAATGACTTATGCGGAGACGGCTACGGTACTCGGTATCAGTACGGCGGCAGTTAACAAACACATCACGCGGTCGTTGGCAAAGATTCGTGAAACCTTTAAAAATGCAAAGTAAGATGAAGACGGAAGATATTGACAAGAAAATAGGCATGCCCGACGTGGATGCGGAGTGGGCCAAGTTTGAGCGCGAGGTCATCGGAAAGGAAGAAACCCCGTCGCACAAGCGTGTTGTGCTGTGGGGACTATCCATCGCAGCCTCCATCGCACTGATAGCTGGTATCTTCCTTTTTGGCAAAGGCGCTGACGAACAGGCAGACACGATGGTGGCTGTAGCGGAAAAGGCTGTCGCGTCAAGTATTCCCGAAGCAGATGCGGCAACACCTCTGCCAGAAGACACACTTGCCACAAAGGATGCTACGAAGGAAACTCCAAAGACTAAGCAAACGCTAAAGACCGGGCAACATTCAGGTGCCGGTCAGCTGGCGATGACAACGCCTTCGGACACTAAGAAAGAAGAGACATCCGGCGCCCATCAGACAACTGAGGAGTCCGTCAAGGTCTTCAGCAGCGTCGAACAGGCGCCCAGCTATCCCGGAGGCTATCGTGCTTTGCAGGAGTTCCTCAAGACCAACAAGCGCTATGACGGCCTGGCTCTGGAATATGGTGCAAAGGGTAGGGTCATCACGACCTTCCTGGTAGACAGCCTTGGCTACATCTCTGACATCAAAGTGGTAAAGCTCATGCGAATGAGTTACGACGACCAGCGCCTGAGCCAAGAGAGCGAAGAGATGCAGCAACAGGTGAAGGAGCAGATTGCCACCCAACTGAGTGAAGAGAGTATGCGCATGATTGGTCTGATGCCAAGATGGATGCCCGGCAAGATGAACGGCAAGTCATGCAACGTGAGATATTCGATGCCCATTCTGTTTCCCTAACCATTTACGAAACCATTAAACAATAGAATCATGAATAAAAAGAGTTTTTTCTGTATCACCATGCTATTCATAAGCCTCTCCACGTATGCTACAGCGCAGGAAGGTGACGTTATCTATATTGACGGCGTACAATGGATACTGCTGGGCAAGCCTGTCTATGCGGACTCCGTATTAAGTCGTGAACTGAAAGAAGCATTGCCAAAAGACCGCGGCTGGTCGACGGCTAATTGGTCAGGCTATACAGCATATTGGAGCATCTGGAAGGACAAACTCTGTTTGGATAGCGTCCAGTACATGATATATGATGGCTCAGATCGATTGGGCCGTACTGAAAGTCTGCCGTCTAAAACCCTGCGTCGCCTTTTTAAGAAATACGTTGAAGGAAAACGTATTGTTGCCACCTGGCTCGATGGTGACATCCGCGTGGCAAAAGGGAAGATGATTTACTATGTGCATGACGGCTATCGTAGAAACTACGAAAACGAGCGGATGATCAGCATCGGGCAAGGGAAGGTCCGTGGGGTGAAAGACTATCAGAACTATGTCGTTGAGGGTTTCGCCTTCGATGAGTACCACCCTGAGGCAAATCCCCCCAGGCAATTTCCTCGAAAACGCAATTCTGACCTTCCTGAGATGTTCCCCCTGCACATCGAGCAGTATCCTGAACTGGCCGGTCAGAAGCGGATTGTCTTCTCTGTCAGGCGGGCACAGGTCGATGCTACAGGTCATCTGGTCGATTGTGAGATTAGAGTGCTCAGACCCGGTGACAATCCGAAGCTTGCCGCTGAGATGGCCGAGGCAATGAAAGCCTACTACCCCTGGCGCGTCATGTTTATCAATGGTGAATACAAAGCCAATGGCATAGAAGGTTATACGTTCCCATATCCGCTTGACGGCAAAGAGTAGAATGCAGGGGAAGGGCTACTTTCTGACAATCACACTGCCGCTGGCCTGGTGAGTGGCCAGAATCAGCACCTCTGCAATCTGTACATGCTCTGGTGCATTGGCGGCGTAAACGGCAACATCGGCAATATCGTCGCCAGTGAGGGGCTTGATGCCTTTGTACACATTGGCCGCACGGTTGTTGTCACCATGGAAGCGGATGTTGCTGAAGTTGGTCTCCACCAGGCCTGGCTTCAGATTCGTGACACGAATGGCTGTGTTGGCCACATCGATACGCAATCCGTCAGAAAGGGCCTTTACTGCTGCCTTGGTGGCACAATAGACATTTCCACCGGCATAGGCGGCATCGCCAGCTACGGAGCCGACATTGATGATGTGTCCGCGATTGCGCTGAACCATGCCCGGCACGATGAGCCTTGTCATGGTCAACAGCCCTTTGATGTTCGTGTCAATCATGGTCTCCCAGTCGTCAGGATTGCCTTCATACTCCGGCTCAAGTCCGAGAGCCAGTCCTGCATTGTTCACCAGCACGTCTATCTCTTGCCATTCTGCTGGCAACATCTCTATGAATTTAGCAGCCTTTTCACGGTCTCTCACGTCGAAGGTCAATGTCATCACATCAGAGCCTTTTCCTTCCAGTTCCTTTTTGATGTCAGCCAGTCGGCTTTCGTTTCTTCCTGTCAGAATCAGCCTGTCACCGTTCTCTGCAAATTTTTTTGCACAAGCCAGACCTATTCCGCTTGTTGCACCTGTAATTAGTACGACCTTATTCATATATACTATATTTTAATTCAAGTTTCGCAAGTTCCTAACTTGCCAGTTTTAATTGATAGATTTCAATAAAATGAGAGAGTTTGTCCGACCTGTTCACAAGCATATCAAGGATCTGTTCATCCTCGATATTGAAGCACTCTGCGATTTCGCGGACAATCTCAAGTATTATATCCCAGATTCTCTCAGCGAGAGTAAGTTCCACGCTACCCTTAGTAGCATCCATAAAGAGTCCTCCAATGGTTTCGTAGTCGGAGAAACGCTTAGCTGTGGAGAGGATGTTGTATTGCATGGCTGTGATGGCGGTCATTGCAACCTGCGAGGAGAAATTCCTCATCTGGTACTTGCCCAGTCCGAGGTTTCCCTTACTCTCCTTAAAGACAACTTCCAGGGACCAACGTCTGGAGTAAATCCTGTAGGCCTCGAAGAAGTCGATCTTCCGGTTTGTGGTAATGAGTCCGTTCCACTTGCCCCACTTGTCACGCTTGCAGAAGAACAGACGCACATTGCGGCCTGCAAAAGTCACGTCGACAATGATGTAGTAGCATCCCAGACGCCGGCTGTAGCTGCGTCCTTTCTTGGGCTTGTCAAAGAGAGACACGAGCTGGTTGGCGGTATACTCATTACCTTTATATGTGTACTTCGTCTTGCCCATCTTGATCATACCAAGATAGTGGCATCTGACGTGTCGGGAAGTGATGAAAAGGATGACTTCTGCACAGGCGAACCAACTGTCAGCCAGCACATAGTCGAAATGTATCTTACGTTTGATGATGCGACGTATCATCTCAATCATCAAGGCAATCTTACTCTGGTTGTACTCTTCGATGCGCTTGGCAGTATGGGAGCCTTCCGCATGTTCCTTGGAGAAACGCGCATCAAGCTGTTTCTGTTTGAGTCCGTAGTTACCCTTCTTGCCTTCCTCACCGACAAGGGCGAAGTCGAGCAGCATCTGGCTGATTCCGTCAGTGATGCCGATGAACAGGCCCTTGAAGCCGAGCATCATCGAGTGAGTGACATGCGAGTATATCTTGCCGATAAGCTCTGTCTGGATACCACGCTTGGGATAGTCCGTGTCATCGACCATCAGGCAGATAGGCTCCGTGCTCTCACGCGACCGTTTCTCCTGGGTCTTGTTCCAAAGCTGGAGCGAGACAGTGGCCAGGATCTTGCGCCAGTCATAAGACTCATTGGAGATAAATCTGTAGAACACGTCCTTCCGGCAGTAAAACAGGCTGCTTAGCGAGGACTTACTATAGTTATAAGCATTGCGAATCATGAAACAGGGAAACAACATCAGCAATCCGAGCACCTGCAGCTGCGTCAGCTTGCAGTTGCACTTGCTTTCGCTACCGAAAAGACGCTTTTCGGACAGACGGAGGGCCTTCGTTATGTCAATTATCGCATTCATTGCACTCGTGGCATCATTTTCTTTGAAAAACTTGCCGATCTCTGAAAAAATGTTTGTACCTTTGTCGCTGAGCATAGGGTTTTGTACTTTATTGTTAGCACTTCAAAGTTACAAAATTTCCGCGACATACGGAAATCCCTGTGCTCTTTTTTGCGACCTAATCTCAACTATTTTTTAACTTGCGAAACTTGAATACATTATTAAAGGTTACAACCATAACGCAGATGGATAGTGAAATTCCATAATAAATGTAAAAAGTCAGTCCGATA
>JAEEGF010460589.1_pt1 | contig 10471 bp, 6 predicted proteins | sample 9134171 | NCBI WGS metagenome assembly JAEEGF01 (sample SAMN16246542, study PRJNA631951) | gut metagenome | biome: gut microbiome; feature: rumen; material: AP-attached | host: Bos | place: Iran: Karaj | collected 2018-10 | reverse complement strand
TATCTTTTGTTATCGCGCTGCAAGGCTGCGGTTAAGCGAGGACAATTAAACTAGTTTAAATTGTCGAGCGTGAGCAGTCTCGCAGTTTTCCGCTGCAAAGGTACGAAAAAACGAGCGAAATACAAAAAAGAAAATCAAAAAGTTTTACTTTTTTATTTCCGAGTGCAGAAGTAGCTCGACAAAGTCAAGGTACAAAATAATTATGAATTATGAAAACTTTTCAAAGAAAAAGCAAAAAAAGAGCCCCACTCTTAAAAAGCAGGGCTGGGCAGGGTGATATTTTAGGTCATTTAAGGCGGCTTCATTTTCGCTGAATACTGATGCGTCTTGTAATTTCATCATTTTTCAGGCCATTTACAGCCCTTCATCACCTTCAAGTTCCAGAAGGGCTCTTGTAATTACCATCATTTTTCAGGCCATTTACAGCCTACGACGGCGTAGTGACAGACTTCACGGCCTTGTAATTACCATCATTTTTCAGGCCATTTACAGCAACTATCGCGAGCTTCATAGTCGATTAAATCTTGTAATTACCATCATTTTTCAGGCCATTTACAGCAACCAGTCTTCCGTAATCATCCTCAGTCAGCTTGTAATTACCATCATTTTTCAGGCCATTTACAGCGCAAAGGAGTAGGGAAGCGGTAACGCCCCTCTTGTAATTACCATCATTTTTCAGGCCATTTACAGCCCATCTAAAATAATGGGATGAGAACCAGCATGATGGCATTCGTTTGGTACTTGTGAAATTCGCTCTATACTCTCACGGACGAGTCCGCTACCTGTTATTTTTGCGCTTTCTTTGATGCTACTTCCCAAACGTGTATTACAATGTTTTCGGCCAACGCCACCATTGTGGCGATTAGCGACCGTTTCTTCTTGAGGCTCTCGCCTCAGTTGTTTTTCTGCTGCACCTACAAAGTAAAGTGCATCACGTTCGTTGCGCCGAGCTTCCTTGAATCGTTCCTGCTCTGTTGTTTCCAATTTGCAGAAGATGGGATAGTCGGCTTCCATCTGTTTTATATCGTAGTCTCTATCTTCTGTCCCTATGCTTTCCAATTTTATGTGCTGGAGGTTAAAGGCTGATAGCATATCGCGTTGGTGAGTGCGGCCATTGCTTAAAGTGATGCTTCGCTCGCTGACCTCGTGCTTAGTTCGTACACCATTAATGAAGTCAAACTGCGTGGCGGCATAACGTGTATCTACTTCATAGAAATGCCCACCCAATGAGAGCACCTTGTTCTTCAAAAGAGAAACGAACATCGCCGGAGCGTGGTTTGCCACAGACTTTCCGTAGCGTTTTTTGCATCGGTTCCTTCCTGTTTTTGTTTTTGTTGTATCTTTGGCTCTTCTTACCCAGGCATCTATGGGGTTGTTCTCCACGATGAATGTGTCGCCTTGTGAGAGCATTGTGTTTGCCATCTCCAGATGTTGCTGTTTCCTGATTTCCGCTTGTTTGCGATACAGCTCTCTGCGCAACATCTTCAACGTGGCATATCTCTTTACTTCCTTATCCTTTTTCCATACCAGCCGTACACCTCGTTTGATAGTTCCGTCAGCATTATAATTCTGCGGATTGTTAGCTCTACGACTTCTGTCAAGTTTGCGGTTTACGAGATATAATTCATGCTCTATGTTGTCGCACTTGTCTGCCAACTTGTCGAAGTGAACACCTTGCAGGGAAGAAGTAGCAATCGTAGAAGGCCCAATGTCAATGCCTACGTTGCCTATGCCTAATGTACGTCCCTTTTGTGGCTTTTCTCCGTTAATGGTGAGTTGTAGATAGTATTTGTTCCTGCCTCTTATTTGCCTCCTGACAATTAGTAATTTGCTAATACTGTCTTTGCCTCCCTTGAGGGCTTCTACCGCATAACTTTTCTTCTCGCGACTAAAGTCGATAGGAAGTTTGACTAAATTGGCCTTTTCTCCTTTTCTTCCATTTGTATTATATGTAATAAAGCCTTTTTCAAGATTGATAGTGAAACCAGCAAAATTACCTTCCTTATATCGACTCCCGAATGAGTTGATGTCCCCAAATTCTCTAAAAGAAATGCGTGAGGACTTGGGAACATACAGTCTTGTCTTCCACGCTTTCATAATATGCAGACCAAGTTCTTCAAGTATATAACTGTTAATTCCAAGGTTGGACAGCGTTTTGTCTTGGCCTATCCTGTGCGACCATAGCTTGGAGACATAATCAGATATGCCACCTGATGGCCTTTTGCCAGAATTGCTGCTTCTGCTTTCGAAGGTATAGGGGAACTTGATGTCGCTTGGCTCGCCATTCTTCCCATTGATACCTCTAAAATGGAAAGGATGGGAAACAAAGAATTCTCTCTTCTGCTGAAAGTTCTTGCAGGCTTTGAATGCTTTTTGCTGTGAGAAATAAATGTACTGACGCAGCAACTTTTGTTGCACCATATTATAGGTATGACGCAATAGTTCATAACGCTTGTCAAGAATATCGGCTTGCCATTTCTCAACTTTCAGCGGCAATGTTAGTACAAAAGTTTCACTCACAATCGTATAGGAATGTAATCGACTGCAAATATACAAAGTTTTCCTTCAAAGACAAAAGAATTTCCCTACTTTTTTTGTAAAAAGTCAGTAATCCCTCGAAACCGAGAAGAAATCAAAAACACTCGTCACTCATCACAAGTCCTATATTGTATGACTCATGGAGGACTCCCTTTGCATAAACTACCCATGCCTTCTATGTAGCTATTTTATGTTACTCAAAATTTCAAGCATGGCCTGCAGACGCTGCTCTAAGTATTCTGCGATGAGTGTCTGCATGGCCTCTGGCGAGCCGGTTTGGGCGTAACTGTCAAAGGCTTCATAGTAGCGGCGGCGGTCAGCAAACTTTACGTTTATGGGTGGATAGCCGGCACGGATAAGCTGGAGGTTCATCAGCAGACGCCCGGTTCGCCCATTCCCGTCAATGAAGGGGTGAATGCTCTCGAGACGCAAATGGAAAAGCACCACTTTCTCAACGGGATGAAGTTGACGATAGAGCGATTCCATGTCTGCCAGCAAGGCTTCCATCATGGGCTCTATTTGATAGGGTTGTGCGGGGTCTGTCAATGCACCAAGAATACGTACCGGCACACGGCGCCATTGGCCACGGTCTTCCTGACGGTCGGCAAGCACCAGTTGGTGAATGGCGCGTATCTCGTGGGTTGTGATTTCGTGTTGCTCTTTAGCCAATTGTTCCATGTATTCATAGGCTTCTTTGTAGCCAACGACTTCCAGATGGTCTTTCAATGGTTTGCGGTCAATGGTGATACCTTGAAGCACCAGCTGCGTCTCCTGGAGTGTGAGCGTATTGCCCTCGATGGCATTACTATTATAGGTATGCTCTACGATGAACTCTTGGCGCAGAGCTTCCGTTTCAGCTGGTGTGAGGGGGCGAAACTGCGTGAGTTTGGATTTCAATTGGTCAATCTTTTGCAAAAATGGACGCAACGATGACTCTGTCGAGCGTGTTGTTCGTCCGTCGGCTGGTCGTAACGCATCGGAGGGTATCATGTAGAGATTGCCTTTCCTGACAACACCTCCTATGCGCCCCTCTGAACAAAGGACGCGCACCCTACGAGCACTAAGTCCCCATTTGGCTGCGGCTTCGCTTACTTTGATGTACTCCATAATATACCCATTTTTATGTGTTTAATGCAGATTAAGGCCTTCTATTGTTCCCAATTTTGTAGTTTTAGGAATAAAACACAGGTGCAAAGATACAAAGTTTTCCTTTAGGTACAAAAGATATTGCCAACTTTTTTGATGAAAAGTCGGTAATCCCTCGAAACCGAGCAGGAATCAAAAACACTCTTCTGTCATCACATGTAATAATTTGTCTCAACTTTCGGAAGTTTGTTCTTCATCGGGTTCTAAGGAACAAGGAGCCGCTTCCCACCTTTTCTTCGTCCATCCCCCTTTTTTACAGCACAAGTCATCCCGTTTCTGCCATCGTCCCAAACGGGCAGTCACGTTCTCAAGTGATTATTTTCTAACCATTCTATTCAATTGATCTAATACTTAGTGTGGTTCGCAGATTGCTGTAATCAATTAGCGTTCAGTATGACTTCAATTAGAGTTCAATTAGAGTTCAATTAGAGTTCAATTAGAGTTCAATTAGAGTTCAATTAGAGTTCAATATGACTTCAATATGACTTCAATATGAGTTTAATATGACTTCGGTATGACTTCAGTATGACACTCTATGACTAAATGTATTCTGGCATATCTTGAACCAATCTTACAAGTCAGGAAGAAAAATACACTATTGTTGAGCATTTTTTATCAGTTTTCGGTGCTACTTTGGCGCATTTTTTGTATCTTTGCAGAAGAAAACAAGCAGGATGAAGGAACCGACTTATATACCCCCGTTTAAAGTGAGCAGCGAAGCCATTAACCTCGTTGCGGAGATTTCTGCTCAGGTGGAACGTTATGCCATCCGCCTTGAGCAGGAAGATGGCCTCAGATTGCGTAAGGCGAATCGTATCAAAACCATTCACTCGTCCTTGGCAATAGAAGGTAACACTCTTTCTGAGGATGAGGTGCGTGACATTATTGATGGCAAGGATGTGGTGGCTCCCATTCGTCAGATTCAAGAGGTGAAGAATGCGATTAAAACCTATGAGCTTTATCCCGAATTGGATGCATTTAATGAGAAGGATCTGTTGAAAGCTCATGGTGTGATGATGCAGGCATTGGTAGATGATGCCGGCCGTTATCGTCGTGGTGGGGTGGGGGTATTCGGCAATCAAGGCTTGATTCATTTGGCCCCCCCTGCAGATAGGGTGCCGATGCTTATGCGTGACCTCTTTGGCTGGCTTAAGAAATCTAAGGACCATTTGCTTATCCGTTCGTGTGTTTTTCACTATGAATTCGAGTTTATTCATCCTTTTATTGATGGCAACGGACGTATGGGTCGCTTGTGGCAGTCGTTGATTCTTGGAAAGTTGCATCCTTTGTTCGAACACCTGCCTGTTGAAAATATGGTTTTCAATAACCAGCAACAATACTACGATGCTATCAATGCCAGCACCAATGCAGCGCAGTCTGGGCCTTTTATCGACTTTATGCTTGGTGAGATATATAGGACTCTTAAATCTCATCAAGGCGAACCGCTCTTTAATGTTGACGAAACGTTCAATGAAAAATATGGAAAGGAGTTCGGTGTAAAGTTCGGTGTAAAGTTCGGTGTAAACGAGAAGAAAGTGCTGATCCTCCTTGACTCCAACCCTTCTCTGTCGGCGGGAGAGATAGCTGAGCAAACAGGCTTGAGTAAACGAGGAATAGAGAAGCAAATAAAGAAATTCCGTGATTTAGGAGTCATCACAAGAAAGGGAAGCGACAAAAGCGGTCTATGGCTCATAAATAGTAAATCGTAAATGGTTAAAAGGTAAATGGGAATGGTGGACGAGAAAGCGCGCATATTGCAGCTGCGAGACGAGCTGCACCAGCATAACTACCGCTATTATGTGGAGAACAACCCTGTCATTTCCGACCAGGAGTTCGACTTCATGATGCATGAACTGCAGGACCTTGAGGCTAAGCACCCTGAGATGTTCGACCCCAACAGTCCTTCGCAACGTGTGGGAAGCGACCTCAACAACGAGTTCGAGACGTTTGTGCACACTCGTCCTATGCTCAGTCTCGGCAATACCTACAATCGCGAAGAAGTGGCCGATTTCTGGAAAAGGGTGAGCGAGGGCCTGATGGGAGCGCCTTTCCAGATTTGTTGCGAGTTGAAGTTCGACGGCCTTAGCATCAGTCTTCATTATGAGGATGGAAGGCTTGTCCGAGCTGTGACGAGAGGTGACGGTGTGCAAGGCGACGATGTGACTGCAAATGTGCGAACCATTCGAAGCATTCCCCTGCAGCTCCCCAAAGATGGTGACTGGCCCCGTCAGTTCGAGATACGTGGCGAGGTCCTGATGCCGTGGAGTTCCTTCGACCGCCTCAATGCAGAGCGAGAAAAGGCAGGAGAGCCGCTCTTTGCCAATCCCAGAAATGCAGCTTCAGGTACGCTCAAGAGCAAGAATAGCAGTACTGTGGCGCAAAGAGGTCTCGATGCTTACCTTTATTATTTATTGGGCGAAGGCATTCCTGGCGATGGTCACTATCAGAACCTCGAAGCTGCGGCCAGATGGGGCTTTCAGGTGAGCAAGAACATGAGGCTGGTCAGCACTTTGGAAGAAGTGTATGAGTATATCGATTATTGGGACCAAGAACGTCGTAACTTGCCTGTCGCTACTGATGGTGTCGTGCTGAAAGTCAATTCGTTGGCTCAGCAGAAGAGTCTCGGCATGACAGCCAAGAGTCCTCGTTGGGCAATTGCCTATAAGTTCCAGGCAGAACAGGCAGAGACAACACTCAGGCAAGTTGTCTTTCAGGTTGGCAGAACTGGGGCTGTGACGCCTGTTGCAAACATGGACCCTGTACAGTTGGCTGGCACTCAAGTTCGCAGGGCAACCCTCCACAATGCCGATGTGATGGCCAGTCTAGACCTTCATGTAGGCGATCGTGTGCTGGTGGAAAAGGGAGGCGAGATTATTCCGAAGATAGTGGGGAAAGCAGACTCCCAAACCTCCTTTAGGGGGAGCAATGAACAATGTTCAATTAAATTCGTAGAATACTGCCCCGTTTGTGGTTCGAAGCTCGTCCGCTATGAAGGTGAGGCTGCACATTATTGTCCGAACGATACCGGTTGCCCGCCGCTCATTCTTGGCCGAATAGAGCACTTCATCAGTCGCAAGGCAATGAACATCACTTCGCTTGGACCTGAGACGGTTGACGACTACTATCGGCAAGGGCTTATTCATGATGCTGCTGACCTCTATACCCTCTCCCCAGAACTGATTTTAGAAGGGGCAAGGAGCAAGGAGCAAGGAGCAGGAGAATACTTCGACTCCACAACAAACCTCTTGCCCCCTGCCCCTTGCCCCTCGCTCCAAATCTCCAAGATACTCGCCAGCATCGAAGAGAGTAAGAAGGTGCCTTTCGAGCGTGTTCTCTATGCAATTGGAATCCGTTTCGTAGGCGAGATTGCAGCCAAGACTCTGGCACGCTATTACGGTAGTATGGATAAGGTGGCAGAGGCTTCGAAGGAAAGTCTGATGCAAGTAAATGGCATAGGCGAAGTGATTGCTGACAGCGTCATCCAGTACTTTGCCAATCCCGTCAATAGAGCCTTCGTGGAACGTCTTCGCGGATATGGCCTTCAGATGGAAATCGGTGAGCAACAGAAGCAGGCTCAATCCGATAAACTTGCAGGGCAGTCAATCGTCATAAGTGGCGTCTTCCAGCATCATAGCCGCGATGAATACAAAGCCCTCATCGAGCAGCATGGCGGCAAGAACGTAGGCAGTATCAGCAACAAGACAAGCTTCATCCTTGCCGGCGACAACATGGGACCTGCCAAACTCGAGAAAGCACAGAAGCTCGGCATCCGCATCATGAGCGAAGACGAGTTCCTGGAACTCTTAAACTCTTAAACTCTTAAACTCTTGAACGTTACTGTTGGTAGAATGTCTTGAAGGCTTCTATGCAATAGAGGTGGTCCGCCACAGCGGCTGTTTCGCGGCAACTGTGCATGGCCAGCAGGGGATTGCCCATATCGACACCTTTGACGGGAAGCGAAGAGGCAAGGATGTTGCCAAGTGTGCTTCCGCCTGCCACATCGCTATGGTTCACGAAACGCTGGCATGGTACGCCTGCCTTCTCGCAGAGTCCTGCAAAGACGGCTGCTGAAACTGCATCACTTGCATACTTCTGGGCGGCATTGAACTTGATGACAGGCCCACCTCCAAGCACAGGATGATTCGTTGGGTCGTACTTCTCACTATAGTTCGGATGCCAGGCATGAGCGTTATCGGCAGACACCATGAAAGCCTTCTCGATGCTACGATGGAAGTCCTCTGCTGTGCCACCTTGAGCCAGAACGATGCGCTCAATCAAGCTTGCAAGGAACGGACTGCCAGCACCTTGCTTCGTCTGCGAGCCCGTCTCTTCGTTGTCGAAGATGGCAAGCACTTGCGTTACCTTTGGCGTCTTCTTTCCGCTTTGCAAGAGAGCCTGCAGACCAGCATGAACCATGCTGAGGTCATCGAGTCGTCCACTTGAAATGAATTCGTCGTGAATGCCGAAAGTGCAAGCAGGAGTGGCGTCAGCAAGGTAGAGGTCGAAGTCGAGGATGTCCTTCTGCTTCACCTTCAGCTCCTCGCAAATAAGACCAGTGAGCAGGTTGCCTTTCTCCAACTCATCCTTGATGATGCCGAGGATGGGCAGCATGTCCTTCTGCTTGCTCAGCTTCACGCCATCGTTCACCTGACGGTTGAAGTGGATGGCGAGGTTGCTGATTTGCAGCAAGGGGCGGCGGGCATGCAGGAGCTTTGTGACTGGCTTCATCACATCCTTCGAGCGCACAATAACGCGGCCTGCAAGGGTGAGTGGACGGTCGAACCAAGTGCTCATGATGGGACCTCCATAAACCTCTGTGTTGAGGCGGACGATGCCGCCATCGCCCGTCATCTCAGCATTAGGTTTGATGCGGAAAGTAGGCGAGTCGCAATGTGCACAAATCATGTGGAAGCCGGCCTCGCTAAGAGGTTCTGTGCCAATACGGAAGGCATAGACGGACGAGTCATTCTTCGTGAGGAAGAACTGCTTGCCAGGCTTCATCTTGCCAAGCTTGTCGCTGGCATCAAGACGCTCGAAGCCAGCCTCTTGGAGTTGCTTGCTGATGGTCTCGACTGCCAGGAAGTTCACAGGCGAGTTGTCGAGGAATTGCAGAAGGGAGTCTATATAATTCATGATTCACAATTAAGTTGGGGGTTAAAGAAGTGAAGGGAGTTAAAGAAGTTAAAGACTATAGCACTGGGAGGTAGCAAATTCATGGATGCTTTAGCACCATGGTGCAATTGTAGTCGCGGAGCTTCACTCTTCACTCTTCATTCTTCACTTTTTTTTAGATGCTGAGTACTGCGAGGTCGTCGATGAGTTCTTTCTTGACGGGCTTGTCGCTCTTGATGGCGTTGCTGAAGGGAACATAAACCACCTCGTCGTTCTTGATGCCAATCATGATGTTGCGCTGCCCTTCGAGGAAAGCCTGAATGGCGCCACAACCGAGTCGGCTTGCCAGGATGCGGTCGCCTGCACTTGGACTGCCACCTCTTTGCAGGTGTCCAAGGATGGAGACGCGGACATCATATTCCGGATACTCCTTTCTGACACGTTCAGCATAGTAGAGAGCTCCACACTTGGGACTCTCACTCACGATCACGATGCTCGAGGACTTGCTCTTGCGAATACCGCGACCGATGAAGTGCTCCAGTTGGTCGGCTCCAGTTGTGTCTTCCGGAATGATGGCAGCCTCGGCTCCAGCAGCAATGGCGCTGTTCTGAGCGAGGAAGCCGGCATCGCGTCCCATCACCTCGACAAAGAAGATGCGTTCGTGCGAAGTGGCTGTGTCGCGAATCTTGTCCACGCATTCCATGATGGTGTTCAGAGTGGTGTCATAGCCAATCGTACTGTCTGTGCCGTTCAAATCGTTGTCGATTGTTCCAGGCAGACCGATGCAAGGCACATCATATTCCTGAGCGAAGATGCGAGCGCCAGTCAGCGAGCCGTTGCCGCCAATGACTACAAGAGCATCAATGCCTCGCTTCAGCATGTTCTCGTAGGCTTTCTGACGACCTTCAGGCGTCTCGAACTCCTTGCTGCGAGCAGTCTTGAGAATCGTTCCACCTCTCTGTATGATGTTGCTCACGTTTTCCGTCGTGAACTCCTTGATCTCGTCGTTGATGAGTCCTTCGTAGCCACGATAGATAGCCATGATGCGAAAACCATTGGCAATGCCGGCTCTTGTTATAGCACGAATTGCAGCGTTCATTCCAGGAGCATCACCACCACTGGTGAGGATGCCTATGCAGTTAATTTTTCCCATAATATCATTTACTATTTAATCATTTGCCATTTGCCATTACGCTGCAAAGGTACGAAAAAGTTTGAATTATTCGCACTTTATTATATAATATAATGTAGTAAGAAGGCAAAAAGTTTGCTTCCCATGAAAAAAAACATGAAAAAGTTTTGCCAGTTCAGGATTTTGCCGTATCTTTGCACCGCAATTCGCAAGAGAGGTACCAAGCGAGGTGCTTTGTTGAGACGAATTGGGCGCTTAGCTCAGCTGGTTCAGAGCGTCTGCCTTACAAGCAGAGGGTCGGGGGTTCGAATCCCTCAGCGCCCACCCAAGAAAAGGATGGCTCCTTAGCTCAACTGAATAGAGCATTTGACTACGGATCAAAAGGTTGTGGGTTTGAATCCCGCAGGAGTCACTAAATTCTGGCGAAAGTCAGTGGACTGGGTAGGTAGGTAAGTGGTTAAAACGGGCAGACTGTAAATCTGTTGCCTCACGGCTTCGGCAGTTCGAATCTGTCCCTGCCCACGAAAATGCGGAAATAGCTCA
>JAEEGF011397474.1_pt1 | contig 10472 bp, 7 predicted proteins | sample 9134171 | NCBI WGS metagenome assembly JAEEGF01 (sample SAMN16246542, study PRJNA631951) | gut metagenome | biome: gut microbiome; feature: rumen; material: AP-attached | host: Bos | place: Iran: Karaj | collected 2018-10 | reverse complement strand
TTTCCTACTTCAACTTCCTTACATGCATATTCAAATCTTTCTAAGCAACGAGTCATATCTGAATACCATAAAGCCCATTTTAAGCCAAATGATGTAATATCTGCATGCATACCATGTGTTCTTCCGATACATGGAGTCATCTTAAATTCAAGTGCTCTTTTTTTAATTACATCCATAATATCATGGATATCTTTTCTTAATATATCATTAGCCTTCTTAAGCATATATCCATTTGCGGTATCTACAACATCTGTTGATGTTAAACCATAGTGAATCCATTTCTTTTCATCACCTAATGATTCACCAACACAGCGTGTAAATGCAACAACATCATGCTTAGTAACAGCTTCAATTTCTTTAATTCTATCTACAGTAAATGTAGCTTTATCAAGCTTAGGAAGATCCTCCTTTGGTACAACACCAAGCTCACTCCAAGCCTTAGCATTAGATATTTCTACCTTTAAATACGCATCAAATTTGGCTTCTTCAGTCCAAATATCACGCATAACCTTTCTTGAATATCTTTCAATCATTATTTTTTATCCTCCATATGGCGTAAGAAACTTTCAATAGTATTTTCCATTAAACAAGAAATTGTCATAGGACCAATACCGCCAGGAACCTTAGTAATATATGAAGCAATATCTTTTACATTATCGAAATCAACATCGCCACATAATTTACCAGTTACTGGGTCTCTATTAACACCAACATCAATTACAACTGCACCATCTTTAACCATATCCTTAGTAATAAATCTTGGTTTACCTACAGCAGCAACTAAAATATCTGCAGTTTTACAAACCTCTGCTAAATTTTTAGTTCTACTATGAGCAATAGTAACAGTTGCGTTTCTATCTAATAATAATTTAGATACAGGTAAACCTACAATATTTGATCTACCTACAACAACGGCATTTTTACCTTCAATTTGGATATTTTTACTATCTAATACTTGAATAATACCTCTTGGAGTACAAGGGACTGTACCCTTTTGCTTTAAATATAAGCTTGCAACATTTTCAGGATGGAAGCCATCTACATCCTTTGTAGGCTTAATGGCATTTATAACACAGTCAGAATTAATATGCTTTGGAAGAGGTAATTGAACTAAAATACCATCTACTAAATCATCATTATTTAAATCATCAATTAATTTTAATAATTCTTCTTGTGTTGTAGTGTCAGGTATTCTAATAGTATTATTAACAATACCAATTTCAATACATGCTTTTTCTTTTCCGCTTACATAAGATACTGATGCAGGATTATCTCCAACTAATATTACTGATAATTTAGGTAATCTACCATATTTTGCTTCAAATGTAGCTACCTGTGCCTTCATTTTTTCTTTCTTTAAAGCTGATAATTCTTTTCCGCTAATTATTTCTGCCATATTTAATACCTACTTTCTAAATGCCTTCGCACCGATATCAGTACGATGATAAAGATTATCACTCTTTATCTTATTTACTAAATCATTACAATTCTTGTTTGCTTCCTCTAAAGTTTTACCCTTAGCATAAACAAATAATACACGACCACCATTTGTTAAAAGGTTGCCCTTTTCATCATATTTAGTACCCATATGATAAATAGAATCAAATGTAGCACCTTCAATTAAATGGCCTTTTTCATATTTTCCAGGATATCCCTTAGATGCTAAAACAATACCAATGCAGCATTCATTATCCCATGTTAATAAAGGCTTTTTACCATCAACTATTGCCATAAACGCATCATATATATCAGAAGTTAATCTAGGTAATACAACTTCTGTTTCAGGATCTCCAAATCTACCATTAAATTCAATTACTTTAATTCCATTTTTAGTTTTCATAAGACCACCATATAAAACACCTTTAAATGGTACGCCTTCATTAACCATAGCCTTAGCTGTAGGAATCATAATTTTATTTAATGCATATTCATAATCTTCTTTTGTGATGAAAGGAAGTGGTGTATATGCACCCATTCCTCCTGTATTTGGACCTTCATCATTGTCATAAGCTCTCTTATGATCTTGTGCCATTTCAAGTGGGTATACATTTTCACCATCTACAAAGCACATAAATGAAAATTCAGGTCCCTTTAAGAATTCTTCAACAACAACCTTGCCTTCACCAAATTTATCATCTAAAAGCATATCCTTTAATGCAGCATCTGCTTCTTCATAAGTTTCAGCAATTACTACACCCTTTCCTGCAGCAAGTCCATCATATTTGATAACTGCTGGTAAAGGAGCAAGCTTTACATTTCTAATAGCTTCTTCATAATCAACATATGTCTCATATCTAGCTGTTGGAATATCATATTTGCTCATTAATTCTTTTGCAAAATTCTTAGATGATTCAATTTGAGCTGCAGCCTTTGTTGGACCAAATACCTTAAATCCATTAGCTTCTAAAACATCTGTAACACCTTTAGCTAAAGATGCTTCAGGTCCTACTACTACTAATGAGGGATTTACTTTCTTTGCAAATGCTAAAATGCCTTCAACATCCTCACTAGATACATTTACGCATTCTGCTTGCTTAGAAATTCCAGCATTTCCTGGTAAAGCATAAATTTTTGTAACCTTTTTTGATTTTGATAATGCATCAACAATTGCATGTTCACGACCACCAGAACCAATTACTATTACTTCCATAAAATCTCTCCTTATTTTATTAGTGCTTGAAATGACGCATACCTGTAAATGCCATAGGTACGTTCTTTTCATTTGCTAAATCAATACTATCTTGATCTTTCTTAGATCCACCAGGTTGAACAACAGCAACAACACCATTTTCGATACCATATTGTAATGTATCTGAGAATGGGAAGAATGCATCAGATGCTAATACTAAGCCATCCTTAACACCTCTTGAATGAGCTTCTTCAATTGCAATCTTTGCAGCACCAACACGGTTCATTTGACCTGCGCCAACACCACATGTTGTACCATTTTTAACTACAACAATTGCGTTAGATTTTACATGCTTAACAATTTTCCAACCAAAGTTCATATCAGATAATTGTTGCTCTGTAGCTTTACTATTAGTAATTACCATATCCTGTGTAATAGTTTTAATTTCAGTATCTTGATCTTGACATAAAATACCACCATTAACTGATACATATTGAGGTTGCTTTGGATAATCACCTAATTTAAATTCAATAATTCTTAAATCTGGTCTCTTTGCAAAAGCTTCTAAAGCTTCTTTAGTATAACCAGGAGCTAAAATAACTTCTAAGAAAATAGATTTTCCTTTTTCACCATGATCAAATTTAATTAAATTTGCAGCTTCTAAATCAATAACTTGGTTTGTTGCAACAATACCACCAAAGATTGATACAGGATCTGATTCATAAGCTTTTAACCAAGCTTCTTTTAAATCCTTACCAATAGCAGCTCCACATGGATTCATATGCTTTAAGCCCATAGCAAATGGAGTATCACCAAATTCTCTTACAATATTCAATGCAGCATTTGCATCTTGAATATTGTTATAAGATAATTCCTTACCTTGAATTTGTTTAGCATTTGCAAGTGAATAAGGTAAATCCTTATTTGTTGCATAGAATTTAGCAGCTTGATGTGGATTTTCACCATATCTTAAGCTTTGTACTAAATCAGCTTCAATGAATAATTTTTCATTTAAGCCAGCCTTTTCTCTCATATATTGAGCAATCATAGTATCATATTCTGCAGTTAAAGTATAAACCTTTGCAGCAAGCTCTAATCTTGTTTGATATGTAGTATCGCCATTTTCTTTAATTTCTTTTAATACTCTATCATAATCATTAATATCAGATACTACTGTTACATATTTATGATTTTTAGCAGCTGATCTTAGCATTGATGGTCCGCCGATATCAATATTTTCAATTGCTTCAGCAAATTCAGCACCACGTTCAATTGTTTTCTTAAATGCATATAAATTAACACATACTAAATCAATATATTCAATATTATGTTCCTTTACTTGCTTAACGTGTGATTCTAAATCTCTTACTGCAAATAAACCACCATGAACCTTTGGATGTAGAGTTTTAACTCTTCCATCTAAGATTTCAGGGAATCCTGTAATATCAGAAATATCAATTGCTTTAACACCACCGGCAATTAATACCTTTTTAGTACCGCCTGTAGATACAATTTCGTAGCCACATTCTTCAAGACCCTTACAAAATTCTACTACACCAGTTTTATCAGTAACACTTACTAATGCTCTTTTCATTGTTATTCTCCTTTTAATACCTTATTAATAGCTTCAATATATAAAACATGTTCTATTTGATGAATCTTTGCTTCAACCTCATCTATATCATTTCCATAATATTCAAAGCCACGCTGCATAATGATTTTTCCAGAATCAACGCCACTATCAACATAATGAACAGTGACGCCAAATACCTTTACACCATATTCAAACGCATCTTTAATACCATGAGCCCCCTTAAATGAAGGAAGTAAGGCAGGATGAATATTAATCATCTTACCTTCATATTTATCTAATAATACTTCACCAATAAATCTCATATAACCTGCAAGGCAGATTAAATCTGGATTATATTTTTCCATAACACTTGCAATTTTAGTTTCATAATCCTTCTTACCATTGTAATCCTTACTAGAAAATACAAATGAAGGAACATTATGATTTTTAGCTCTTTCAATTACATAAGCATCTTTATTGTCACAAACCATTAAAGCTACCTTTGCGTCAATTAAGCCTTTTTCACAAGCATCAACAATTGCTTCAAAATTAGTTCCAGATCCACTTGCAAATACAATAATATTTTTCATTATTTATGAATCTCCACTTTTCCTGCTTCGTCTGTTACAGAACCAATAATATATGCTTTATCACCATATTTTGCAAGAATGTCGATTGCCTTTTGAGCTTCTTCCTTATTAGGCATTGCCATAACCATACCAATACCCATATTATAAATATTAAACATTTCTCTATGGTTAACCTTGCCATATTTTTCTAAGAATTTAAATACTGGTAAAATTGGCCAAGAGCCTTCAATTACATCAATACCCATATCCTTAGTTAAGATTCTTGGAATATTTTCATCGAATCCACCACCAGTAATATGTGCAACACCATGAACATCACAATTTTTAATTACATCTAAAACTTGCTTACAATAAATTCTTGTAGGAGTTAATAATACTTCTCCAACAACACCATTTAATTCATCTGAATAAGAATGAAGATCAATCTTATTATCACTAATAATTTTTCTAACTAATGAAAAACCATTAGAATGTACACCACTTGATGCAATACCAACTAAGATATCACCAGGCTTAACCTTAGAATCATCAATTAATTTTGATTTTTCAACAACGCCTACTGCAAAGCCTGCAATATCATATTCACCATCAGAATACATACCAGGCATTTCAGCAGTTTCACCACCAATTAAGGCACATCCTGCTTGAATACAACCATCAGAAACACCCTTAACAATTCTTTCAAGCTTTTCAGGAATTGCATGACCTAATGCAACATAATCTAAGAAAAATAATGGTTCAGCACCTTGTGCTAATACATCATTTACACACATTGCAACAGCATCAATACCAATAGTATCATGCTTATCCATTTCAAATGCGATTTTTAATTTAGTACCAACGCCATCAGTTCCTGATACTAGCATTGGTTCTTTATAATTTAATTTAGTAAGATCGAACATTCCTCCGAATGATCCAATATCAGATACACAGCCTAAACGGTTAGTTGCCGCAACATGCTTCTTATATCTTCTTACTGCTTCATATCCAGCTTCTAAATCTACGCCAGAACTTCCATATGCTTTTGAACCCATATTATCCTCCAATTAATCATTCAAAGTACTAAGACGCTTATAAACTTCTCTATAAGCACCCATAACATCACCTAAATCTCTTCTAAATCTATCTTTATCAAGGTGATCATTTGTTTTTGCATCCCAAAGTCTCATGCAGTCAGGTGATATTTCATCTGCAAGAACAATTTTACCATCGCTTGTTCTTCCAAATTCTAGCTTGAAATCAACCAATTTGATTCCAACCTTTTTAAATAATTCAATTAAAACATCATCAACCATAAATGTTAATTTTTTAATTTCAGCTAATTCTTCATAAGTGCATGCACCTACGGCAATCGCTTGGTCATCATTAACCATTGGATCACCTAAGGCATCACTTTTATAGCTTAATTCAAATACTCTATGCTCAAGTACTTTTCCTTCTTCAAGACCAAGACGCTTAGCCATAGAACCAGCAATTATATTTCTACAAATAACTTCTAAAGGAAAAATTGTTACTTTTCTGCAAAGCTGATCGGTATCATTTAATGTTTGAATATAATGTGTAGGAATACCTTTTTTAATTAAAATATTATATATAATTGTTGTAATTTTATTATTAAGCATTCCTTTGCTTTCAAATTGAGCATGCTTTGCACCATTTCCGGCAGTTGCATCATTTTTATAATGCATAATGATTAGATCATTATCATCTGTTGCATATACCTGCTTTGCTTTTCCTTCATATAATAATTTACCTTTTTCCATGCTTTATGCCTCTTTTCTTCATGAAATAATCTACAGCATTTTTGAATATATCTTGTTCCTTTTTACCATAGATATTCTTAAATAAATTCTTTTCATAACGTTCGCTATGACCCATCTTACCTAAAATTAAACCATCACCAGATGATACAATACCTTCAATTGCATAATAAGATCCGTTAGGGTTATAAGGAGCTTGACCTGTAAGCTTACCCTTATCATCTACATAACAGAATGCAATTTGACCATTCTTGATAAGGTCTTGTGCCATTTCTTCAGAAACAACAAATTTACCTTCACCATGTGATACTGCAATTTCATGGATTTCTCCAGTATGATAGCTTGATAACCAAGGTGATTTATTTGTCATAACCTTTGTAGAAACGATTTGTGATACGTGACGGTTGATATTATTACGGAATAATGTTGGAGATTCCTTTGTAACCTCACCAAGCTTACCATAAGGTAATAATCCTGATTTAACAAGTGCTTGGAATCCGTTACAAATACCAAGGATTAATCCTTTTCTATCAAGTAAACGGTTGATTGCAGCTTTAACATCCTCTTGGTTTAATACATTCGCAATAAATTTTGCAGATCCATCAGGTTCATCACCTGCAGAAAATCCTCCTGATAGGACGAAAATATCTGCATTATCAATATTTTGAGCCATCTCTTTAATAGATTCATTAATATCTTTAGATGTTAGATTACGGAATACCATAACCTTAGTTTGTGCACCTTCCTTTTCAAATGCCTTAGCTGTATCATAATCACAGTTTGTACCTGGGAATACAGGAAGGAATACATTAACTTCTTTCTTATTATTTAAAGCTGTAACTTTTGTCTTATAAGGCTTGATTGCTTTAATACTTGTGCTATCTTCCCCTTTATCCTTATAAACTGAAGTAAATTTATTTCTATTAGCTTCATAAAGCTCTTCTAAGCTAAATTTATTCTTATTAATTTTTGCAACGCTAGCTTTAATAGTTCTACCTAAAAGCTTAACATTTTTACCATGTAAATGGTGATTTGTTTCAACAATAATTGAACCATAATTATATGCATCTAATAGATTTTCATCATAATTGATATCAAATCCAACATTATTACCAAAGCTCATCTTTGCTAATGCTTCAATTACACCACCAAATCCAAGTGCATATCCTGATAGGATTGTTCCATCCATGATTTTTTCATGAACAAAATTGAAATTTTCCTTAAGCATATCAAGATCAGGTGTATAATCCTTCTTTTCTGTATGCTTAACGATATAAATATAATGTCCTGATTTCTTAAATTCTGGAGAAATAACCTTTCTTGCATCAACTGTTGTAATACCAAATGCCATTAACATTGGTGGAACCTTTAAATCATTAAATGTTCCAGACATTGAATCCTTACCACCAATTGATGGAAGACCTAATTCTGTTTGCATCTTTAATGCACCAAGTAATGATGCAAGTGGCTTACCCCAAGATAATTTTTCATGCATATGCTCGAAAAACTCTTGATAAGAGAAACGCATTGTTGAATAATCTCCGCCTGCTGCAACAACCTTTGCACAAGCTTCAACTACTGAATACATTGCACCATGATATGGAGACCAAGATGAAATGTATGGGTTATAACCGTAAGCCATAATTGATGCCGTATTAGTTACTGCATTTCCTACAGGTAATTTTTCACAAGATACTTGTGTTTCTGTTCTTTGATATTTTCCGCCAAATGGCATTAATACTGTTGAACGACCAATTGTTGAGTCAAACATTTCAATTAAGCCTTTTTGAGATAAAACATTATTATCTGATAATGCAGATAAAATTCTTTCCTTTAAAGGCTTTTCTTCTTTAATGAATGGATTTTTATCTTCAACTGCGCCAATTTCAGCCTTTGTATGATGAACTGCGCCAGCACTATCAATGAAATCTCTTGATAAATCAACAATTGTTCTTCCACGATAATGCATTACTAAACGATTAGTATCAGTTACTTCTGCAACCTTATTAACTTCAACATTTTCTTCATTACAATATTTAATGAATTCTTCAACATCCTTTGCTTCAACTACTACAGCCATTCTTTCTTGTGATTCAGATATTGCAAGCTCTGTTGCATTTAATCCAGAATATTTAGTAGTTACATTATCAAGCATAATGTCAAGACCAGGAGCAAGCTCACCAATTGCTACTGATACACCACCAGCGCCAAAGTCATTTGATTTTTTAATTAATTTATCAACCTCAGGTCTACGGAATAGATGTGAGATTTTTCTTTCTTCAGGTGCATTACCCTTTTGTACTTCACTTGAGCAAACCTCTAATGATTTAGTGTTGTGCTCCTTTGAAGAACCAGTTGCACCACCGATACCATCACGGCCAGTTCTACCACCAAGAAGTAAAATTACATCTCCTTTTGCAGGTGATTCTCTTCTTACAGCTTCAGCCTTAACAGCACCAACAACTGCACCAACCTCTAAACGCTTTGCAACATAATTATCATGATAAATTTCTCTTACATGTGTTGTTGCAAGACCAATTTGGTTACCATATGATGAATAACCTTGGGCAGCCTTAGTAGAAATAATTCTTTGAGGTAATTTACCTTTAATTGTGTCTTTAACATCTGCATAAATGTTTCCAGCACCTGTTACACGCATTGCTTGGTAAACATATGCACGACCAGAAAGTGGATCACGAATTGCACCACCTAAGCAAGTAGATGCACCACCAAATGGTTCAATTTCTGTTGGATGGTTATGAGTTTCATTTTTGAATTGTAATAACCATTTTTCTTCTTTGCCATCAACATCAACATAAACGAAAATTGAACAAGCATTATTTTCTTCTGATTCTTCTAAATCATCAAGCTTACCAATTTTCTTTAAATATCTTGCACCAATTGTCGCAAGATCCATTAAGCAAAGCTTCTTTTCTTCTCTTTTTAAATCTTTTCTGATGTTGTAATATTGGTCAAGTGATTCTTCAAATTCACCCTTCATGAATGATTCATCAATTGTAATTTCATCTAACACAGTACCAAATGTAGTATGACGACAATGGTCTGACCAATATGTATCAAGAATTCTTAATTCTGTTTCCCAAGGATCTCTTCCTTCTTTTTTGAAATAATCAATGACACATTTAAGGTCATCCTTATTCATAGCAAGACCCATTTCTTTAATATATGAATCAAGCTTGTCATCTTCCATTTTAATGAAGCCCTCTAAAACCTCAACAGGCTTAATTGGAGCCTTTTCCATATCAGATAATTTTGTTAAATCCTTTTCTCTTGATTCAACTGCGTTAATTTCATATTTCTTAATTTTTTCAATATCTTCATCAGTTGTATCATCATCTAAAATTAAGATTCTTCCTGAACGAATATTAATGTCTGCTTCAGGATTAATAAGCTTTACACAATCAATTGCAGATGAAGCTCTTTGATCGAATTGACCAGGTAAGAATTCTTGTGCAATATATTTCTTACCAGTTAAATCTAATTCATCAAATACATTATCAGTTACAATTTCACCAAATACTTGATATCTAGATTTTTCTAAAAGATCTTCTGTGAAATTAAATAAATCATAAACATTAATTAATCTTAAATTCTTTAATTCAAGTCCAAGGTTTAAATTTAAATCTGCTTGAATTGATTTTGCTTGAACCTGAAACTCAGGTAATTTTTCAACATATATTCTGTAATCCATTATTCTTCCCTCGCAAACAAATTTTTATATTTTAAATCATATTCATCACTTGTTGTATTAGTGAATGTTATATGAGCCATCTTTCTTCTTTCTCTTACTTCAGTTTTATAATAATCATGAATGTGAACATTTTTATTATTTTGAAGCTTCTTCATATTTTCATAATCAAAGCCCAAAATGCTTTTCATAATTGTTGGTGATAACAATT
>JAEEGF011990384.1_pt1 | contig 10473 bp, 8 predicted proteins | sample 9134171 | NCBI WGS metagenome assembly JAEEGF01 (sample SAMN16246542, study PRJNA631951) | gut metagenome | biome: gut microbiome; feature: rumen; material: AP-attached | host: Bos | place: Iran: Karaj | collected 2018-10 | reverse complement strand
TCCGGCTCGCCCAGGGCGTCGATCAGACGATCCAGCTCTTCCGGAAACCCGCCGCCCTGCATGGGCAGCATGGTGGAGAGGTAGCCGACATCCCGGGCCTCCTCTGACAAGTCCCGATGGAGCATCAACAGGGCGTAGGCGATCTCGCTGCGCTCGTTTCGGGAGGCCTCGGCCAGCTCTACATTGGTGGAAAGCTGGCCCTGCTGATACAGCTCCTGCACACGGGTCGCCGCGGCCTCCCACGGGATGATCTGCGCGGAGGATACATATCGGGCTGCGGTGCCTTTTGCGATGTGGATGCCGTCCTCGGCATACCACGCCGTGTACTTGACGCCGCCCGCCTCGATGCCATACCCACCGTGAAATTCCCGGGCGAGGTATTCCGCGAGCTCGGAAACGCTTTTACCCTTGGAAACCTCCGTGACCAGGTGCATCCGGCTGTGCTCAGAGTTGCTTCCGTAACGGAGGAATTGATCGACAACCTCCTGGGGTGTAGAAAAAGCGAAGGGCGTCGGTGTGACGCTCTCCGCTTCCTGGATGATATGGATTTGTTCTTCCTCGGACGGGAACAGGCTGATCTGTTCTCCTTCCTGCTGCCGGAATTCTACCGGCGCGGGCTCTATGCGAAGATCAGTTCCTTCAGGATGATTTCCTCGGCCTGGGCTTTGACGGTATTCATCAGCCCCACCCACTTCATCGGGTCTTCGGCCTTCAGGCGCTCCGTCACGCCGGCCTTCGCTGCCATCTCCGGGAGCATCCGTTCCAGCCGCTCGTTCGCGGTCTGCTCGATCTCCAGCAGGTGCGGATACAGGCCTTCGGACAGGATCAGCTGGTTCCAAAGCAGGGGCCGGTTCTCCTGCAGGTACTTTTTCCGCATCCTCCCGTACTTCCCGATGGGCTGGGAGGTCTCCTGTACGGCCAGGTTCGGGATCAGATAATCCCCGTTCTGTTGATAGGTCAGGCTCATAGCTCTGGCTCCTTTCCGCGCTCTTCTCGCGCTCATAGTTTCGAATTGTGACTTCAATCTGACGCAGGATGCGCTCGCTGATCTGACTGATGGCGGTCCCGAGGATGGATACTGCGTTTGGCGTGTTGAAATCAAAGACGGGCTGGAAATCGTAATAGTTGAATCTTCCCTCCGGGTGCAGGCCGCAGCGTTCCAGGATGGCGTAGGTGGTGCTGACGGTGGCGGCGCTGCGGAACGCGACCCCGATTTCAAATTCATTGTAATCGGATAGGTAAGATCCGTCAACGATGTCAAAGATGTCGCCGAGGTTGTCCTCCCAAAATTGGGAAACCATCTGCGAGACCACAGAATTGATCTGTTCTTCGATCCCGCGTCCGTCTTCGATCCCATATCGGTCAGAAAGCATCCGGGAAACAGGCTCATAATGTTCGTCCCGATACTCCCATAAATTGAGGCGGCGGGAATGCTCCCCGCCGCCGGTGTCGGAAACGTCGAATACATACTTGATTTGCGGCTTGTCCCTGGAGGTGTCCAGCAGCGCAATGCCGTGGCTGCCGCGCTTGACATAGCGGCGCATGGTGTTGTTCCAGAGATCATACTCCGCGCAGGCCGTGGCGTCAGGCCGCTGGGCGTAAATCAGCAGCTGCTCATGGTAGGGATATTTGTAGAGCCGGGCCGCGGTTTTGAGGAACCCCGTCCACGCTGTAATACCCCATGTAAGCTGCTGCGCTGTCTGCTCGGCCATTTCGCGGTAGAACTGCACCTTATCCGGCATCTTCATCCTCCTCCGAGAAATCCGGGAAAAGGTCCAGCGTGTCGAACTCTGCGTCCGTCATGTCACGGAGCTTGTCCAGAGAGGAGTCGGTCAACTCCTTCAGCTCCGCGTCCTCGGCGGTGAGCTGGCCGTGCATCTCCTCCAGCGCGGAGATCAGGCCCTGACGGGTACCTGCGCTGTTAAAGATCGCCATAAGCTGCTGTTCTTCATAGGTAATGGTTTTCATAAAATACCCCTTTCTGCGTCATTCCGCTGACGCTGCTGTTTCGGTTTGTTCGTTTCCTGCGGTTCCAGCGGCTTTTTGAGCCGCTCCAGAATGGAAGGCTTCTCTCTGCGTTCAGCCTGTACCGCGTTGGCAAGATCTGTGAGAGAGATCGGCTGTCCAGCCTTGACCTGGGCTTCCAGCTCGGCCACGGTGGGCTGCTTGGGCCCGTTGTTGATGATCCCGTCGATCATCCCATAGTCGTCTTCCATCGCCATCTCCGCGTTTTTGAGATAATTTTCCGGTGGAGCGAAATTCTGAAGCTGCTGGAAACCAACGCTGTCGCAGTAGTGATACGATACCACACCGTTCCGCTTCAGCGCAACGATGTCGCTGGGGCTCATGCTGTGCGTGGTGTAATCCGCGGGTCGATCCATATTGAATGTCTGGAACAGCGCTTCCAACTGTGCTCCTGTTTCCATGCCGGGCGCAGTGAGCACACCGATGTAAACCGGGTGATACTGGCTCATTGTCGGAGGCTCCTCCAGCCGGTCATATTCCAGAAACATGAATTCGCGCTGATCTTCGTTGAGCTGGTAGATCACGAAACCGTCTCTGGGGTCATCCAGGAAACGGCGTTGAATGTCCCGCGGCGGGATGTCGGCCTTGACTGCCTCCCAATCCTCCCGGGTGACGCCGAACAGTCCGTCATGCTCCAGAATCTCCTCCGGCTCGAAGGCCAAGGCCTCAGTGTTGTTGCGGTAGATCAGATAGATCGGCACATCTCTGGCGAAAAGCTCCATCGCTCGGTCTTTGGACAGAGGCAGGATACTTTCGTCGGTATAGCCGAAATACTCCAGCGCCTTGGGGTTGATAATATGATCCGCGGCGCACGTCTGGGGGCCTCGTTCCGGCACTTCCCGCGGCACAGAGGCAGTCGCAGGGGGATCTGCCGGCACTTCTTCATGTTCGTCGTTTGCGGGAGCGGTGGGTGGCTGATTCGCATCAAGCAGTTCCTTTGCGCGGTCCAGGGGCATGAGCGTTTTCTTGGCGTCGCCGTATCCTTCCCGGACGCAGGCCTCCGCAATCGCTTTCCACATCTCGGTTTTTCCAGCGTGACAGTAGACGCTTTCGGCCAGGAAGTAGCCACCCGCCTCCAGCTTCTTTGTGGCGGCGTCATAGAGCGAATAGTCGTAGCCGTCCTCCGTCCGCTGCAGATGCAGGTATTTGCTGTCATCCAGAAGGATCAAAGCCTCCTTGCCACCTTGCTCCACAGGACTGGGTTTTTCCGGCTTGGCCTCCGTCTTTTCCTCTGCCTTCGGTTCAAGCCCGCGTTCCTTGCGAATCTCGGCAAAGTTGCGGTCAATGTCCGTAATCAGAGAAGATACGGTTTTGCTGATGGTTTCCAGGCTGGATCGGAGCTCCTTCAGCTCCTTGCCTTTCGACCACGTAGCAATATAGCCGAAGCTGTTTTCAGCGGTCTCGATCCCGTAATACTGGCAGACTGCGTAGGAAATGCTTTCAGCCTCGACCTCCTCGGTGTTCCGGTCTTTCTCTTTGGGGGTGTCCGTGCCGGTTTGCATGGCCTCAGCCTTGATGCGTTCGTAGTCGTGGAGCTTGCTATGGCCGATCTCGTGGATCATGGCGCTGATGGTCTGCACCTGGCTCATGCCCTCCCGAATCGCAATCCGGTGCTGGGTCGTGCTGAAATAGCCGTCCATGCTGGCGGCCATCGGCTCAAACGTAATGGGTACGGGTGAAGATCGCCGCAGAGCTTCCACAAAGGCGTCATACTGCTCCACGTCGCCGGACAGGGTGCTGACCAGCTCCGGCAAAGGCTTGCCCTCCGTCTGAGAGACGTCAAAGACAGAAACGGGCTTGAACAGAGGGATTTTGACTGTCCGTTCCTCCGTCATTTCATTACCGTCCGCGTCCAGCACAGGCGTAAGGGTGTCCGGGTCCAGGACGGTTTCCTGAATTTTCTTGAGGACGGGAGTGGGGGCAATGATCTGGATGCCCTTTTCCCCCTTTTTGACGTGACGCCCGAATTGGTCGCGCCACTTGTTGAAGCCTGCGACCAGCGTCGCGTCCGGGCGCTGCATATAGATCAGCATGGTGTTGTTCACAGAATACTTATGGAAGCGGCTCATGGTAGAGAGATAGCTCTGATAACGCTCTGTCTCAAACATCACCCGGATGCCGGTCTCAATACTTTCCGTGATTTCCTTGATCCGTTGCTTGTTCTTTTTTGCGGTGGTTTCCGCGGCAGGAGTCTCGGACTCCTCGATTGGGGTTGTGGTTTCAATATCAGGCATAATGATCTCCTTTCATGGTTTTTGTACGCAAATTGAAGCCGAAATCCGGCATGGGGAAGGAAAAGATATTCTCCAGGCCGGATTCGCCTCTCAAAGCGGTGGTTTTTCCTGGGTTTTTCAAGTCAAATTGCGTATGCGGGACCTCCGGTTTCGCATCCGTTCGGCCTCCCGGCGACGCCGCTCCTTCTGGGAGCAATCCGGGCAATATTTGGCGGCGTTTGCAGCATGATACAGCGGCTTCCCACAGAAGGAACAATGCCGCTTCGGGACCAGCCGCATTAAGCTGCCATACAGCTCCGGGTCATCTGGAAGGACAGCGGAACGGAAAAACCTGCAGTTGAGCACGCGGGCGGAAAACTGCGGACAGACGCAGGGCATCCAGCCGTCATCCAACAGCAGGCAATGGCCTTTGTCGAAGTTGGAACAGCGCCGTTTGATCAACTGCTGCACTCTTGCCCGATGCTTCGGCGGGATTTGCGGAAGCTCAGGATTTCCCGGTTTTATCTGCTTTGACATATTTAGCGACCCTTGCCTCGCGTCTCGCGTCCTCGGAGCAGACGGACGCGACGGAAAGCAGAAACAGCGCAGCCGCAGCACCGATAAAAAAACCGACGCCAAAGGCAATCCACGTCATTTCTTCTTGCCCTCCTTTTTCGGAAACTCGATCCGAAAACCCGCTTTTTTTCCGTCGTCCGTGAGAACGGCATCGGCATCATAGGTCTTGCCGGTTTTCTCGGAATAGCAGCCGTGAAGCGAAGCCCTGCCGTCCCGAAGCAGGGCGGCCGCGAGCTCCGGTGTAAACGGTATCCGTTTCGCGGTAAAGAAAAAGCTGTTCTTCCACAGGGAAAAGCCGCAGGCACGATCCTCACAGGAATAGCCCTTTTCCCATTCCACCACGTTCTTGCCGCAGCGCGGGCATTTCCCGACTATCTGACGCCTGGAGGGAAAAAGAACGTCTGCGCCGGAGACAGGCTCGTAGGTCTCAATCAGCGTTTTGAGCATTGTGCCGATGTCATCCAGAAAGCCCTTCGGTTCTTCGCAGTGCTCGATCTGCTTCAGACGGTGCTCCCATTCCGCAGTGAGCTGCGGCGATTGCAGCTGCTCCGGTAGTACTGTGATCAGCGCCCGGCCCAATGCCGTGGGCAAAAGGCTTGTGACCTTCTTGCTTTTCTTTCTGGACGCAAGGCCGGTAGATACCAGCTTTTCGAGAATGCCCGCCCTGGTTGCCGGTGTTCCGAGACCTTTGCGTTCAGCGTCCGAAGGCATATCCTTTGCGCCTGCTGTTTCCATCGCCGAAAGCAGCGTATCCTCGGTGAAGTGCTTGGGCGGCGTCGTTTTGCCCTGCTTGACGGAAACAGACTTCACAGGGAAACTTTGTCCCTCCGCCATCTCCGGCAGAAAGGCCTCTTTCTTTTCATGCTCCGGGGCATAGACTGTCCAGCCGGGGTCAAGCACCGTCCGTCCCTTCGCTGTAAAGGTTTCGTCGTCGCAGACGAAGACTGCCTTGGTGTCCAGATACCGGAACGCATCGGAAACTCCGCGAAGAAGGGCCTGGGATACCATGCGCAGGATTTCACGCTCCCCGGCGGGAAGCTCGTCGCAGCTGCAGCCTGCCGCAGTCAGCGTTGGGATCACTGCATGATGATCGGACACCTTTGTGCTGTCACAGACCTGCCGGGCATGGATTTCTCCCGGAGGACTGCTGCCAAGAATCGTACAAGCCGCGCCGATATATGCCGGGAGGTTTTCTTCCATATCCTCGGTCAGATACCGGCTGTCAGTCCGGGGATAGCTGCAGAGCTTCTTTTCATACAGAGCTTGCAGATAATCCAGCGTCTGCTGCGCGGTGTATCCCAGTAAACGGTTCGCGTCCCGCTGTAATGTGGTGAGGTCGTATAACGCCGGGGCTTTTTCGGATTTCTTCTTTCGGTCCACACTCTGCACAAGAGCAGGACCAACGCAGCGGCTTGCCAATGCCTGCGCGTCCTGCTGCTGATCGTACTTTTCAGAGACGGCCTGGAAACCGCCCAGATCAAGCTGGACCGTGTAGTAGATGGACGGCACGAAGGCGGAAATCTCGGCCTCACGCTGCACCAGGAGGGAAAGCGTCGGAGACATGACCCGACCAATGTTGAGCTTGCAGCCATAGGTCAGCGAGAAAAAGCGGCTGGCGTTGATGCCAACCAGCCAATCGGCTCTTGCCCTGCACAGCGCAGATTTGTAGAGCCCGTCAAATTCGGCGCCGGGCCTCAGGTTTTGGAAGCCTTCCAGGATGGCGGCGTCCTCCATGCTGGAAATCCACAGCCGTTTCATGGGCTTCTTGCAGCCGGACAGCTCATAGACGTTTCGGAAGATCAGCTCGCCCTCGCGTCCGGCGTCGCAGGCATTGACCACCTCAGCGGTGGTGTAGGCGCAAAGCAATGATTTCAGAATCTCAAATTGCTTCTGTTTCTCCTGTTGGATGGTCCAGCGGAAGGCTACGGGAAGGATGGGCAGGTCTGAAATACGCCATTTTTCATAACCTGCATCATACGCTGCTGCCTCAGCCAGCTCCGCCAGATGACCAAAGCACCAGGACACCTGATACCCGCCACCCTCCAAATACCCGTTTTTTCGGGTTGTTGCCCCCAGCACAGAGGCAATGCTCTGTGCCACAGAGGGCTTTTCTGCGATCACTAAGATCAATTGAACTCCTTTCCAACATAGCAAAAGGCAGCCCCGAAGGACTGCCTTTGCTGTGTCTTGTGTATTATCGTTGTTCTTGTTGGTCATCATGTTTGTTCTTGCTCAAATTCAGCCATGATGCGATCCATGTCACTCCCTGCGTATAAAACACGGATAATATCAACCTTCATGGTTTCCTTATTCGGCAGATAGAACACACAGTAATGATCCACGGGAAAACGACGAACTCCGCGAGAATACCACGGTTCTTTCTCATACAAGCGGTAACGATCCGGAAATTGATCCAGCGAGTAGATTTCATCCTCGAGTCGGTTCAACTGTGCCGAAGCATTTTCAACGGAATGCAGTTGAAAGGCAATATACGCATAGATCGACCTTAAATCTTCTTCCGCTTGATCGGTAATGTGGACGTCATAGCTCATAGACCGTAATCCTTCCGAATGGAGTCGAAAACCTGCTTTGCAGGCTTTGTTCTCCCTGCCAAAACATCGTCATATCCCTTTTGCAATTCTGCGTCAAGCTGTTCTTTGGTAAGCTTGGTCATATCCACCGGCCTTGCAGTCGGAAGCTTGACGTCGAAAGGAAGCCCCTGTTGCAAAATGACCTGCCGATAGAACATGGTGATTGCATTGGAAGCGGGAATACCAAGCGCTGCCAGGATCGCTTCCGCTTGCTCTTTCAGTTCCGGCTCAATTCTTGCATAGAGATTTGCAGTCTTTGCCATGGAATACACCTCCTGTTCGTGTTGTTCTGCCTATATTATACGCGATTGTCCGCACAATAGCAAGCATTATTTTTTAGTTTTCTGATGTTTTTGCTGTTGCCGATAGCACGGAAGCAGACATGGTTGACCATAATTTCCGCAGCCGTGACAAGGATGGTCCTCGGGAGGCGGTTCAATACCGATCTGCCTTTGCTCTCCGGGAACACGCTGCATCAGAACCTCGAGGGGGTTGTCGGTGAATCGGATCAATCATCGTCCTCCGGCGAATCTTCGGCTGCCTCCGTCTTGAATTCCTCATCGTCTTCGTCAAAATCAAAGTCGGGCTTGCTGCGGTTCTTTTTGCCCTTGCCTTTGTTCTTGACAAAATAGAAGATCACGATTCCTGCCATAGCAGCTACCAGCACGATCACAAGGACATGGTTTACAGACGCTTTGCTGGCAGGCTTGGTGGGCTGCTCCGGGTCACCTGTCGTGGTTGGCTCCGGGTCGGTTTGTACGGGTTTTGCTTCTGCGCCTTCGCACTCTGACATGTTCACGGAACAGACCGGGCACGACGTATCAACATGCCCTGCGGTACATTTGGTGCTGCAGGTGCAGGTTGCGGTCACGGCTTGCTGGTTTGCGGAGCTTGCCAACGCTTTCAGATCAGCGAGATCCACCTGGTTGAGGAAATACACGTTTTCCGTTTCACCGACGCGATCAATGATGATGTAGAAATAATTGCCGGAACGATCCTGCACAGTAATGATCTGCTTGCTGAGAATATTGCCGTTCTCATCCATGCCGACAAACTCAAAATCGTCGATCAGTGTCAGGTTTCCGTCCTGGGTAAAGCGGAGCATACTGCGCGGCTGCGGTTCGGGTTCCTCGGTAACAATGGGTTCCGGCTCCGTAGGCTCCTCCGTGGGCGGCTCCGTTTCCGGTTCCGTGGGAGCAACGGGTTCTGTTTCCACCGGAGCTTCGGTTTCGACAGGCACGGCAGTTTCAACGGGTGTAGTTTCCACCGGGGTGGTTTCTGCCGGGGTAGTCTCCACTGGGGTTGTCTCTGCCGGATTGGTCTCCGCAGGAGCCGTGGTCTCGTCCGGCTCCGCAAAGGCCGGAAGGGTCAGGGCAGAGGCGCAGAGCACCAGCGCCAGCAGCAGCGCAAGGATACGGGACTTATTCATCTTCATGGTCATTCGCCTCCTCTCCGGGGATGCTTGCCTGCGTCGGAACAGGCTTTGCTTTCAGCAGCTTCAGCAGCTCGGCAAACTGTTCCAGAGAATAGCCCTGCGCTCGGACCAGCCCGACAATATCGGTATTTTCCGCTTCCAGGAGTTGTTTTTCCAGCTCCTGTTTGCGTTCCTGCAGGGTGGAGAGCTTGGCGTCGAGCTTTGCCAGCTCGTCCCGCAGCTTATGGATTTTGGGATTCATAGTAATGTTCACTCCTTTGTAGTGTTAGGGTAATCTGCCGTAGCAGTAAAAGTGCTCCTGCCAGTAGCTGGAGCTCAGATCAGCGTAGGAAATGGGATCGCCGCAATGCAGCATCATGCCCTCGCCGACATAGATGCCCACATGGGATACGCCGTCCGTATTGTAGGTGCCGACGAAGAACACCAGGTCGCCGGGGTGGGGCGTGGAGGTCGGCGTGCAGATATTGCACAGACCTTGGGCCCCGAGGCGGCCAACGTCCCAGCCCGAATGATTGATGACCCAGCTTACGAAGCCGGAACAGTCAAAGCTCGTTGAGGGAGAGCTGCCGCCCCAGACGTAGGGGTAACCGATGTATTTTGTAGCTTCCTCCATCATCGCGGCGAAGGTTTCATCCTCCAGCGCTTCCGTGGGGATCTCATACAGAAGATAGCTGCCCTCGTCGTAGCGCCCAACATAGGTGGAATCCGGGAACAGGTCGGGCCGGTTGCCCAGGCAGGCCATGTAGGTGGCATACTGCTCCAGCTGCGTCTCAGTCATCATATACACGGGCAGGCGCGGCAGATTGAAGTTTTCCAGCCGCACGGTGCAGATCGTGTAGGTGTATTCCTCCTCGACCTCTTCCTCATACTCCTCCTCGTATTCCTCACCGGTTTCCGGGTCGGTGACGGTTCGGGTACGGGTTTCGGTAACGGTACGGGTACGGGTCTCTTCCACGACGTTTTCCGTGATGGTGTACTGTCTGTCAAAGATTTCCTGGATTTTGTATTCCACCTGTTCCAGCGTCCACGGGCCTTCATAGAAGCAGGAGATCATAGAGATCAGGACGTAGGGATCGTGCTCGATGTCGTCCTGCTCGATGTGGACCTCATCGTAGTCGTGTTCCGCTTCGTAGTTATCCAGGGTTTCCTGGAGCCCCGCCTCCAGCTCGCAGTACCGGGCTTCGGCGGCAAGCATTTCATCATCCTCGGCCTGATAGGTGCTCATGGCAACGACAGACCCTGCGCCGCCTCCTACGCCGCCGCAGGAGGTTAAGGCATTCAGAAGAAAACAGGCCATAAACCCAAGGCCCAGCGCAATGCCGAGACCTTTCTTGTGCTTAGCGATAAATTCTACCGTCTTCTCCGAGGTCTTGGCCGTATTCTTTGCGCCTTTCCCCGTGGCCTTTGCGGTGTTCTTTGCCCCCTTGACGGTCTTTCCGGCCTTTGCCGCGGCATATTCCTTTTTTATCTGCCGCTTCTGCATCATCCGGGAAAAAGGGTTGGAGGTGGGATTTTCGGCCTGGGCCTTCTTGTTGAGAACCTCTAGGTTTCGCTTTTCCAGCTTGTTCTCGGCCTTTGCCGCCTCCTTATACGTCTTCGTCCGGGAGCGTTCCGAGCGCAGCGCAGAATGCGC
>JAEEGF010584333.1_pt1 | contig 10473 bp, 13 predicted proteins | sample 9134171 | NCBI WGS metagenome assembly JAEEGF01 (sample SAMN16246542, study PRJNA631951) | gut metagenome | biome: gut microbiome; feature: rumen; material: AP-attached | host: Bos | place: Iran: Karaj | collected 2018-10 | reverse complement strand
GATGCGGCGGGTCTGGTGCAATGCCTCCAGACTGGTAAGGTGAAACTTGCCTCCTTGGATGTGCTGGAATATGAGAACATCCGGCTGCAGATTCCTGCCCGTGAGGAGTGGGAGCAGCCACTGCGCGACCTTGCCGCCTCAGAACGGGTGTTCCTCTCCCCCCACGTGGCGGGACAGACTTACGAATCCTTGGAAAAGCATGTGGATGTGCTGATGGCGAAGATCAAAGCGCTGGGGGTGTAACAGCCAACGTTTTGCGCCCCGCGCTGCGGTTTATTGTGCGGAAGCGGGGAAAATATAATCTCACCTCATCCAGCCTTCCACACGGTAGACCTTTTCCATCAGTTTCCGCTCCGGTCCGATGCTGCCTTCCCGATACCAGACCTCACTACGGGCGGCATAATATTCCCCCCAATCCCCTTCATAAATGGTAAATTCCTTTTTATCCACCAGTTTGGAAGAGGAAAAAGTGGAATCAATTTGAACAATACTACGCGCTGGAAGCCTGTCTTCAGACAAAGGTTCATTCTTTGTGGCCTCATAACAACGCAGGAATATCTCGCCAGCCGGCAAGGCAGGATAATAAAAATCATACCGGTAGATGCCCCCTTGAAAATCATTCCATATCTGAAGAAAATTCTCTGTATCCAGACTGTCTGTCACCACCGGCCCCTCGGCATTCTCCTCCAAAGGGATATGATATGCCAATCCTTCCGAAATAGGATGTTTCCGGGCAAAGCCATCCGGAGAAGACAAGGAAAACATCACAAGCATGCTTCCCAAGCAAAGAAATGACAAAATAGAAGACACAATGGAAGCCAGACATTTCCACCATTGTCTGTGAATGCCCAGCACAATCCACGATGCAATAATCGCAACCAGTGTCAGTACCAACAGTATACCGACAACGCTTTCAAAAAAAGTGGGAACGGTTGTGAACAGCAGCAACAATGTCAACATCAGGACAACCATCAGAAGGGGCAACGACCACCAATACTTCAAAAACAACTTCTTCATAATTCAACAACACAATTTGTTTCACCAAAATAACGCCCCGCGCTACGGTTTATTGTGCGAAAGCGGAGGAAAAAACTGGCTGCCCACTTCGACAAGCCACCGTTTCAGCGGCTCCGCCTTCTTGGAGGGAATGGACTGGACAAGCCTCAAAAGTTGTTCCATATCAGCGACATCAGTATTTCGCATCTTTCCATCGGGAGCTGGCAATTTCAACTGGTAACAATTTGTTACCAGTTGATATCCTTCCTTAATAAGACGACCCTTCAATACCTTCCAATACTTTCGTCCCGCCTGATAGTCGCTTTCTGTCAACACCGAAACCACATCCACGATAGAGAAGTAATACTTTTCCCGTTCCGCATCCCAAACGCAACGAATCTTCTTGTTTTCAAACAATTGTATAGCAAATTCCTGTTCCATAATCCAATGATTTTTTCATTTTTTTACTGAATAATTACATTTGCGAAAGTAATCAAAAAGCGGATACGACTGCAGATGCAGAAAAAATTCCAAAAAACATCATTTATGTTAGATTTTTTTCTACTTTTGCAGCGTTAAAAATAAACACGCTAACCCTATGAAGTATGCTGAACTGGAAAAAAGATTAAGAAAGGCAGGATGCTATCCGATTGATAACAGTGACCATCCGATATGGTACAGTCCCATCACCGGCAAAAAGTTCAAAACCGGACATCACAAATCGGAAGAGGTGAAAACAGGAACACTTAACAGCATCCTAAAAATGGCAGGTATCAAAAAATAACACGTTTCCAGTCGTAGAAAATAATAATATAAAACAGAGTCAAGATGAAAGTAAGAGCCATAATTGAAACAGGAAAAAACATGGATTACGACATATACACCGACAACGATTCGCTGGATTTCATGCTGCTCGGGCAAGGGAACACCATTGAAGAGGCCAAAGCGGACTTTCTGAAATGCAAAGAGGAGATGAAAGCGGCGTTTGCCGCAGAGGGAAACACATTCGATTTCGATACCCTGGATTTCGAGTACGTGTTTGACACCATTTCATTCCTCAAATATTCGCCCTTCACGCTTACCGGACTTTCAAAAGCTACCGGCATCAACAGCAAACAGTTGAGCCATTACGTCACCGGTTACCGCAAACCGTCCCCAAAGACCGTGCAGCGCATTCAGGAGGGTGTGACCAAATTCGCTGAAACCATGCGGAATGCCGTGCTGGTGTAACCGTCCCGCGCCGCAAGGCCGCAACGCAGTGTCAAATCTGTTTGTCAGATTTGTAAGGTTCAATTACCCACGAAATATTTTTATCTGTCCTTTTTGCACAATATCCACATGGCATATCTGCAAGTTCCAGTATTGAAGAATCAATATTAATTATCTCTTCTACAGAAACAACCCGATAATCACTATTTTGACATTTTTCATCCCCAATGAAAGTCCAAACACCATCATCTTCATAATGAAAAACATATAATATGGGACTATTATTATCCAAAACATACCTGGTTGTAATAACCGCCATATTTAAATCAAACAAAAGCATATTTTTCGATCAAAAATTGTCTTTTTGATTTTCCCGACCTGTAATGTTAGTGTTGCCATGATATAGTTTTTCTTGCTATAACGCATCTGATGGAATTATATTGTGCGGCGGAGGAAAACATTTGTTCCGGTTTCAGGAGCAGTTTTTACGGAAATATCCCTCCACGGAATACAGAGGCACATTCACCATCCAGCCCTGATCCAGATAAGGTTTCATGGAGAAGCGCACAGCCTTCAGTTGCGGGTGTTTTTCTGCGAAAATGCGCAATGACTTGGAACGCACATTTTCCTCCGCCTTCACCTCTACAGGCACTATCCCTTGCGCCGTCTGCACGACAAAATCCAATTCGATGGTTGAATTGTTGGTGCTGAAATACCTGACCACCAACCCAAGAGGTTTCAATTGCGAAAGCACATACAACTCGGTAAACGCCCCCTTGTACTCCACAAAGGCATTGTCTCCGAGAATCACATCCTTGGCCGGGACATCCATCAGGGCTCCCAACAACCCCACATCATCCAGGAACAGTTTGAACACGGTCTGTTCTTCATAAAACCTCAAAGGCATTTGAGGCGAATTCACCCGCAACACCTTGTATGCGAGACCGGCATCTTCCAGCCATTGGAGAGGCAGAAGGTATTCGCCGGCACGACCGCCTGCCTTCACCTCCGAATACATGAATTTCTTGTTTTTCTTGGCCAACTGTCGTGGAATGCTATTCCACACCATGGCAATGCGTTCCGCCTCCTGGTGCGACACGTGTTTGGAAAAATCTCTGCGGTAATCGGACAAAATCTGTTGCTGGATGCCCCGAACCTCCTTCAGGTTGCCGCTTCCGACAAACGCCTGCACGACGGCAGGCATTCCGCCGGTATAGTAATACTGCCGCAAATAGTCCATCAGGAATGTGTGCAGGCTGTTGGTCTCCTCCAGATCACCACCCCTTAAAAGACTGGCAGTCTGAACATTTCCTTTGGCAAGCACAAACTCCGTAAAAGTCATCGGATAAAGATGCATCATCTCAACCTTGCCAACAGGAAACGAAACACCCTGATGAAGGGATATCCCCAGCAAAGAACCGGCCACCACCACATGATATTCCGGGGCATCCTCGCAAAAATACTTCAAGGCGGTCAGCGCACGCGGATACTCTTGGATCTCATCTAAAAAAACCAATGTTTCGCCGGGGACAATCCCCTCACCGGTCACAGCTGAAAGAGCCATCACCATGCGGCGCGTGTCAAAATTCATGAAAACCTCATCCATGTTCTCCACCTTCTCACAATTCACATACGCCATGTTGCGGTATTCCCTTTTACCGAATTCACGCAGCAGCCACGTCTTCCCCACCTGCCTTGCCCCGTTCAGTATCAGAGGCTTTCTGTTTGGCTTATTCTTCCATTTCAGCAACTCTCTGTATAACAATCTTTCCATATAAATAATCACATTTATTCTGACGAATAAACGACAGAAAAGCACATTTATTTTGACATTAAACTATATTTTTTCACATTTTTTCGGACGAACTTGGATCCAGATGCCAGATTCAGCAGCCTTGAAACCACATCCACGATGCAGAAGCAAAACAATACGCTCTTCCGCGCGGCGGAGGAAAAAAATTCCCATCCGCAATATTTCCGCTTTTGCGGCAAACGGACACTATTTGTCCCAAACACGCTTCGACGTGGAGGTCAGCGTGGTGTCGGAAGGGTCGCACAACAGGTAAAACACCTCTTTGCCCAGTTTTTCCGAACGCACAAGAAAATTCTTGTTGGTTGTCCGGAGCAGGCAGGCCGGTTTCTCATCCATACTGCGAGGGGGCGAAAAACGGAAATAGACATTCTCGAAATACGGGAATCGGGAACACTCCTTGCAATACACCGTCCGGTTCCCCTTCTTCAGAAAAAGCAGGTAGTTGTCCGGAGACCAGAACATGTCCTTCCCATAAGAAAGACCTGTCTCTTTTTTAATTTTTTCAGATTCAGCATTCTTAATCAGATACAAGGTGTCGTAGTCCATGCCCGTGATGGTGGGCAGATGCACGGTCTGCCACGAAACGGAATCCGGCTCTACCGCCCCGCTCCGCCGCATTCCCCGCAGGAACTTCCTGGTGAAACTGCTGTTCCTTGCCCTCACCCTGTAAGGCGGATTGTAGCCCCCAGAGCGGTATGCCCCCAATTGCCCCAAAACTTCACGCTCGAATTTCCGTTTGACAGCCTCATTGGCCTTCCTGGACAAATCCAGATTCACACGCTGATTATCATGCAAACACAACACATAACCAGGTGATTCACTGATTCCGTAAAGCCACATTTCAGCCGGCTTTGCCAAAGAGGGTGACACACACATGATTGTCAACTGCACATCCGGAAGATAGAAAAAATAGGTGTAATAACCGGTAAATGTATCATTAAATTCATTGTCATTCATGGAATGAAATTCCCCCGTCATGAACTTCTTTTGTATGGTGTCATACCAGTGATCCTGCTTTATCACATCATACTGCGGCTGTTCCAGCAGGAACTTTCTGATTGCTGAATCCAACTCAACGACGCTCATGTCAAGCTGATACGGTTCCGCCGCCGCATACGATCCACCAAACGGCATTCCGGAACACAAATAGCGGATCATATAAACCGCATCGCTGACAAAAGAATGGGAATAATCCGAACGGGTTTTGCAGCCCGTCAGAGCAACAAGAGAGAAACATATTATCAAACAAGTGGTTATAAGATTCTTCATAATTCAACATCACAATTTGTTTCACAAAAAACAACGCCCTTCACCGCAGTTTATTGTGCGGAAGCGGGGACACAAGGATTATGCCGCCTTCCCATGCTCGTACACGTACTCGGGCGCAATGTCTATGGATCCATTGTTCCATTCGAGCGTATCCGTTATGGTGAAATTCTTGAACAAAGTGACATCATTCAATGGTGCAAACACAGGATAACGCCTTATAACACCAGCGAAATCACAAATGCGACACTCGCCACTGTTAAAGGTTACTTTCAGCTTGTAGCCATATAAATATTCAGCGTGAGTAATTTCCAAAAACATGATTTTAATTATTTAAGTGGTTCTATTGGATTGGGTTCCATTCCATCGGAAGCCTGCCGCCATGCTTCCATCAACTCATCACGATGTAATTCGAGCCATTCCAGCACCAAACGCAGCGCACGTTCTGACATCTCTCCTTTCACTTTGCCATCTTTTATTTCAACAATAACCTTATCATTTTGGTATTTGGCATGAAAATGAGGTGGATTGTGATCCAAAAAACGTAATTCGATACGTATTCCAAAAAACTCTGACAAAGTGGGCATATCAACCAATTTATTCGTTAATGATATTGTTTTGCTGGAAACAACGCCCCGCACCGCGGTTTATTGTGCGGAAGCGGCGGAAAAAAATATTCCCATCCGCAATATTTCCGATTTCGCGGCGTTATGGAAAATGTAACCGAAACATGATTCATCGCCATGAACAAAGAAATCTTTTACCTCCAGCTTGTTGTTCTGCTGAACCTCTCCTGTTTTTCCGCCAAAGCACAAATAAGCGACCCGCTTTGTGACAGCCTGCACAAACATCCGGGAACCTTCTCCACCGACTCATCCAGCTACAGTGTGCGTATCGGCGACCGGACAATAGCATTTCCGCTACAATTCACAGCGTCATGGGGATGCAACTATGGTGCTGAAACCACTTTCGTTGAAAATGGCACCACATACCTCTATCGTGAGTACTCTTTTAATAGTAATTTGGATACAAATTTGGATACACCATGTATTTGCACATCTTCCTATTACATCATCCCTCACAAGCATGCAGACCATCCTAAACACCTGCAAGAAATGTTTTACCGCTGGGAAGACAGCAGTTCATATTTCACCGAAATGGTCAAATACATTCATGAGGAGGGCGTAACGCTTGTACATAACGACTTGGGGGACATGCCACGATACTGGTATCCGGTCATGAAATACAACGGAAAGTATTATCTGAGCGTGGACAGCCCATATATGACAGAGCTGCGCGATAGTGTTGAGGTCTTCCATGGGATGGAACTCAACATTTCCCCCATCCGAAATGTGTCAAAAACCGGTCAGAATTACCATTACGAAGCACTTAACCCGTATGAAAACAAATGGTTCCGCATCACACTCTCTCCCTACCCCAAAAACAAACTGTTGTGGGTCCGCACAGAGGAAAGTCCGGATGGGAAAATCACAAAAGAATTAATGACAACGGAAAAGCAGGTCCGGCATTTCGACCTGATAGAATGGGAATCCGGTGAACATATACCGGGTGGACTTGAACATTATGACAAAATTGATTTTTAATGGAAATCATTTGTCCGGTTGGTGATGCCCTCCTTTTGCATCCCAACAATATATTGTAAATCAATTGTTTATAAACATCGGTTACACCAAATTGAAGTTAACGAAACACTATTTTTTACACCAAATTGAAGTTAACTCGGGTGCGGCATTGTATTGGGCTGGTGCAGAGGGGGAAGCAGGAAATCCACATTTTTGATTATTTATTGCGCTGTTGCTGTTCCCATAACCGCTTTATCTTCTTAACCATTTCAGGATCTCCCGAGCGTTCGGCCGCTTTTAGCGATTCTTCGTCCAACTTGGTGTACTCCAACAACAAATCCACCTGACTTTCCCATATCATCCCTTTTTCAATGGCTTCATTGATGGCTCTTGTGCCTTTGGCAAAACAGGAGTCCGCCTCCTTATCCGTTATTCGTGCGGCTATTGCTTCAATGCTGAAAGGATAAGGATGTCCGGGGTTGTCAGGATCTGCACCGTTTGATAAAAAAGCTTTAAGCAATCTGTTCTCGTCTTCAATGAAAAATGCCTTGTATTTCTCTTCTTCAGAAGGAAGCACATCCGGTTCATCATTTACAGTAAACGAACTTCTCATATTCCACAACCTGTTCATATCCTCACTATCAGACCTGTGAATAATATACCATACGTACGGCCTTCTGTTGATGTCAGCGCCATAGCTCACCAACAAACGGATCACATTTGTGTCGGGTGTCGGATTGGGTATTTGTTCTCCATCATGCAGTCTTTCAAACGTGGTGTAATGAGCATTGGCGACCAGCATTAATGGATTGGAATCAAACCATCCGGATTCCCCTTTGCAATAATTCGGATCCAATCCCTCTTGCAAAAGCTGTTGTATGGTATCAGTCGTTTTGTATCCGTTTATAGTTCTGCTTAATTCATGTTGAAAGAACCAATAGCGGGTTTTTTCTTTAGCTTCCGCATTTTGAAATTTTGCCAGTACATCATCACATTTATGATAAACCTCCTGCACATCAAAGTTACAGGATTGGAGCAAAAGCAGCCATAGACAGACACCTGTCCCTAATGAAACCCGTTTCATAAAATCACCTGTTTTACATAACATAATGTATTTCGAATATTTTCATGAAAACGCGGCGTGTTTCTGTATATTGTGCGGAAACGGGGGCAAAATTTAAAACTGCAAACACATGCAAATATTTTTTTCATCCGCAAATTCACATCTGTTTTTTTGCTACTTTTGCAAAACAAAATGATAATAGCCTTTCGCTTATGAAATAATGTTATTACCATTACCCTGATGTCAATATATGACAAATCGGAAATCAACAATGTTTCTGATGCCTATTTGCGGCAATTAGTCCAAATGATAGAAGGATTCACCCGATAACCCACCTCGTCCGTTCCTCGCTGCGCGGAAAAGAAAAATCACAACACAATATTTCCACGGTTATGGCGTTTGATATAAAAGATTTTGCTTATAAAACATCAGGACATGAACATCAACGCGGCGGAACTGCCGATAGACGAAAAAGGGAATGTATATCACCTGCAGCTGCAGCCTGAGGATCTGGCGGACAAGATAATATTTGTGGGCGATCCCGCACGGGTCGGCTTTTTCTCCCAACGGTTCGACCATATTGAGACAAAAAAGAAGAACCGCGAAATCCACACGCACACCGGCCTTTGGAAAGGCAAGCGCATCAGCATTATATCCACCGGCATGGGCACCGACAACATCGACATAGTGTTCAACGAACTGGACGCTTTGGCGAACATCGACCTGAAGGCGCGCAAGCCGAAGGAGCGGCACCACACACTTGAAATTGTGCGCATCGGCACCTGCGGGATGCTGCAAGGGGATTTGCCAATGCACAGCTTCATCGCGGGCCGCCTCTGTATCGGCATGGACTGCCTCATGCACTTCTACCCCTACCAGGAGCGGCATCCGGAACTGCTGGAGGATTTCAGGCGGCACTGCCAGTGGCAGCTGCCCCTCACCCCCTACACCGGCGAGTGCGACGAGGATCTGTTGCAGCGTGTAGCAGCCAATTACACTCAGGGCATCACAGTGACCGCACCCGGATTCTACGGGCCGCAGTGCCGCAAGCTGCGCCTTCCTTTAGCACAGGGCGACTTTGTGCAGCGGCTGCTGAACCGCTCGTTCCAAGGCATCCCCTACACCAACCTTGAGATGGAGACGGCAGGCATCTACGGAATGGGGCGCGCACTTGGACATAAGACATTGAGCCTGAACGTGGGCGTGGCCAACCGCGCCACCGGCGAGTTCAGCAAGGGCCATAACGATGCGCTGATGCAGCTTTTTGAGGAGGTTGTTTCACGCTTTTGAACAGAATCAGATACCATAATAACAAATAACATAAGACATGAAAAGATTTGCAGTCATACTGAACGGATGCGGTTCTATGGACGGCTCCGAAATCCACGAAAGCGTCAGCCTACTCTATGCCATTGACCGCCAAGGGGCACAATACCAAATATTTGCACCGGACATTGACCAATACGAAGTGGTGAACCATCTTACCGGACAAGCGATTCCGGAGCGGCGGAACTGCCTGGTGGAATCAGCCCGCATCGCCCGGGGCAAAGTGGCCCCACTCTCCGAATTGCATGTGGAAGATTTTGACGCATTGGTGTTTCCGGGAGGTTCTGGAAGTGCCAAGAACATTTTCACATACGCCCGCGACGGGGAAAAATTCACGGTGGATGAGGAAATTGCAGCCATCATCCGGCAATTCCATGCCGCCGGGAAACCGATTGGTGCCATGTGCATCGCCCCGCTGATGGTGGCCCGTGTGATCGAAGGGGCGACCGTCACCATGGGGAAAGACCCGCACACATCAGCCCTGGTGGAGCAATTCGGAGGGTACGCCCTGCCGACCAGCCACGGCGAGGTGGCGCACGACCGCCGCAACCGGCTCTTTTCCGTCCCCTGCTACATGCTCCCGTCCCAGATTTCGGACATCTTCAAGGATGCGGACTGCATGATACAATCCATGCTGCATAACATGTAAGACCTGAACAAACACCTTCTTTTTGAATTATGCGTAAAATCCTGATTGACGCGCACACGCATTCGGTGGCCTCCGGGCACGCCTACAGTTCCATACAGGAGATGGCGCAGGCCGCAGCCGAAAAAGGGCTGCAGGTCCTGGGCATCACAGAGCACGGACCAAGCATTCCTGGCACCTGCCCGCTGATTTATTTCAAGAACATGTTTGTCGTGCCGCGCATGATGTACGGGGTGCGGCTGCTGATGGGCTGCGAAATCAACATTCTGGACAACGACGGCACCCTTGACCTGAATGACGAATACATCGGACGTCTTGACATTGCCATCGCAGGAATCCATGTCAACTGCTGGAAAGGCGGTACCCGCGAAGAGAATACTGAAGGAATGCTGAAGGTGATCCGCAACCCGCGCATACACATGATATGCCATCCGGGGGACGACACGGCGGAACTCGATTTCGAACCGATAGTCGTTGCAGCAAAAGAGACACATACGCTGCTGGAAATCAACAACCATTCCCTCGCACCGGAACGCAAGCGCACAGCCGCGCACGACCACAACCTCACACT
>JAEEGF011087765.1_pt1 | contig 10474 bp, 10 predicted proteins | sample 9134171 | NCBI WGS metagenome assembly JAEEGF01 (sample SAMN16246542, study PRJNA631951) | gut metagenome | biome: gut microbiome; feature: rumen; material: AP-attached | host: Bos | place: Iran: Karaj | collected 2018-10 | reverse complement strand
AGGGTCAACCAGATTGACCTTGGAACCACCGAAATGCGGCTCGATGATGAATCGCTCGAACACATAATGCGAGCTTTCGGAAGTGCCGCATTGGAAAACATCCATACGCAAGGATCCCTCTTCAAGGAAATACTGCTCAAAACTGACGTTTTGTGCTTTCGAAAGCAACGAAAGCGCAACTGTAAATAAGAAAATAATGGTCTTTTTCATCTTAAGTAATTATATTTTTCATGGAACTGGTTTTATTCGGCAAAAATACTCTTTTTTGACAAATGGGCAAAAACAAAGCCGTTGTAAAGGTTACAAAAACCCTCGTGGCGGCAAATATTCAAGACGTGTGTCTCGTTTTTTCAATGGATTTGATGGGTTTTGAATATCTTTGCAGCCTCAATAATAATTTATCCCTATGAAAAAACTTCTTTTTCTCCTTCTTTTTATCGCTGCCGCTACGCTCACCCAAGCCCAAGTGAGTAAGTTGCTCGGCCAATGGAACACCTTCGATGACAAGACAGGCGACATGCGCTCTTGTGTCAACATTACGGAAAAAAACGGCATGTACTATTGTGAGGTCGTCATGCTTTACGAGAAAGATGCCAGCGGAAAATACAAGGTGATGCAACCGCCTTACGAGAAAGACTACGAAGGCGTGGTGGGCACACAACTTTTCAGAGAGATGAAAGTCAGTGGCGACCAGCTTAAAGGCAAGGTCTATGATCCTGAAAGCAAAAAGACTTATAACGGCAAAGTGACGTACAAAGCCGACACTGATGAACTTATCCTACGTGGCTCGTTGGATAAGGCGGGCTTGCTAGGTCGCTCACAAACGTGGAAACGAAAGAAATAAAATTGTTGGGACGTGCGCGTCCCAACAATTTTATACGTCAAATTTGAATTCGGCATCAAACCAGCCGGTGTCTTCCTTAAGGAGGTCGTATTCTTCACCCGTGAGGTGATCCACCACATGCACGGTGCCTTTGATGTCGTCGTAAGTGAATGTAAACTGTGAGTTTACGTCGTCTTTGGGTACGTCCATTTCAGATGTTGCTATTTATTTCAAGGCGCAAAGATATGAATTTTTTAGATACCCAAACGCTTATTCAGCGCCGCCGTCTGTTCTTCAAAGCCTTTCTTGCCCAATAGCGCGAACATGTTTTTCTTGTAAGCTTCCACGCCTGGTTGGTCGAACGGATTTACGTCGAGCATGTAACCGCTGACGGCGCAAGCCATCTCGAAGAAATAAATCAGCTCGCCGAGGACCTTTTCAGAGACCTCGGGGATGATGATGCGCAGATTCGGCACACCGCCGTCTTCGTGGGCCAACACAGTGCCAAGTTCGGCCTTGTGGTTCACCTCGCTGATGCGTTTGCCGGCGATGTAGTTCAACTGGTCGAGGTCTTCGTTTTCCATCGGGATGCGCAGTTCGTGGTTCGAGTTCTCCACCGAAATTACCGTCTCGAAGAGATTGCGCAGGCCATCCTGGATGTATTGTCCCATCGAGTGAAGGTCGGTGCTGAAGGTGACCGAGGCGGGGAAGATACCCTTGTGCTGTTTGCCGTGGCTTTCTCCGTAAAGTTGCTTCCACCATTCGCTGAAGTAGACCAGTCGCGGCTCATAATTCACCATGATTTCGTTGGTCTTGCCCATGGCATACAGCACCTGACGGGCCACCGCATATTGAGAAACGGGGTTGTCGACAGTCTGATTCTCTTTGCATTGTTTCTCCATTTCGACGGCACCTTTCACCAGAGCGCGGATGTCGATGCCCGCCATGGCGATGGGCAGCAAGCCTACAGGGGTGAGTACCGAGAAACGTCCGCCCACATCATCGGGGACGATATAGGTCTTGTAGCCCTTTACTTTGGCCAATTGTTTCAAGGCGCCACGGGCCTTGTCGGTGATAGCGATGATACGCGAGGCGGCTTCCTGTTCGCCGTACTTATTGATAATGTGCTGCTTCAGGATACGGAAAGCGATGGCCGGTTCAGTGGTCGTGCCTGACTTGGAGATGACCGCCAAGGAATAGTCTTTCTTGTCGAGGACCGCCATCAGGTCGTGGAGGTAGTCTTCGCTCATGTTGTGGCCGGCATAAACGATGAGAGGTTTCTCACCTGTGAGCGGTGCAAAGTGGTTTTGTAAGGCCTCAATAACAGCGCGGGCACCGAGGTAGGAGCCACCAATGCCGATGACCACGAAGAGGTCTGACTTTTTGCGCAAGTTAGCAGCGGTTTTTTCGATGTCGGCTAGCAGGCTTTCATCGATTTCCGAAGGCAGGTTGACCCAGCCAAGGAAATCGTTGCCCGCACCATTCTTGTGGTAGATTGTTTCGTAAACTTTTGATACTCTTTCTTCTAAATCCTTTTTAATTTTTTCGTCCAAAAAAGGTTGGACATGGGTAAGATCGATTTTCATGGTGTTTTGTTTTTGACTCGGGACCGCGGGACATGCGGCTATGGGAATGACTCGCGTCCCGAAGTCTCGTAGTTTCGTGTCTGATTTGATGCTGCGAAGATAAGAATTTTTTAGGTGGATGCTGCAAACATTAAAAATTTTCTTACTTTTGCGCAACATTTCAAATATGGACTCGTTGTTATTCATTCAAGTTTCATTTTGGATTTCACAAATTTTTTAGGAGTTTTATTTTATGTCACATTTGAAAATTTTATTGGCCGAAGACGACCGTAATTTGGGTATGATTCTCAAGGCTTATCTTGATGCTAATGGTCATGGGGTAACGCTTTGCGTCAACGGCGAGGATGCATGGAAAGCCCTCGGTTTCAATAGTTTCGACTTCTGTCTTTTCGATGTTAAGATGCCTGTCATGGACGGCTTTACTCTTGCTCGCAAGGTAAAAGAGGTGCATCCTGACATGCCGCTTGTTTTTCTCACTGCCTGTGATGAGCTTGACGACATCCTCGAAGGCTTCACTATCGGTGCCGATGACTATGTCACTAAGCCATTCAACATGGAGGAACTGTTGGCCCGTATCAATGCTGTCAGCCGCCGGTACACACATTCGTCTGACAAACCCATGGAGTTCCGCCTGGGCGGTTTTATCTTCGACGCACCGCGCCACACTTTGACTGATAGTCAAGGCATAGAGCGCAAATTGACCTCCAAGGAGTCGGATTTATTGCTCATGCTCTGCGAGAATAAGGGTAATACCTTGGTACGCAACGATGCATTAGAAGCTATTTGGAAGGAGATAAACCGCACCAATTCGCGCTCGATGGATGTCTACATCACTAAGTTGCGCAAATATTTTGTTGACGACCCAGATGTAAACATTACTAATGTTCACGGCGTAGGCTTTCGCCTTGATGTGAGATAAAAAAGCACAGTTTCTTTGCAAAAACGGCACAATAAAGCGAGTCAAAGCCGTTCCTGTTGTTTTTTTTACTAATTTTGCAGCCAAATGTAGATAAATGCAGTTCTTGTAATTGCATCTATCTATTTGGTTGCCAATCCTTTGTCATCACAATATGTGACTGACTAGGCGGAGCTGTAAGAATACCATAATCCGATATGACAGCACAAAGCAATAAAAAACGTATAGCCAAAAATACCGGTGCGCTGTATGTAAGGATGTTGTTAGGCATGGTGGTGGCGTTGTACACGTCTAGGGTTGTATTGGCGACATTAGGCGTTGAGGATTTCGGTGTGTATGGTGTGGTTGGTGGAGTCGTGGGCATGTTTTCATTCTTGAACGCCGCACAAAAAGGAGCTACTTCACGATTCATCACGTTCGAATTGGGAAGAGGTGAAAAGGGGCATTTGAATGAGACTTTTGTTTCCGCCAGAATTGTACACATTGGTATCGCTTTATTGGTTGTTTTATTGGTGGAAACCATCGGAGTCTGGTTCTTGAACAACAAGTTGGTTATTCCCGAGGGACGCATGTATGCGGCACATTGGGTTTTGCAGTTGAGCATCTTGACCACATTCTTGGGAATTGTACAAAGTCCGTATGGTGCTTTGATTATTGCCCATGAGAAAATGGGCATTTATGCCTATGTGGAGTTGCTCTATGTATTTCTTAAACTAGGTATTGTTTATCTGCTTGTAATAGGACATTTTGACAAATTAATATTGTATGCTATCCTACATGCCGTAGTTTCTGTCCTCATTTTAGTTATTTATAGGATTTATTGCATACGACATTTTCCCGAAACCCGTGCCCGTTTTGTTTGGAGAAAGGATATCTTGAAATCTCTGTTGTCTTTTTCGGGATACAATCTTTTTGGCAATATAGGTGGAATTGCTAATCTCCAAGGAACTAATTTTGTTGTCAACATTTTTTTTGGAGTGGTATACAACGCGGCAGTTGGAATCGCGTCAACCGTATCGGGAGCAATAGAAGGTTTTGCGAGCAATGTAATGACAGCTTTCCGTCCACAAATCACTAAAGACTATGCGCGGGAAGATTATGATAGTTTTGAATCGTATCTCGAATTGGCTATCAAGACAATCCTTGCTGTTTATTGTATTGTGGCCATTCCTGCATTTATTGAGATAGATAAGGTGCTTTCAATTTGGTTAAAAGAAGTCCCGACGTGTTCGGCTATCTTTTGCCGTTGTATGCTTGTCAAAATCTATTTTTCCACACTTCGGCATATTATTACCATCGGCATTCATGCAACGGCGAGGGTAAAAGTAATCAGTCTTTTTACTGGTATACTCAATACATTAAACCCTTTTGTGATTTGGCTTTTGTTCTATCAAGGAATGGATGTGAAATACGCATACGTGACCGTTATAATTGTCAACATCATTTTATGTGGAATAGATCTTTACCTTCTTCATCAATATGTTCCCCAGTTGAATATCAATAGATTGGTACGTTCTGCTATCCTGATTCTTTTTGTTTGTGCTACTTCTTTGATAGTGTCGTCGGGTGCTATACATTTCTTTGATCAAACTATTTTCCGAATAGTGCTGACGGTATTGATTTCTGCCGTGTGTACCTTGTCTTTGACATGGTTGCTGTGTATGAACGCCTCACAACGACAAACAATCATTGGGTATGTACGCAGAACCTTTAAGAAAACCGATAAATGAAAAACGTCCTAATTCTTGATACATCTATTACCTCCTTTAATAAAGGTGATGATATCATTATGGAGTGCACTCGCAAGGAACTTGCACCTCTATTGGAGAATGGCTTCGAAATTACGTTGCCTACGCATGTGTCTCCTTTTCATTGGTATCAGGTATGGAGGAACTCGCTTTATGTTCAGAGAATTGCGAATTGTTCATACAAGTTTGTTGGCGGATCCAATATTCTTATCCCTGATTTGTTGACGCATTTTCCACAATGGAACATTAACTTGTTCAATTATCAACCTATGAAAGGATGTATTTTGGTTGGTGTTGGAGCTGGTGCAGGAGCTGAAGGAAGGATGAGTCGTTATACAAGGCATATATATCGGAAACTCCTTAACAACGACTATTATCATAGTACTCGTGACGAGCGCAGCAAGCAATATATAGAGCGACTTGGGTTAAAAGCCATCAACACGGGTTGCGTAACCATGTGGATGCTGACGCCTGAATTTTGTGCCACTATACCACAGGAAAAGGCCGATAAGGTGGTTTTCACTATTACTGCATCTAATCAACCAAAAAAGAAAAAAAGTCATCAAATTATTCTCGATACTTTGTTAAAAAATTACCATGAGGTGTATTTTTGGCCACAAGGTATAGGTGACTATAATCATTTCAAATCGTTGGAGAATACAGAGACCATTCGTGTCCTTCCTGCCAGCAAACAGGCGTATGATGAATACCTGACCCATAACGAGACCGATTATGTAGGAACGCGTCTTCACGGAGGCGTTTATGCCATGCGGCATGGACGGCGGGCTATTATCATTGCAATCGATGAACGGGCTCGAAGCATTAATGAGAAAAATCATCTGAATTGTATTGACTGCAACCATTTGGAGGATTTGGAAACAATGATTATAAGCGAATTCGAAACAAAGATAGTCATGGACTTCGATGCCATCAGACAGTGGAAGTCACAATTCAAGGAATATAATGTGTAATTCCAATGGAAAAGACAAAGGTATTTGATAGAACTCAACTACAGGGGACTTCTAAAAATTGGGCTGACGGAGGAAGAACTGAATCATATTGTTGGGATAATGACTAATTCAATCATTTATTTAGAGAAGTATTTCAATGAACATTTTAGATTGCACGCTTAGAGATGGTGGTTCCGTTACCCATAATCATTGGGAAGAGTATGCGGTGAAGCTGTTGGTTTCTGGACTATCAGCGGCTGGAATAAAATATATTGAAATCGGAAACTATACAGGCCTCGGTGGTTATCGAACAGCCGAGGTTACTTTTTCCGATGATGATTACATGCGCCTATGCGTCCCTCTCAAAGGAGATGCTTTGTTAGGGATGTGGTTTAACCCTATTAGGGGGATAAAGGATGACTTGAAAAGGTTTCATGAAAATGGTGGTGATTTTGTTAGGATAGGTGCTAATGCTAATGATGCCAAGTCGATTTATGACTCCATAGAATACGCTAAATCATTAGGCTTGTTTGTCTGCGGCAACCTGATGAAGAGCTATTCCATCAGCAAGTATTGTTTAGTCAAACAGGTTGAAGGATTGGTGCAATCTGGTGCAGACTGCATATATCTTGTGGATTCAGCAGGATGTATGTTGCCTAATCAGGTCGCTGATTATGTCAGAGCTGTAAAAGAGTTTTATGAGATACCAATTGGCTTTCATGGGCATAATAATCTTTTGATGGCCAATGCTAATAGTTTGGCTGCATTACAGGCAGGTGCAGACTTCGCGGATGCTACACTCCGTGGATTGGGACGAGGGGCTGGGAATGCGCAATTGGAGTCTTTGGTTGCGATATGTCAGAAAGCCCGACTGATGCCCAATAGCTTTAATGCGCTTGAACTTGCCGACATTGCAGAAAAGGTTGTTGGCAATTTGTCGCATAAATGCAGCTCAAAGCGGGAAATCAATGTTGGGATGGTGAATTTCCACGATTCCTATACTGAAGTTTTGGAAAAAACGGCTGCCGAATATCATGTTGATCCTGAGTCGTTGATGGAGGAAGTATGTAAATTCAATGTGATTGACCCTTCGGAAGAATTGTTTGAATTTGCAGCAGTGCGGCTTAAAGAGGGAAGAAAGTTTGAATTTGTCCCAACATATTTGCATAAAATTTTGTAATAAATATCAAGTGATATGATGGATTTCAATTACAGGTATGAAGAAATGCTCAGAGAGATGGAGAGTTTAATCAAAGTCACGAATAAACGCTCTGTTCTCATTTTGTTTCAACACACAAAGGAAGAAGATAAGGAGCCTTGTATTCCTGCTGTGCGTGAGAGTATCTCAAACATTATCGGCTTTGTGTCTTTGGGTGATGACCGCTATCTTTCGTATATGATGGAAAAAGCTGTCGGCATCATTGATATGGTAATGATGGATGTTGACGCAAAACGAAGTAATTCATCCCAGATTTGTGCTATAGTAACTCGACTGGCACAAGAGAAAGGAATTCCGATAACCTATTATAGTAATTATTCTTCCTGTGTGTCGTCTGCATTGGCGTTTATGATGGAGATTGAACGGCACGAAAAGGCGAAGAATATTCATAATAGCAAACGTCTGCTACTTGGTCGGAATGTTCTAGCAACTAAAATGGTGATAGAGATGATAAGCAGAGGAATGGATGTTTATCTTTTTGGGAAAGAGTATGATTCGTGTCGGTTTTTGATTCCCGGTGGTGAAACAGAGATAAAGTCATCATATATCCATGTCGATGAGGATTTGTCGGATACCCAATTTGATGTGCTGATTGGCTGCGAATTACAGAAGAGGAGTCGCTATTTGGACGATCTTTCACAGATCAAATTCAGATACATTTATGATATAGGAATTGGCAACTTCTCACATGAGTTTATTAGGCAACAGCGTGATAATGGTGCGGAAGTGTTCCGTTTAGATAATAGAGCTGGCATATCTGGAATCGTGGTGAATCTGATGGAAACCGGTGAATTGGTGGGGTCTCGTTTGGGGAAAACTGAAATAGGGGGTATTCCTATTGTTAGTGGTGGATATTATGGTGATGCAGGAGACATTGTGGTTGATAATTTCAATGATGCGCATGTTGTATTGGGAGTTGCTAATGGTGATGGAACTTTTAAGGAAGACTTGACCATCGAGGAAGAGAATTGCATAAAAAGAATAGAAAAACTCTTGTGATTCGTAAGTTCTTAGCATTAAGTTCTTAATATATTCAATGTAAATGTATAGTTATTATGGATGGCGTAATACTTAAAGATATAAAAGTCTGTGGGAATCATGTGGATTATCACTTTGAGGTTACCGGTGTTCTGAAACCGTACTTTTCTACTGATACTATGTTTATTGAGTATCAGGAAGATATGTCTATGGTGCCAGAATCAATACTTGCTGCACCATTTGTGGCTTGCATAATTCCGTTGATGTGGGTTACTAATACCGTAATGTGGGTCAAGGAATTGGATCAAACGTTCTATGATTCAATCCTTCGTGTACATGACGCTTACCAACGTCTACACTATGACTTCCCTTTGAAAGGTGTTATCATTCCTGCCAAGTTTATTGACAATCATCTGGATGTGAAACAAGAGTCGTTACTATTGTTCAGTGGTGGTTTGGATGCCAATTGTTCGTATGTACGTATTCGCGACACAAAACCTCTTCTGTTCAATATACAAGGTTGGTATAAGAAACTGACAGATGTAAATGAGGCAGCCGATGCCGATATACGTGATGTTGATATCTTTGCAAAGCGTGAAGGCATTGACAGTACATCGGCCAAGAGCAACTTCGCCATTGTTGTTAAGGAATCGGTATGGCAGAGAGAAATTCGTCCGAAGTTTGGTGATTCGTGGTGGCATGGTTTCAATCACTCAATGGCATTCATTACCATCGCAATGCCTTTAGCTTATAAACGTGGTATCAAAAACATCTATATTGCCAGTTCTGTGCCTATGGGAAAATTCGGCAAGAGCGCATCTCAAGTCACAACGGATAGCGAGTTTCGTTTTGCAGGAGTTGGTAAGTGCATACACGATGGAAGTGAATTGGTTCGGCAGGAGAAAGTGCAAACAGTGGTAGCGTACCAAAAAACCAAAGGCCAACCATACCCAATACGTGTATGCTCGTTCAACGACCATAACTGTTGTGAATGCGAGAAATGCTTTCGTACAGTTCTTGGACTTGTGGCAGAAGCGGTGGATGTTCGAGATTTTGGTTTTTATATCGACAAACCTCTGAAAGAACATTGGGAAGATGTGATGTATCGTCGTGCAGGTTTGATGAGCTTTAAGTCTGAACGCGTCATGCATTGGCCATTCATTATCCCTCGTATGAAAGTCAACTACGATAAGATGAATCAGGAACAAAAGGAGTTCGTTGACTGGTTCCTGAACTTTGATTTTGCCAAGGCTAAACAAGAGGGTTTAAGAAGGTATTATAGAAAGAATTTCTTCAAGATATTGAAACGAAAGCTTCATCTATGAAACCACGCATCCTTTTCGTCATGCATTACCTTGAGATAGGAGGTGCTGAAACGGCGCTCATAGGTCTGCTCAATGCCATCGACTATTCGCGCTATGAGGTGGATTTGTTTCTTCATTCCCATCATGGCGAGATGATGCAGTTCGTACCCAAAGAGGTTAACCTTTTGCCGGAGATTCCTATATATGCCCAGATTGAGCGTCCCATGAAAGCTGTACTTAAGGAAGGCTTTATTCGCATGGTGGCGGCACGGATGAGAGCTAAAATGAAGACCAAGCGGTATATGAAACAACATGCCGTGAAAGAGACGACCGCAGGCATGCAATTTACAGCTGGAGCCGTTTCTTCCATGCTACCGGCCATCAACCCCACCGTGGAATACGATTTGGCCATAAGTTTCCTCCAGCCGCACAATATTGTCCGCGACAAGGTGCGGGCCAAAAAAAAAGCTTGCTGGATTCATACTGACTATTCAGTCATGGATGTCAATGCGGAATTTGAGTTGCCGGTCTGGAGCGCATTTGATTATGTGGTGTCCATATCCAATGATGTGACCAAGACTTTCTTGCAGGCTTTTCCTACCCTTGAGAGCAAAATCGTGCTGGTGGAGAACATCCTCTCGCCGATTTTTGTCCGCCAACGTGCCGAAGAGTTCGATGCTTTGCCTGAACTATATAAGTATCAAGGTGATTGTAAATGCTTGAATATCCTAACTATAGGAAGATTTACCTACCAAAAGAACCTTGAGAACATCCCTGACATCAGCCACCAGATGGCAGATGCCATTAATTTCCGTTGGTTCATCATGGGGTATGGGCCTGACGAAATGTTGATTCGCCACAACATTGCCGAGGCGGGCATGGAGGACCATGTCATTATCTTGGGAAAGAAGACGAACCCGTATCCTTACATCAAGGCTTGCGACATTTAT
>JAEEGF011053275.1_pt1 | contig 10474 bp, 9 predicted proteins | sample 9134171 | NCBI WGS metagenome assembly JAEEGF01 (sample SAMN16246542, study PRJNA631951) | gut metagenome | biome: gut microbiome; feature: rumen; material: AP-attached | host: Bos | place: Iran: Karaj | collected 2018-10 | reverse complement strand
CCTTTGTGCCGGTGGAAAAGAAAAGCCCGCTCACGAAAGTGTGGCGGGCGAAAAAGCAGGGGAGGTGGGGATTACTTCCCAGAGGAGACGATGACCTTTGCGGTCTTCAAAATCTTATTCTTGAGCTTGTAACCCTTCTGGAAAACCGTGACGACGTGGCCTTCCGGGATGGTTTCGCTGGGCTGCTGCATCAAAGCTTCGTGGCAGTTCGGGTCGAATTCCTTGCCGGTCGGGTCAATCTGTTCGAGGCCTGCGTCCGTGAGAACCTTGGCGAACTGATTGTAAATCATCTGCATGCCTTTTTCGAAGGCTTCTAGGTCCTTTGCCTTGTTTTCGGCAGCGAAAGCGCGTTCAAAGTTGTCCTGGACTTCGGAGAGCTTTTCGAGGAGCTTGCCGTTCGCGGTTTCAATGAGTTCGAGCTGTTCCTTGGCGTTGCGGCGACGGAAGTTCTCGAATTCGGCCATCAGGCGCAAGTTGCGGTCGTTGGCGTCGGCGAGTTGCTGTTTCAATATTTCGGTCGGGTCCGGAGCTGCGGCCTGCTCTGCTTGCTGTTCAGCGGCTTTTTCTTCGGCTTTGGGCGCTTCGGCGTCAGCCGTTTTTTCGGCGGAATCCTGAGAGGCGTCAGCAGATTCTTGAGAAGCTTCGGCTTCGAGGTTCATTGCGTCCTGGGCGGCATTCAGCACATCCTGTTCAAATTGAGCACGTTCAGCATCATTCGGTTCAACATTCTGTTCCGGATTCTTTTCTTCAGCCATGATTTATCAATATTCCTTTAAAAATTGTCCGTACGGACATCTGTTTTACAATTTCGACCCAAAGATAGCAAATACCATGCCAATAAAAAACTTCAAAAAATGTTTTAATCTGAAACAATCATGTTCGAAATGGAGATGCCCGCTCGGTGGCGGGCATGACAATTGTGATTGACTAGTAAGGATGTGCTCACCTTCTTTTCTAAATCTTTATTGCCGATAATGCGGATTATGTAAACTAAGATTTCGTTTTTTTATAAAAAAACCGGACTTTCGCCCGGCTTTCCATCTTCTTCAAAATTTTATTCACCAAACCACATGTCTTCAAGTGTTAAATTTCCGTTCTGCAATGCCGGACATATTTCTTGTTGATAAAATGCAACGTAATCTTCAATTTCATAAGTTTCATCAGCCGGCAAATTGGATTGATAGCTGATTGTCTGCCCCGAGCAGATGACATTCTTTATTTCGGAGTCTTTTTTGTAGGCTTCACAAACTCTTGCCAAGGTCGTTTCTTCTATACCCGTATATGCTTCCATTATCGTGTAATCGTTATTGTTTTTTGTCAATGTTGTGATTGCAGTCTTGCTTGGATATATAACGCTGACTTGTATTGTATTTCCGTTGGCTATGACGTTGCAGGACTGGACTCTTTCGCCGGAAGAACTGTTCGAATTACCGTTTTGAGAGGCTATTTCATTTTTGAGGCTGTTTATGTTTTTGAGAGTCTCGTCGTACCAGGTATCGCATTGATTTTTCAATGTTTCTTTTAATTGGGAGATGACAAAAGGCTTTTGCGATTCATTGACATTTGGAAGAGTTGATTCGAATGTGGCAACGTTATCCATGCATTTATATGTTCCATTATCCAAATCTTCTGCCAAGTTCTTCATCATGTTACACATTTTATCTTTTTGATTCAAAAAAAGCCCTGAAACTTCCGCTTTTCCGCGGTATATCGCTGGATTGTTGGTGTTTGCCTCTAGTTGTTGCCTCATGTAGGTTTCGTCGCTCAGAACGGAAAAGTTAAAATCTAGCGAAACACTATAATCCGTTGCATAGACAACGCATTTCATCGATGCCTGACTGCGGTCTATGTGACGTTCATAAATCTGGTCGCCTTTGATGTACGAATCTGGAGAAGTGCTGGAATCACATGCTGCAAAAATTGCGGCAAAGGACAACGGGTAGGCTATAAAGTGTCTCATTTTCAACCTCATCAACTTTTTATCTAAATATACAAACTGAACACAAACTAAATTTTTCCTTTTTGTAAATTTCGGATTACAAAAGTAGTTTTTTGCAAAGAAACTCCCCTATTTATATTTTAAAACACATATCGAGAAAAAGATTTTATGTCTGTATAGTGAAGCAAAGTTATTTATATTTACTTTAGTAACAATGATTAGAGGGTAGCATGTTTCTTGCTGTTTTTACCGCTGTTGCCGTTTTTTCGGTGATGTCTTATGCAGATGGAGTCCGTTACAAGGACCGTCTTTTTGCCGTCGAGAAGGCTAAGGACGTTTCCTATGCCAAGGACGTCCCCCACTTGAGTTCTCTGCATTCGCTGTCCGAAACTCTTGTTGAAGAAGTCGGTCAATACGTCTATTTTTACACCAACGAAAAGGATGTAGAGCTTAAGCCGTTGCTGATGGACATCTATACGCCGAAGGGTGATTCCGAAAAGAAGCGTGCCGCCGTTATTGTGAGTCATGGCGGTGCCATGGTCGCCGGAGCGAAGGACGATACGGACCAGCAGACGGTTACTTATTGCGATTCCCTTGCCGCACGCGGTTTCGTGGCTGCATCCATTGAATACCGCATGGGCGTGACGCTTGAAGGGAGTGGCTTGACTTACAGCATTGACAGTGTCGATTTTGCGCGTTCCGTCTATCGCGGTGTCCAGGACATCAATGCTGCAGTTCGTTATATTCGCAAGAATGCCGACAATTTGGGCGTTGACCCGAACCGGATTTATCTTGTCGGGAATAGTGCGGGAGCGATTCTTTCCCTTGAAAATGTCTATATCACAAAGGAAAGCGACTTCCCCACTTACATCCAGAAAAAGGATGCTCCGGATCTTGGCAGTTTGAACGTTTACGGTGAACAGGGCGTAGATTCTCATGCGAACGGAGTTGTCGCTTTGTGGGGCGCTGTCCACAATCCGAACATTATCGGAGAAAACAAGACTCCGGTTTTTCTTGTCCACGGAACGGATGACGAAACTGTTCTTTTCAAGACGGGGCGTCCCCTTGCTAACGCAAGCTCCATGGTTGTAAACATGCTTCCCAATAGTATGGCGTTGATGGCGTCTTTGTTGCAGTTGAATATCGGGACTCCTACCCTATACGGTAGTTTTGTCATCGATTCCGTTTTAAAGGCGAAAAATATTGAACATGAAACTTATTTTGTCGATAAAGCCTATCACGAATTTTACGATGAAGTCGAATACGAAAAGCCGGTACGCACGAAGGTTTTCGATTTTCTTTACAAGTTAGCCACTTCGGATGCGGCATCGTCTATTGGAAAACGCGCCACGTTGGCAAGCGTCTCCAGAGTCCAGATGCTGCATGGCAACAGGAGCTTTATCGTTTCTCGCGGGATGGGACTGAAGTTTAATGTCGTTGACCTTCGCGGTCGTTCTGCGATGTCTGGCAAAGTTTCTGCAGGTGAATCTGTGGATTTAAGCGCCCTTAAAAATGGCGTTTATGTGCTGCGAGTGCAGGGAGAGCGTGCTATCCGCTTTGGTTTGAGCCAATAGTTTAATTTAATTTAATTGCGAAACGGTTGATACAGTTTGTTTCTTGAGTTCATTTAGTGTCGTTTGCTAACAAGCCTTACGAACCTATATTATGAATGGTACGTGGGATACTTATCAAGATGATATCCTGGAGGATAAATGAATATCAAGAAAACCGCAGTCAAGGGTGCTCTCGCTGTAGCCGCAGCCGTGGCCGCACTCACCACTAATGTCAGTGCAAAAGATTTTAGCGGAGCAGAACTTTATACCCTGCAAGAAGTCCAGTACGGCAAATTTGAAGCCCGTATGAAGATGGCTGCAGCATCAGGGACGGTGAGTTCCATGTTCCTCTACCAGAACGGTTCCGAAATCGCCGATGGAAGGCCCTGGGTAGAAGTGGATATCGAAGTTCTCGGCAAGAATCCTGGAAGTTTCCAGTCCAACATCATTACCGGCAAGGCTGGCGCACAGAAGACTAGTGAACAACATCACCAGGTCAGTCCGGCTACCGATCAGGCTTTCCATACATACGGTCTCGAATGGACTCCGAATTATGTCCGTTGGACTGTCGATGGCAAGGAAGTCCGCAAGACAGAAGGCGGCCAGGTTTCTTCCTTGACTGGTACACAGGGGCTCCGTTTCAATCTCTGGTCTTCGGAAGATCCGGGTTGGGTCGGCCAATTTGACCAATCCAAGCTTCCGCTTTTCCAGTTCATCAACTGGGTCAAGGTTTATAAATACACCCCGGGCAAGGGCGAAGGCGGCAGTGACTTTACGCTCGATTGGACGGACAATTTCGATTCGTTCGATGGTTCTCGCTGGGGCAAGGGCGACTGGACATTTGACGGCAACCGCGTCGATCTCACTGACAAGAATATTTACTCCAAGGACGGCATGTTGATTCTCGCCCTCACCCGCAAAGGTCAGGAAAGCTTCAACGGCCAGGTTCCCAAGGATGACGAACAAACTCCCGCTTCTTCGAGCAGCGCGCAGGCTCCGTCCAGCAGCAGCGTAGCTTCTTCGAGCAGTGTCGCGGCAAGTTCCTCCAGTATTCCCGCATCTTCGAGCAGCACGGTGACTCCGCCAAGTTCTTCCAGTGAATCGGATGCCATTCGCGCTTTCCGCACGACTCCGACTGTCGCCAAGGATCGCCGTGGCCTGGTGAACGCCAAGGGAGCAAAGGTCTCTCCGAACGGTCACAAGCGTTACCGTGTCAATTTTGAATACTAATTGTGTCGGTTTCTCTTTATAATTCTCTTTATAGCAACGACCATACGGCTCAAACCGTATGGTTTTTGTTTAAATTGATTAAAAAACAATCTATGATTAAGGTCGAACTCCCTTTTTAACAAAAAAGAGGCTTTTTTTAATTTTTTGACACTAAACTGTCAAAAATCTTTTGTATTTTTGTTCCCGAAAATTCAAAAAAAATAGGATAGTAATATGGCTTATTTGAATAAGGTTATGCTTATCGGTAATATCGGCAAGGATCCGGAAGTTCGCGTCAATCCCAACGGTGGTCGCAAACGAGTTACTTTTTCGCTTGCTACATCTCGTCGCTACCGCGACAATAACGGCGAACAGAAGGAACAGACGGACTGGCACAATATCGTTGGCTGGGGAAAAATCGCCGATATCGTCGAACAGCTTGGGATTCGCAAGGGTATGAGCCTTTATGTCGAAGGAACTTTGACAAACCGTAGCTGGACTGACCAGAACGGACAGAAGCGCTATAGCACGGACGTCAACATGGATACGTTCCAGCTTCTCACTCCGCGTGGCCAGGGCGGTGCTCCGGCTGCCGGTGGCTTTAGCCAGACAACCGGTTACCAATCGAATAGCTTTAATGGTATGCAGCAGAATAGCGCTCCGTCCTACGATGCCGGCATGGCCGAAGAAGATGTCGATCTTCCGTTCTAATTCACGATTTTCTAAATGAATCAGGGAATTGCAGAAATAACACTCATCTATGCGTTGCCGTTAGGAATTTCGTTTGTAACGTTATTCACGACGGCGGCGACTCCTGGGCGTAATACGAAGATTGTAGGAGCGATACTTTCTACACTGACTGTTGTGATAGACTGTTTGTTCTACTTCGTCAAAAATACCATCATTGTACAGAATGTCGAAGGTGGTATTTTGCTTTCGTTCTTTTTGCTATTCCTGTTCGGTCTTCTTTGCCTAGTTCAAAGCGAGGAATGGTCTACCCGAATTTCGTTCCTCCTTTTTTCCATGTGCATGCTGACAGGCTTTATTGGAACTGCGTGCTTTGAACATCCGACTTTGGTTCTCGCATCTTCGTACTCCCCTGCAGAAGTTGTTTCTGCAAACAAGAAATTCGAGGACTATATTTCGTCGTTCGACAAGGTCGATAGTGATAAGGCGAAGTCGGGAGTACGCGCTTCTACGGGCAAACGCGATGACGATGAATCGGATGCCGACGACGATGAAGAATATACTCCAGAAGTGATGGGTCGGCTTGATGGCTATGCAGAAAAGGCCGAAATACTGACGGGAAAGATGCTAGACATTGTCCGTTCCATTGAAACCTTCCAACCGATGGAACCGAACATCAGCGAAATGAAACGTGAAAGCATAAGCCAGCAGGCGCTTGCTCTCAACAATAAGGCAACGTCGTTGAACCGCAAGGCTATTGGCTTGTTCCATCCGCTACAAGCTCGCGATGCACATGCTGAGCTGGTCGAGGCTTCGGAAGCACTCCGGACTGCGGCCCACACATTGTACGCATCCTGTCTGCAAGAAGACCCAGGCGAACAGACTCAGAAATTTTTGCAAGCCCGCAAGATGATGTTGAACGCCAAAGGGCACATTGACCAATTTAATAAGCTTATACAAAGTTTAAAATGAACAATCAACCTCAACAATAAGAAACAAAGGTTAAATCTATGATTCGTAACGTAGCGATCATGGGCGCCACCGGCGCAGTCGGTCAGGAACTCCTCAAGATCCTTGAACAACGTAATTTCCCGCTTCAGAACTTGAAGCTCCTCGCCTCCGAACGCAGTGTCGGCCGCGAATATGAATTCAAGGGCGAAAAGCTCAAGGTTGAACTGACTTGCAAGGACGCTTTCAAGAACGTTGACCTCGTGCTCTCTTCTGCAGGCGCAAGCGTTTCCAAGGAATTCGCTCCGATTGCTGTTGATGCCGGCGCTGTCGTCGTTGACAACACGAGCTTCTTCCGCATGGACCCGAACGTTCCGCTCGTTGTCCCGGAAGTGAACCCGGAAGACATCAAGCTCCACAAGGGCATCATCGCTAACCCGAACTGCACGACCATCATGATGGTTGTCGCCCTCAAGCCAATCAACGACTTGAGCAAGATCAAGACCATCCACGTTTCCTCTTACCAGAGCGCAAGCGGTGCCGGTGCAACTGGCATGGCCGAACTCAAGCAGCAGTACCAGGAAATCGTTGAAGGCAAGCCGGTCACCGTAAAGAAGTTCGCACACCAGCTCGCATACAACCTCATTCCGCACATCGACGTGTTCACCGACAACGGCTACACGAAGGAAGAAATGAAGATGTTCAACGAAACGCAGAAGATCATGCACAGCGACGTCCGCTGCGCTGCTACCTGCGTCCGCGTCTCTGCACTCCGCTGCCACTCCGAAGCTATCAGCTTCGAAACGGAACGCGCACTCTCTGTCGAAGAAGTCCGTAACGCCATCAAGAACGGCGAAGGCCTCCAGCTCTGCGACGATCCGGCAAACAACGTCTATCCGATGCCGCTCAACCTCATGGGCACGGACGACGTTTACGTTGGTCGTATCCGCAAGGACCTCGCCTGCGACAACGGCATGAACATCTGGATTGTCGGTGACCAGATCCGCAAGGGTGCTGCCCTCAACGCTGTCCAGATTGCAGAACGCCTCTAATCGCGATTCGCGCAATTAAAAAAGAGCCCAGATTTTGCTAGGCTCTTTTTTTGCGATGTCATCCCGGCCTCTGTGCCGGGATCCCCTTTATAAGCAAAAGAACGCCTCCCGAATGGGAGGCGTTGCTTTTTACACAAGTAACCGTTGATTAGAAACGTACCATCGCACTGAAGTCAACGAACGTATTGTCTCCGTTGAAGATACTCTTCGTGCTAGTAAATACTTGCTGTCCGATTCCAAATTCAGCAGAGAGGAAATCCTTGTACTGGTAACGGAAACCGACAGATGTATTCACAGAATTCATACGATCCGTAATTGTTTTGTTATCCCCATTCTTTTCGTACCGGAAGAGAACCCAATCATAGCCAACTTCGCCATAGAACATGAAGTTCTTTTCTTCGCCAACGAACACTTCACCAAGCATACTCGGTTGGAGAATTGTGGTAAGTGCATAAACTTCCTTAGGATCATAGAAATTTCTATAAGAGAAAATCGCAGCAGTACCGAAGAGGATTCTGGCATTTTCATTTTTAAGAACTGAAAGACCGCCTCGGATGTACGGAGCAATATCTATAAAAGAATTTTGGGTTGCTTCATCAACATCGTCATTAATAAAGACTTCGTCGCGGTTGTTTACTAATCTTGCACCAAGGGTCCAGGTGAAGTTCTTTGCGGTCGGAGCATTGGTCAAGTTCAAGTTGACAGTGAGACTATCGTATTTTTCTTCTCTTTCTTGGCCATTATCCGGGTCTCGATGAACTTGATTCTTTTTGGTCAGCCAGTCAGCACTCAAAGCGACATTCATACCCAAGAAACCCTTGGAAATGGCAAACGCCCAGTCGTCGCCAGCGTAAGTTGTGCTAACAACACCAGCATCGTTACTGACGCGAGTACGACCAAGACCAGCTCTTGCGTAGAAGCCGAAGCCGGGAACGGCATAACCGAGAGTGAGTCTGCCCAAATCATGAGTGGACATATCGAAAGCAGTGAAGAACGAACCGAGAGAAAGGATGCCAAGCTTGTTCGTCGGTTCAATATAGAAGAACTTGCGGTTTGCAAACAAGTTCGGGTACGTGAGCAAAAGGTCCGTATTGTTCGCGGCAGCCATGTTGCTGTTCCTGTTATAGGACTTGCCATGCAAAATACTGTTGAAAGAAGAACGCTTGGAATCCTTCGGAATATCCGGCTTGACAAACGGAACCGGAGCAGTGAGATTTTCAGATGATGCGGCCTGTTCTTCTTGCCTTTGAAGTTCCTGTTCACTCATAGACTGAGCCATTGGAGTGGATTCGTAAGAGCCTTCCTGAGCAAATGCAATGCCAAGGCTCACCAAGCCTATACCAAAAGTAGTTTTTAAATTCATAAAATATCCTTGCAAAAAGGTTTAGATGTAACAAAAATATAAATATCGCAACGTGAAGACAAACTTTTTTTGAGAAAAAAAAGAAAATTCTCATAAAAAGCGGCTTCGCCTACAGGATGACAACACTCATTGCCCATACCTCAAAGGGAGCCAACGGCGACCGATCTCATAGCTCACAGCACTTAATCACTTAATTCTTCTGGATTCAGGCACTTGAGCTCATCGACCACAAAAAGACCATCCTTGCGGATGAGCTTGTCGTCGAACCAAATTTCGCCGCCACCGTATTCCGGGCGCATGATCAAGACCAAGTCCCAGTGGATGGCAGACTTGTTCCCGTTCGGGGCATCTTCGTAGCACATGCCCGGCGTAAAGTGGATGGAACCAGCAATCTTTTCGTCGAACAGAATGTCGCACATCGGAGAGAGCACAAACGGGTTGAAACCAATCGCGAATTCGCCCACGTAGCGAGCGCCTTCGTCCGTATCAAAGATGGCGTTCAGGCTCTTGTTGTCGCCCGTTTCGCAAGTCGCTTCGACAATTTTGCCTTGCTTGAAGACGAGACGGATATTGCTAAACTGCTTGCCTTCGTAAAGTGTCGGCGTGTTGTAATGGATGACGCCTTCGATACTCCCCTGCACCGGCGCCGTATAGACTTCGCCATCGGGAATGTTCATGTTGCCGCAGCACGGCACCGCCGGAATGTCCTTGATACTGAATGTGATGTCCGTGTCCTGCGCCACAAGACGCACCTTGTCCGTCCTGTTCATTAGGTCGACCAGAGCCTGGGCGGCGCGCTGCATCTTCGGGTAATCGGCAAGGCAAGCCTTGAAGTAGAAGTCTTCGAATGCTTCCGTGCTCATCTTTGCGCCCTGAGCCATGGACGGGTTCGGCCAGCGGAGCACGCACCAGCGTGTGTTGTTCACGCGGTAGTTCAAAACGTCCTGCGTGATTTTTCTGTACGTAAGCATCTTCTTGTCGTCGATGTCGCAGTTTTCCATCGCATTGTTCATGGCGCGGATGGAGAGGTACGCTTGCATTTTCTTCATTTCGTCCATCGCAAGTTCTGCCGAAAGTTTCATCTGTTCTTCGGATGCACTGCGGATAACCTCGCGGCGGACGCGGCTATTGTAATTGTGGACAAATGCGTTGCCACCGACTTTTGCAACTGCCTTGATGAGTTCCGTCGAAAGTTCGTCCGGCGTATCGGTCGTTTCGATCAAAATGTTTTCGCCCGCTTTAAGAGCAATGGCGTTGTTGATTAAATTTTCTGCAAGTTGAGTAATACGAGGATCTTTCATAATTTCATTACCTTATAATAGCATAGAAAGCCGGCGAAAAATCGCCGACTTAAATTTATAAATCTATACGATAAAATTCTACTCCATTTGGTTACTCCGTAAAGGTAAACGGGACCGTTACTGTCGTATTGCCCGATTTAATTTTTGTGAAAGTCCAGCGCTTGACGGCATTCTTCACATCACTATCGAATTCGCTGTAACCCGTCGAAGAAGATACAATCGCGATGTTTATAATTTCACCACCCGGTGCAATCGTAAATCGGAGCGTAACCTTCCCCTGGAATCCCGGTTTCTTCTTCAAGTGAGTGTTGTAAATATGGCGGAGTCCAGACATGCGCTGACGAACGACCTTCATGATTTCAGAAGCAGAACGAGAGCCGCCTGCTGAACCCATGTCGATTTCATTCATCTTAGGTTCCTTT
>JAEEGF011049024.1_pt1 | contig 10474 bp, 6 predicted proteins | sample 9134171 | NCBI WGS metagenome assembly JAEEGF01 (sample SAMN16246542, study PRJNA631951) | gut metagenome | biome: gut microbiome; feature: rumen; material: AP-attached | host: Bos | place: Iran: Karaj | collected 2018-10 | reverse complement strand
ACGACAACCTATACGCATCTTAAGAATGACGGTTTCTCCGGCGGAATGAATTCCTATCTGAATTCTCAGATTGACGGAAATTCTCTTACATTCACTATTTCCGGCAATTCTACTCCGAAGGAGGGCGGTGAACACACATATCTTATTCCCAGATATCAGACCGTCGACGGCAAGAATATTGAAGATATTGTGTCAACCTGGGAAGAGTACAGCCTTGTCAGTTCATATGTAGAAGAAGCTGCAAATGATCTTCTTACAAACTATGAAGAATATGTTAAGGCAGAAGAATACTTTGACTATTCAAATACAAATTTAAGATATTACATAGTAAGAACTATAAACGGTAAGACCGATGTCTTTACCAATGTCTCAGCGCTTACAGGAGAGACTACCGGCAAAAACATCAAGGCTATTTTCGAAGATTACGGCAAATATATTTATTACTGCCCTTATGAGATCAAGTATGAAACAAACACCCTGATCAAGGAAAGTGTTCTGAGAAATATAATAAAAACCTTCAGCTATGCATATCCTGACCAGATCAAGATGTACATTGCTGTAGATACCTCGAATCCGGTAGTTGACTCTTTTACTTACGGAAAACAGAACTTTTACAGATTCATGCCTTACAAGTCACAGCTCTATATTCTCGGAATTGCAGCAGCTGTCATATATCTCTGCATGTTTGTGATATATTTAAGGCTTATGAACAAACAGATAGCGCTTGAAAAGAGCGATGAAGCTAAGCCTGAGAGAAACGGCCTTTTCACGGAAGCAATCCTTCTTATAGGTCTTTTGATAATGGCTGTTCCTGCACTGTGCCTGTATGTATACAGATTCATTAATGGCAATATCCTGGATCTGATCAAGCTGACAACTTTCCCATACATCTGCGGAGTTTGCGGATTTGTGATCAGCGTTGGTTTAACCTTTGCCGTTTACGGTCTTATCAGAAAAGCAAAAGATAAGTCGGCTTTTAGCGACAGCTTCATTAAAGCCCTTATACTGGCAGCCAAGAACCTGATCACAAACACAACGGATAACGCCAATGTCATCATAAGAACCTGGATCCCGTTCCTTTTCTTTGTGGCTATGAACATACTTCTGACAAGGATAGGAATTGCAGGAATTATAATAGCTGTATTACTGGATATTCTTGTCGGAATTTATCTCTACAGACAGAATCTTGACAGAGATAAGATCATATCGGTAATAAGCGACATCAAGAACGGAAATGTTAAGTCCAAGGTCGATATAAAAGAGCTGCATTCTGACAATATTGCTCTTGCTGAAGCTGTCAATTCCATCGGTGAAGGAATAGATGAAGCTGTTAATACCAGCATGAAGGATGAAAAGCTAAAGGCAGATCTGATAACGAACGTATCCCATGATATCAAGACGCCTCTAACCTCTATCATCAATTATGTAGATCTTATCAAGAGAGAGGATATCGATAATCAGAGGATAAAAGAGTATGTAGATGTCCTTGAAGTTAAGTCGCAGAAGCTCAAGCAGCTTACTGAAGATCTTGTTGAGGCTTCTAAGATAAGCTCCGGAAATATAAGTATCCAGCTATCCAGGATAAATTTTGTTGAGCTTGTAAACCAGACTATAGGTGAGTTTTACGAAAAGCTTGAGGGCAGTAATCTCCAGGTTATCTTTAAACCGGAAGAGCAGAACATGTCTATAATGGCTGATTCAAGACATCTGTGGAGAGTTATAGAAAATCTCCTGAACAATGTCTGCAAATATGCTCTCTCAGGAACAAGAGTATATCTTGATATGCATTATGATACAGTTGAAAACGCCAGAAAGGTTGTTTTCTCAATAAAGAACATCTCTGCAAAAGAGCTGAACATAGATGCCTCAGAGCTTTCAGAGAGATTTATAAGAGGAGATGAGTCAAGAACAACAGAAGGAAGCGGTCTTGGACTGTCAATCGCCAAGAATCTGACTACAGCTCAGGGCGGAACCTTCGATATCAAGCTTGATGGCGATCTCTTTAAGGTAATTATTTCTTTTGACGCCTGTGAATGATCAAATATGATAAAAGAAAAGACCTTCGGATCATTGTTCCGAAGGTCTTATCATTTGTATTATTCGTAAAGCTCGGGAGCAATAAGTCCCTTGTTGTACTTGTCAACGATCTCGTGGATCTTATCAGTCGGCATATTAACTGTGGACATTGAAGCATCATGATTAAGGAAATCAATGATGGTTGCAAGGAACTTGCCCATATCTGCGATGAAGATGTATTCTCTTGACTTAACATCGTCATTCATGTATGTAAGATTGGTTGTGATAACGGCATCAAAGAATCCCTCTTTATAGCCTTCATCAAACTTCTTCATTCCGTCTGTGAAAAGTCCGAAAGTTGTGCAGATAAATACTCTCTTAGCACCCATGCTCTTAAGCTGACGTGCTGTGTCGATCATGCTGGAACCTGAGGAGATCATATCATCAATAATGATAACATCGCGGCCCTTTATGTCTGAACCAAGGAATTCATGGGCTACGATAGGGTTTGTTCCGTTAACGACGTGAGCGTAGTCACGTCTTTTGTAGAACATACCTGTATCTGCGCCGATTACATTTGCAAAGTAAACCGCTCTGTCGAGAGCACCCTCATCAGGACTGATAACAGTGAGGTGATCCTTATCAACTGTAAGGTCATTTATATGAGAGAGAAGAGCCTTCATAAACTGATAGGAAGCCAGGAAATTATCAAATCCGCCCAGGGGCTTGGCATTTGATATTCTCGGGTCATGAGCATCAAAGGTTATGAAGTTTGAAATACCCATGTCATGAAGCTCTTTAAACATCTGAGCTGCGTCAAGAGACTCCATTCCGGTTCTCTTGTGCTGACGGCCTTCATAAAGGAAAGGCATTATGACATTTATTCTCTTGGCCTTACCTGTAATGGCACCAATTACTCTCTTAAGATCCTGATAGTGATCATCGGGAGACTTGTGGTTCTCATAGTTGTACATCTTATAAGTGATGCTGTAGTTACAGATATCAGTAAGAATGTAAACATCATGGCCACGAACGGATTCATTGATGGTAGCCTTAGCTTCACCGCTTCCGAATCTGTCAAGAGTATAAGCTATTTTATAGCTGTCCTTGGCATATCCGTGAAAAGCCGGGTCACCTTCAGGCATTTGATGTAGATTTCTTCTGAATTCTGCGATATACTTGTCAACGCTCTCACCAAGTTCTTTAGCAGACTCCATAACAATGAGATTAAGAGGTGCTACAGGGATGAGAGATTCAAGCTGTTGAAAATCTGGCATGTTAAATCCTTCCTTACATTTTGTCATACTACATATCTGTTTTACCATTCAAATTACTGACACGTCAAGGAGAATAAGTTATAATATGGAGATAAAGGTAAACTATGAAAAAACACAGTGTACATATTATTAAATCAATAAATCCCGGAAGTATTGCCGAGGAAATGGGAATAGAAGCAGGAGATCAGCTCCTTAAGATCAATGACAATGAGATCGAGGATATCTTTGACTATCAGTATCTTGTACAGGACGACCATCTTGATGTTCTTATAAAAAAAGCTGACGGCGAAGAGTGGCTCCTTGATATAGACAAGGATTTTGACGAAGATCTGGGTATAGAGTTTGAAAACGGACTTATGGACGACTACAGATCCTGCAGCAATAAATGTATTTTTTGCTTCATCGATCAGATGCCGAAGGGAATGAGACCTACTCTGTATTTTAAGGATGATGATTCAAGGCTTTCTTTCCTTCAGGGCAACTATGTGACTCTGACCAATATGTCTGATGCCGATATCGACAGGATACTTAAGTATCATCTTTCTCCCATTAATATTTCATTTCAGACCACCAATCCTGAGCTTCGCTGCAAGATGCTTGGAAACAGATTTGCAGGAGATGCTCTTAAAAAAGTGGACAGACTCTGCGCAGAAGACTCAGGAATTGAGCTTAACGGACAGATTGTGCTCTGCAAGGGGGTTAATGACGGAGATGAACTGGAGAGATCGATCAGGGATCTGACCAAATATCTTCCCAATCTTCAAAGCGTATCTGTTGTTCCCGTAGGGCTTTCCAAATACAGAGAAGGTCTGTATCCTCTGGAGCCTTTTAATGCGGAAGATGCTGCAAATGTTATAGAAACGATAGAGAGCTGGCAGAAAAAGGTCTATAATGAATACGGTATGCATTTCATTCACGCCAGTGATGAATGGTATTTTCTTGCAGGAAGGGACTTCCCTGAAGCTGAAAGGTATGATGGATATCTGCAGCTTGAAAACGGCGTCGGTATGATGAGACTGCTTATCGATGAATTTGATGAAGCATTCGATGATGTTTTGGATGATCATGCAAAAGAGCTTAAGGAAGTAAAAAGAGATATTTCCCTTGCTACGGGAAGGCTTGTCTATCCCTGCATCAGAGACATGGCAAAAAGGGCAATGGACATATGCCCGGGACTTAATGTTAAGGTATATGAGATAGTTAATGAGTTCTTTGGAGAGCGCATCACGGTTTCAGGTCTTTTAACCGGACAGGATATAATTAAACAGCTGCGGGGAAAAGAGCTTGGAACAATGCTGTACCTTCCCGAGAACCTCTTAAGAAGCGGAGAAGATTATCTTCTTGATGACGTTACCGTTTCTGATATAGAAAGAGAACTCTGTATATCTGTCGGCATTGCAAAATGTAACGGCAGAGACCTTGTAAGTGAACTTTTTGGATTTGAAATTTAATAGAATAAAGGAATTAAAATGAGTAAGAAAAATATTGTAGCGGTTGTAGGACGACCGAATGTAGGAAAATCAACGCTGTTTAACGCCCTTGCCGGTAGCAGGATAGCAATTGTCCAGGATACCCCGGGTGTAACAAGAGACAGGATCTATCAGGATGTCGAGTGGCTTAACCACAGCTTCACACTTATCGACACCGGCGGAATTGAGCCTGATTCAAAGGATGTTATCCTCTCACAGATGAGAGAACAGGCCCAGATAGCCATTGATACAGCTGACGTCATCATTTTCATGGTTGATGTCAAGCAGGGGCTTGTAGATGCCGATGCCAAGGTTGCTGACATGCTGAGGCGCTCAGGCAAACCTGTAGTTCTTTGTGTTAACAAGGTAGATAATTATAACCGCGATTCACTGGATGTATACGAATTCTACAATCTCGGAATCGGTGAGCCGTTCCCAATATCAGCTGCCAACAAGCAGGGTATCGGAGATCTTCTTGAGGAAGTTGTAAGTCACTTTAAGAAAGATTCAACCACAGAAGAAGAGGACGATTCCATAAAGGTTGCCATAATCGGTAAGCCCAATGTTGGAAAGAGTTCAATTATCAACAGGCTGATAGGTGAGAACAGACTGATCGTATCGGATATTGCAGGTACAACAAGAGATGCCATTGACACCGAGGTCAAGCACAACGGCAAAAAGTACGTATTTATCGACACAGCAGGCCTTAGACGCAAGAATAAAGTCAAGGATGCACTTGAGCATTACATGATAGTAAGGACTGTAGGCGCAGTTGAGAGAGCGGATATCGCAGTTCTTGTAATAAATGCAGAGGACGGCGTAACGGAACAGGATGCCAAGATTGCCGGAATCGCCCATGAGAGCGGAAAGGCTGTCATTATTGCAGTCAACAAGTGGGACCTTATAGAGAAAGATAATCATTCCGTAAAAGAGTTTACGAAGAACATCAGAAATACTCTGGCTTTCATGAACTACGCAGAGATAATGTTCATTTCAGCTGAGACAGGCCAGAGACTGATTAAACTCTATGACATGATCGATATGGTAAGCGAGAATCACGCCCTCAGAGTTTCAACAGGTGTTCTTAACGAGATCATGACTCAGGCAGTTGTTATGCAGCAGCCGCCGAGTGACAAGGGTAAGATCCTGAAGCTCTTTTACATTACACAGGCATCAGTCAAGCCGCCGACATTTGTAATCTTCGTTAACGACAAGAACCTGATGCACTTTAGCTATACAAGATATATCGAAAATCAGATCCGTGAGGCCTTTGGATTTAAGGGTACTCCGCTGAGATTCATAATAAGGGAGAGAAAAGAGGATAAATAGTATGTTGGAGAGAATAATCTGTTTACTTGTAGGCTATGCTTTTGGTCATATTCAGACCGCGGTAATGTATGGCAAGTTAAAGGGAGTTGATATCAGAAAGGTTGGATCCGGTAATGCAGGAACCACCAATACTCTAAGAGTTATGGGAGCAAAGGCGGGACTCATAGTTCTTCTTGGGGATATGCTCAAATGCATGGCAGCCATACTGATCACATATTTTCTGTTTGGAAGGACCAGTCCTAACCTTCAGATTCTTTACATGACATATACCGCAGCTGGAGCAGTACTTGGACACGATTTTCCTCTTCACCTTAAGTTTAAGGGCGGAAAAGGAATCGCCTGCACAGCAGGTTACACCATCCATCTCGGAATTGTCTTCCATTGGAGCTTCATACTTATGGGTGTCATAGCATTTTTCCTTCCGCTCAATATCTGCCATATAGTTTCAGTCTGCAGCCTTTGCTATTATACATGTCTTCTTATCATGGTAATTGTATGCGGACAAGGCGGATTCTTCCTTGATAAGTTCGGCGCCGTTCCACAGGGTGCACTTATAGAAGTTTATATTATACTTGCTCTTTTGACAGCTCTTGCTTATTACCAGCACAGAGGCAACATCAAAAAGCTACTTGCCGGCAATGAGAGAAAGACATATATTTTCAAGAAAAATAAAGTAGATTAATTGTTTGGAGGGATTTTTTGAGTACACAGATTGGCGTCATAGGCGCCGGAAGCTTTGGTATTGCACTTGCCTTTCTTTTGTCCAATAACGGGCACGATGTAACCGTATGGTCAAGAAGCGAGGCATCAGTTGCAAAGCTTAGAGAATATCATGGCAACAAAGACAAGCTTCCCGGCGTGATCTTAAGTGACAACGTAAAATTTACCAGCAGCATGCAACAGGCAGTTTCGGGAAAAGACATTCTTGTTCTTGTGGTGCCGTCGGCTCACATGAGAGAAACTGTTAAGCTAATGGCACCATTTATAAACACTGATTCCGAGGATCAGCCCATTATTGTTAACTGTACCAAGGGTATAGAAGAGTCAACACTTATGGTAATGAGCGATGTTATCCTGGATGAACTTCCGGGATCCAGGGTTTGTGTTCTTTCGGGACCTTCTCATGCAGAGGAAGTCGGCAAGAAATTGCCGACAACAATAGTTGTAGGTGCTTTCGACAAGGAGACTGCCAAGGAAGTACAGAACATCTTTATGAACGATGTATTCAGAGTTTATATAAGCCCCGATATGCTCGGAATAGAAATAGGCGCAGCTCTTAAGAATGTCATAGCTCTTGCGGCCGGAATGGCTGATGGATACGGTCTTGGTGACAATGCCAAGGCGGCACTTATCACAAGAGGTATTGCAGAGATTTCAAGACTTGGAATGGCTATGGGTGGTAAGTTTGAGACCTTCGCCGGACTTTCCGGTATAGGAGATCTTGTAGTTACCTGTGCATCGATGCATTCAAGAAACCGAAGAGCAGGTATACTCATCGGACAGGGCAAGACCATGCAGGAAGCAATGGACGAAGTAAAGATGGTCGTCGAGGGTGTATACAGCGCCAAAGCGGCACTTACACTTGCAAGACAGTATGATGTGGATATGCCTATCGTTCAGGGAGTTAATGAAATACTCTTTGAAGGTAAATCAGTTGAAGAAGGCATAACCGAACTTATGATAAGAGAGAAAAGAAGAGAAAACTCATCACTTGACTGGTAATAAAAAAGCGAACCTCAAACGGCAATGTCATTAAGATAAGATGACGTAATAAGATCTCTATACCAGTAATGGTATAGAGGTCTTTTTTTCTGCAAAAATGCTTGACAACAAAGCCGAAAAGTGCGGCCGCTTTCGCTACTGATTTTATTAGAGGTAGCGAAAGCGGCCCTTGAAATTAAGAGCAAATCTTATTTTCAAGGAGGGCACGTGTATGAGTCATTCAAAAACTGTCAAAAAAAGATTGCTATCCATCATTGATGAGATGGATAAGGTTCATTGGTTATTTACAAAGAACCCTGCATCGGATTTTAGTCGTACCAAGAAATGGTCATTTTCAGAGATGATGAAATTTATTATGGCTATGGAAGGTAAGGCTCTTAAAGATGAATTATTGGAGTATTTTGACTTTAGCAAAAACACCCCATCCAGCGCATCTTTTAACCAGCGTCGAGCACAGATTTTACCTGAAGCGTTTGAGTTTCTTTTCAATGAATTTACTCATGCAGTCTCAAAGCCTAAGCTTTATCAGGGATATCGTTTATTGGCATGTGACGGATCAGATTTAAACATTGCACATAATCCGAATGACGAAGCAACATACTTTCAATCATTGGCTGACTCAAAAGGCTTTAACCAGATTCACCTTAACGCTCTATATGATCTAAGAACAAAGACATATATAGATGCTATTATCCAACCATCACGAAAAGAAAATGAGTATAAAGCCATGTGTGACATGGTTGATCGGTATGATAGTGAAAATAAGACAATCTTTATTGCGGATAGAGGATATGAGAACTATAACATCTTTGCACATATCAGCGAAAAGCATCAGTTCTACCTTATTCGTGTGAAAGATCTGCATAGTAATGGAATCGTTGCTTCTGCTAAAACACTGCTTCCCAAAAGTAAGGAAAGCTTTGATGAGACCATTTCAATTACTCTGACAAGGAAACAGACCAAAGAAGTGAAAGCAGCTCCTGAAAAATATCGAATAATCATGAAAGTAACGCCTTTTGATTATCTAGATCTGTATGACAATAAGTTTTATAAAATGAACATGCGAATTGTCAGATTCCCTATATCTGAGAATAGTTATGAATGTATTATTACTAATCTTCCGGAAACCGAGTTTCCGTCAGAAAAAATCAAAGAGCTCTATCATATGCGATGGGGCATAGAAACATCCTTCAGAGAGCTGAAATATGCTGTTGGATTAGTAAACTTTCATGCAAAGAAACTGGATTATATCAAGCAGGAAGTATGGGCTCGAATTATCCTTTACAACTTCTGTGAAGAGATAACAATGCACACCATAGTGAAGCAAAGCTCAAGGCATAGAAAGCATTTCTACCAATTGAACTATACGCGAGCCATTCACATATGCCGCTATTTTCTAACAATAAAGAGAGAAGCTCCTCCTGATGTGGAATACCTCATCAGTAAAGAGCTTCTTCCGGTCAGACTTGGACGCCAAGACCCTCGCAAAGTCAAAGTCCAGACTGCCATAAGCTTTCTATACAGAGTAGCTTAATGAACTAATTATACTATTTATTGTGGCAGATAGACATCTGCTTATTTGTCATGCCATAAAGAGATTCCTACCATCAAAAAAGAGAACTGACTACCTTGTTCATTGGTATCAGTTCTCAATTCATTTTTCTCTGTCATCTTATCTTAATGACATTGCCGATCCGGACTTTCTTTTTTATTGGCATCATACAGCTGCCAGCTCTTTTACCTGAGCACGTTTCTCGTACAGGACGCATCCACCTTTATGGTCGTCCAAAAGCACGCCCTGATTCTGCAGTTCCAAAAAGAGCTTTGACTTCATTGCTTCCCTTAGGGAAGTCTCTTTTACATTGATATCAGAATAAGGTGAGAAGGGGCATGGCTCTGCGCCTCCCTGGGAGTTGATGTGGAAGAAGCCTCTTCCGGCAGCAATACATCCGCCTGAATTCTTCTCATCTCCGGGGAAGGATACGAATACCATCTCCGGGTGCTCCTCACGGAGTCTCATGATCTCTGCCTTTAAGTATTCTCTGTCCTCATCTCCCGGTGCAAGATGCTCAGAATCCTCATCTACGGGAACAAATTCAACGAAGATAACTGCTTTGCAGCCTTTTTCAGACATCATGCCAATGAAGCTCTCGGAAGAAACCTCCTTGAGATTATCTGTGGTCACGGTAACAGAAGTTCCGAAAATAAGGCCTCTTCTCTTGAGCTCATCCATGTTTGAGATAAGCTTCTCGTATACGCCCTCTCCTCTTCTTCTGTCAGTGGCTTCCTGCTCACCCTCTATACTCATGATAGGGATCAGATTACGATTTCTGTCGAATTCATCAAAGTATTTCTCTGTCATGTATGTTCCGTTTGTGAAAATAGGGAACAGGATCGACTGCTTCTTACCTGCAGCCTCAATTACGCCGCGCCTAAGGAGTGGCTCTCCGCCTGCGAGAAGAATAAAACTTACACCAAGCTCGTCCGCTTCATCAAAAATGTTGCTCCAATCCTCATCTGAGAGCTGCTTAACAGGCTCATTGTCGTTGGTAGCATCGTTACATCTTGAATAACATCCGGCGCAGTGAAGATTACAGCTGCTGGTTATGCTGGCAATAAGAAATGGCGGAATATGCTCTCCTGCCTTCTCCATTTTTGCTC
>JAEEGF011111628.1_pt1 | contig 10475 bp, 10 predicted proteins | sample 9134171 | NCBI WGS metagenome assembly JAEEGF01 (sample SAMN16246542, study PRJNA631951) | gut metagenome | biome: gut microbiome; feature: rumen; material: AP-attached | host: Bos | place: Iran: Karaj | collected 2018-10 | reverse complement strand
TGAACAGTATCGTGAATTTGTCGTCGGCAATCCTGACCCGCAGACATCTAGTGACAAGATGAACGAAATCCTGGATTCCGTTGTTCGCCAACAGCGCAAAAGCGACAATTCACTATACAAGAGCTATCTGCAAGACGAGTCCTTCAAGGCTGACTTTAGGAATTTGATTATAAGAATGCTTGATAACTTGGATTATTTGCAGTAGAAGATGCAAAGTCGAAAGTCGATTTAGTGGTTGGATAAGATGGAAATAAAGGACCTGTTCTTAGCGAACATGGTCCTTTATCGCACGGTGGCTATGTATGAGAATCAAAGATTCAATAATTAGATGAAACCTATTTTTTTGACGCTTTTATCGATTTAATACCGATTCTGTTTACCCCCACCATATAGTTGTTCATATATTGCTAGTGCGTAATCATCAGTCATGCCTGCAATATAATCAATAATTGTTCTTGGCAAGACTTTGTATAATTCGTTTTGTTTCCACATTTTTTCATCTTTCGCCATTTCATCAGCTAGTTTAACCCTAAACTCACCTACAATTTCAGATTTGTCTTTACCTTCAGCAAAAATTTTCTCCATCACTTCTTTTTGTTTACTTATATCATCAATGCCATATAAATTCGCAAACAACATAATTATCGCATTGTCAGGCATTTGCTGCGGATTGGTCATATAAGCTTCTACAATTTTTTTTATTACATAACCAGCTTTTCCATCATTTTTTTGAGCTTGGTAACAATGAAGAATTCTCTTTTTGAAATAATCTTCCTGCAAATTCGAATCTGCATTATATAGAGCGTTAGACATCATCTGCTTTACAAAGTCTTTTTCCGATTTTATGAATCCTTCCCAAATCTCTTTTTTCTTACTATAAAACGAATTGGAATCAGTTAATGAATAGTCTCTTTCCATTTTATCAAATAAGATTTTGGTACAATCAACAACCACACATACATAAAAATTAACGATGGCCCGAGCCAAGGTTTCTAAATAAAATTCAGGATACTTTTCTTTTTTAGCCTTAATTAACAATTCTTTAAAATTTTCTACATGCGAATTATCTATCCCTTTGAACACATTTTCTAAATAATCTATGAGTTTATCTTTATCCAATATTCCCGTAATAAGCCCATCTTCAATATCATGATGTCTTTGTGCAATTTCATCGGCTAAAGAAACAATTAACGCTTCAAAGGTCCAACATTCCTCATCAGGCAATAACGGACTATAAATATTTTTATAAAAATCTACAATCGAGCCCCCATACCCAAGCTTACTATGATGCAAAAAGCCCCACAACGTTTCCTTTGTCAAATTCAATCCAGCAAAGTCACGATTATGGTATTCCAAAACACACGCAACACGAACAGACTGCCAATTATGTTTAAATCCGCTTATTTTATTTTTTTGTATCTTAATTCTTTCGGGTATTTCTAGGTCACCCGTAGATATTTTATGCAAAGTTCTTTCTCCAACATGCCCAAAGGGAGTATGCCCTATATCATGTCCAAGCGCAATCGCTTCCGTAAGCATTTCATTAAGGCCAAGTGCTTTAGATATTGTTTGAGCAATCTGAGAAACTTCCAAAGTATGCGACAACCGATTTCGAACATGATCGTCATACCCAGCTATAAAAATTTGTGTTTTTCCACGTAATCTACGAAACGCTTTTGAATATAGAATTCTATCACGATCAACTTGATAATTGTCCCTAATTGAATTATCAAAAATTTCTTTAGACACTCGTTTGGCTTTACAAGGTTGAGCAGCAAAAATGGAACACATTTTATCATCCTCTTTTTATTTGAGATTGGGAAATAAACTCGGAGAATCTTCTTGATTAGAATCCGAAGACTTTTTTCTTGCGTTTCTGCTTGTTTGTTTTTGCGGCGAGATGCTCTTCGAAGGTAAATCTACCTTTTCTGTATTACGAATATCTTCGCTCTTCACTTCAAGCATGTTTTTCAAATATGAACCATATGGTGATTTATCATATTTCTTGATTGAATTTAATAATACCTCCTGAGAAATCCATCCTTTTTTATACGCAATTGCTTCTGGAACCGTAATCAATGATGTTTCTGTTTGTTTTCTTCGAACAGACTCTGTAGCATCAAATAAGCCTTCAAATGATCCGGCATCAAACCACTTAAATTTTTCTTTTTCTAATAAGATTAACTTTATTTTCTCTTTTTCAAGATACTTAATATTTAAATCCGTTATTTCTAGCTCACCTCGTTTACTGGGATTCAATAGTTTTGCATAATTACAAACATCATTTTTATAAAAATAAAGTCCTATTACCGCTAGGTTAGAAACAAAATCTTTAGGTTTTTCAATCAATCGCTTAACAACGCCCGTTTTTTCATCTACAACAGCGATACCAAATTTTTCGGGGTCACTCACCTTACGTCCAAAAATTGTTACATAACCTTCCTGCAAATTTTTTATCGCCTCACTTAATTTTTTTTCTATACCATCACCCCATAAAATATTGTCACCCAGTATTAATGCACAATCCTGCCCATCAATAAATTTTTCGCCCAATATAAAAGCTTCTGGCAACCCTTTCGGCTTTTCTTGAATTTTGTATTCTATATGTATGCCAAATTGGCTACCATCATCCAATAGTTTCATGAAAATCGGTGTATACTCTGGCGTCGATATCACTAAAATATCTTTTACCCCAGCAAGCATCAAAACGGATAAAGGGTAATAAATCATCGGCTTGTCATAAACAGGTAATAGCTGTTTAGATACGACATCTGTAATAGGTTTAATTCGTGTTGCCGACCCTCCGGCAAGAATAATTCCTTTCATAAAAACCAGCTTCATTCAAATGCAGATAAAAAACTCTATACAAAATATACCTTTTAATTCATAAAAAGTATTTTTCTTTCAACAAATAAAGAAATATGCCCATAAAAAATCATGCTGTAAACATTTTGTTACTTTACACACTGCCCACCACTAAAAAAAACGCGGTAGTTCGTCTGAAATCCGCATAAATAAAGAGATTCAGACGATTTGCTTAGTCAACGGATTTGAATTCGAATCAAGCCAAAAATCGTATTTTGGGGCTATATGCACAAAAAATTGTTCATTTCTGCAGTCGTCAAAAAGCCAACAGGCCGTTCCGTTGGCTAATTAAAATACAAATGGAATTTGCTCTACCTTTCCAGGGGAACAACAAGATGACTTTCTTAGTTTTTCCCATTGACGATTTTCCCCGCTTTTCTGAAAGCTCTGGCAATCTTGAAATGGTTGGTTTCCTGGTAAATGGGATCCTTTTGTCCGCCGAGGCTGATGCTTCTCAGGTAAACGCTGCGCGGATTGTTGTTCGTTTGCAATCCGGAAAGCCGTGTGTATCGATTTTCGGGGTTCGTTGTCGTGAAAATCAGTGACTCCTTCTTGATCATTTCCAGGGGGCGTAGGTTGTGTGATGTGAACAGCAGTTTGCCATTCGCCTTCTCCTCGATAATCTCGAGAATTTCTCCCAGCAGAAATTCGAAAACGCCCGCATCCAGTTCGTCAACGGCAAGGAATGTTGAGGGGTTGTTATAAACCGAGATGAGCAGGCTAAGGATGGAGATAATCTTCTTGATGCCCTCGGATTCGAACAAGAGTGGGATGGCGGGATTGTCGTCCCTTTGGGAAAGCAATTCGAAACGGACGCCTTCTTTACCATCGGGCGTCTGTTGTGGGCCTTCATTTTTCACAACAACCTTTAATCCGGGAACAATTTCCTGAAGAACGATATTTAATTCGGTGAATGTGTTGTTGATGATACTGAATGCCGGCTTGTCGGTAATTGTCGGGCTTGTCAAAGACAACTGGATAGTTCCGTACGAAAGATTTTCTTTTTCTTTGTGTTTAAAATTAAACGGAAACGAAAAATCAAGATTAAACGGACCGTTGCCATTGTTTCTGATGACGAAGAGATTTTCTTTAGCAAAATGTTTCAGTTGTTCAATAGTATTGATTCTTTCGACATCAACAAGTTTTGACTCTTTGACAATTTTGGAAAAGTCATTTGAAAAAATAAACGAACGCCTTTCTTTGCCGGCGATTTCACGGAGAACACCGAGCTTGATGGCATAATCTTTATTGGTTGTAATAGCCTTCCAGTCGGCAGCCGGAGTCAGCCACTGCGTTTCGTTGTTTTTTTCATACTTGACGAGAGTGGTCTGCTTTTTGTCGGTAACCTTTTCGACTAGCTGTTCAGCTACAACTTGCAAGCCGCTTTCATGATTCAATTCTACAGAAAAGGTGTAGCTTAGTGTTTTGACTATTTCATCGTTTTCAAAAACATTGAACAAGAAAGTGCATTCAGATGATTTTTGCCCACGCAAGATGTAATGAGCTGCAATCGGATTCAGGGAGTCCCCTCTGGCGAGACATTGCAAAAATTCAAGAGCATTGACAATCGCCGTTTTGCCAGAACCATTTTGACCATAAACGCCCAGAACATGGTTCTTGAATTCAACGAAACCATGGACTACGTTTTTGAAGTTGTTTAGCGTAATGGACTGTATTTGTATGACTGACATAGTGTTATTCCCGATTTCTATACAGAAAATAGCAAAATATATCGGAAAATGATAATTTTTATGAAAATATTATCTAAAAATGATACAAAATGTATTGAAAATGAAGAATAATTTTATATTCTGACTAATTTTTCTTGAAATCAAGGAATGCCGACTGTAAACCCGACAATAAAGCCGACAATAAACACTACAATAAACCCGACAATAAAAGCTACAATAAGTGTTATAACAGGTAGTCAAATAGGTGGTCAAAACACATTGAGCGAATGTTGATTAGAAATTTTGCGATTGAAATTGTGGCTGGGTGAATAGTTAGGTAAAAGATTGGGCGATAGGATAAAAATGATCCGCTTTGTAAAATTTTTTCCTACCCGTTGCGCAAGCGCCATTTCATCGTGGCGACGATTCCATTCAACAAGATTAACGTGCCCCCGTTTGAACTGAATGAAGGACAGCCGACTGTAAAAGCGACTGTAAATCAAATAAACGAGAAAACTATTTGTAGCCCAGTCAAGAACGACGACAACACAACCCCATTTCATTTTGACGCACCAACCGTTTCACTCGCGAAACATTGACCGTCACTTTCTGAAATACCCTCCTCGCCTGCGGCCATCGAATCGCATTTTTCCGCCATTTCCGCACACTTTTCCGTGCGTTTTCCACCGCACGTTCTCGCAAGAATTGCCGAATTTCGCAAAATTTCGCCATTTTCGCAGCATTTTTCCAACACCCACCAGTATTTCTCGAAAAAATTTTTCTGTGTATCCTGCAATTTTCAAAAAGTTGGCACGCATTTCGCTTATAGTAGTGCGAGAACAAAACAGGGCCAACGCAAACGACGAGCCCGCAACAAAAAGAGGTTAAAATTATGATGAACACACAGATTATTCCGAACGCTTTCTACGGTATCCAGAACTTCATTGACAGCTTGAACGCAGCAAACGCACAGGGCGAATGCACTTACACGCCGAAGGCCGACTACTACGAGACCGAAAACGGATTCGCACTTGAAGTCGAAATTCCGGGCGTCAAGAAAGAAGATTTGGACATCCAGGTCGAAAAGAACATCTTGACCGTCAAGGCCACCCGCGCACGCAAGGACGAAAAGTTCACTTACGAACGCAGCTTCCGCTTGGCCGAAGACATTGATACAGACAACATCAAGGTCTCTTTGGAAAACGGCATCTTGAAATTCGACCTCGCGAAGAAAGCTCAGGCCGCAGCCCGCAAGATTACCATCGGCTAACCGATAGGGCTAACGCCAAACAAAGTCTTTTTCATACACTCCTCCTTAGAACAACAAAGGGATTTCCGGCAGCGATGTCGGGAATTCCTTTTTGCATATTGCCAAAATCCATTTTTTGTGTTATATTTCAATTTGCAAATGATTCGCAAATTGTAATTTCACATTCAATATAAAGGATTCTTATGAAAAAGAATAAGAAGCCGGTAATCCTCATTACCGGGTATTTGGGTTCTGGCAAAACAACGCTTTTGAACAACATTCTCAAGCAAGAAAAGAGAAAGGTCGCCCTTATCGTGAACGATATGGGGAGCATCAACGTCGATGCAGAAATATTGAAAAAGAACGGTTCCAACGTCACCGAATGCCCGATGTTCGAACTGCAGAACGGCTGCATTTGCTGCACGCTGCGCGATGAGTTCATTCAGCAAATCGAAAAAATTTCCAAACTCGATTCCATTGAAGTCGTATTTGTCGAAGCATCCGGTATCAGCGATCCGGGGGCGGTCAGCGCAAGTTTCCTCGCTTACGAAGACGACAATCCGAGCACGAATGTTTATCTGACTTCAATCGTCACAGTCGTGGATGCCGATAGAATTTATCGCGAGTTCCTCAGCGAGTTAAAGCAGAAAAAGCAAGTCCGGGATAGCCTTGCCGAAAAATACGATTTGAGCGACGAAGAAATTTCTACGCTAATCGTCGATCAGATTGAATTCTGCAATTTCATCATTTTAAACAAGTGCGATTTACTTTCGGCAGGCCAGCTCAAGGAAGTCGAGACGATTGTTCGTGATTTCCAGCCGCGAGCCCCAATTTTCCGCTCGGTCAACGCAGAAATCGACATTGACAAAATCTTGACGAAAAAGCCCTTCAATTACGGGCAAATCGATTCGTCGTCCGCAATCCAAAAGGCCATGAACAGTCTCAAAAACCCTGGACGTTCAAGCAGCGGTTGCGTCGATGAATACGGGATTTCATCATTCGTCTTTGAAGCCCGCAAACCGTTCAACAGGGAACGTTTCATGGAATTCGTGAACAACCGCTATCCTACGCAGCTGATCCGCTCCAAGGGCTACATCTGGTTCTCAGATTGCAGCCGCGACGTGCAACTTTTCGAACAGGCCGGACGAAATTCGTCGGTGATGCCCGTTTCTTACTGGATTGACGCACTGCGCGAAGACGTGAAGCAATCGTACATCGACAGCAATCCCGAAATCAAGGAAAACTGGGATTCCCGATTTGGCGATAGAGAAAACCAAGTTGTGTTCATCGGCAAGGGCTACAACAAAGACGAAATTCTTCTTGAACTGGAAAAATGCCTGGATGAACGTGCTATCGCCTAGCCGCACACTTGACAACCATTCTCAAATTGACTAAATTTCAATTTGGGAATGAATTGCATTTTTCAAAACGATGGTTAAAACGGAATATAAAACACAGACTCGTCAAATGATTCTGGACTATATAGCCAAGAATCCTGATTGCATTTTCAAAGCCTCCGAAATCGCACAAAGTTTGCCCGAAGTTTCGTTGAGCACCATCTACCGAAATTTAGCCAGGCTTGAAGAAGCAGGAATGGTGCAAATCGTTGGTGCCGAAAAAAACAACGAACTCCAATACCGCTACACAGGTCCGGGGCGTTGTGCGTCCAAGATGCACCTTGTCTGCAAAGACTGCGGCAAGTTTTTCCATTTGGAAGGACCTGCGCTCCGCCTTTTGCAACATTCCATCGAACGTCTGAACGGCTTTGTCCTTGACCAGCAGCAATCGGTTTTACTAGGCCATTGTGCCGTTTGCAGCAAGCGGAGTCGTTAATGTTTCACTTTTTTGACAAGTTGATTGTCGTTTTGGCACTCATTTATACGGAGCGTCACGTCGAACATCATTGTCATGGCGAACATTGCCACACTTGCCACCACATCCATCATTGCCTCGACCTTATTTCAAAATTTTGCTTTGAACTTGTTGAAGCTCCGATTCAAATCGCCTTCCGCTGTTTTCTCTTCAAGCTCGTACGCTTCGCAGTCATTATCCTACGCCCGATTACGCTTGTCTCGCAAAAAATCCTTTTATTGAATTAAGCAAAACCACTGATAAACAAATCTTCTTCAGATTGTCATGTCACCCTGGAGCAAGGCGAGATGCCGCAGCGATAGGGTCCATAATCACAATGGTACTTCATTCAAAAAAAAGGATTCCAAAAATGAAAAAAGTTTCATTTTATTCTTTGCTGCTTTCCGTTTTCGTGGCAGCAATCTTTTCGCTCGTTGCTTGCAACGAAACCTCCGACAAAAAGCCGGAACAAACTAAGCTTTCTATCGTCACAACGATTTACCCGGAATACGCTTGGGTTAAAGAAATTCTCGGACAACGTGCTGATTCCGTAGAACTCACGCTACTCATCAAGAACGGCGTAGATTTACACAGCTACAAGCCCACCGCGCAAGACATCGCAAAAATCGCAAGCGCAAACATGGTCATTTATGTAGGCGGCGAATCCGACGAATGGATTAAAGACGCTCTTGAAGCCACTCCGAAAAAGGGGCGTTCCGAAATCAACTTGATGACAGCACTTGGCGACCGCGTAAAAGCAGAAGAAATCGTCGAAGGCATGCAAGGTTTTGAGACGAAAGACGTGGTTCGACAAAAGGTCACTGAGCCTGCCGAAGTGCACCAACCTGAACGAGAGACGAAAGAAGACGCAGAAGAGGACCACGAACATGCAGAAGCACACGAAGCAGGCGAACATGAGCATCACACCAAACATGCAGAAGAACATGACCACGAGCATCACGAGCACGCCGACCCTTCGACAAGCTCAGGGACCAAGGAACACCATCATCACGATGAAGACGTCGAAAATGATGAACACGTTTGGCTTTCGCTGAAAAACGCTGAAATAATTGTCCAAAAAATCGCCGAAGAACTTTCCAAACTCGATGCCGTCCACGCCGCCATCTACAAGCAAAACGCCGATACTTACATCGCCCAGCTTCAGTCTCTCGATGCGGAATACCGTGAAGCGGTCAATGGAGCCGTACGCAAAACAGTTCTGTTCGGCGACAGATTTCCTTTTCGTTATTTGGTGGACGATTATGGTATTAAGTATTATGCCGCGTTTGTTGGTTGTTCCGCCGAGAGCGAGGCAAGTTTCGAGACTATCGCATTCCTCGCAGGAAAAATGGACGCAGAATCGCTTCCGGTAATTTTCACGATTGAAAACAGCAACGGCAAAATCGCAAAGGCAGTCCTCGCTGCCAGCAAGAAATCCCAAAACGCACAGATTCTCATCCTCAACTCAATGCAATCCGTTACAGAAAAGCAAATCGCAGAAGGTATCGATTACCTCTCGCTGATGAAATCCAATCTGGAAGTTCTGAAAAAGGCTTTAAAATAAATCAAGCGATTTTCCAATGCAAGCACAAGTGTTTGCGCTGTAAAACTTTACGTGTCATTCTGAGCGAAGTGCGAAGCACGAAGTCGAAGAATCTAAAAGAAACAAACATGAATCCAACAACAAATCTGATAAAATGCAGCCAGCTCACGCTCGGTTACGGCAACAAGAACGTTGTCAATAATTTCAATTACGAAATTAACGCTGGCGATTATCTCTGCATCATCGGCAGAAACGGCTGCGGAAAGACGACGTTTTTGCGCGGTCTCGCCGGAATCTTGCGCCCAAAAGCTGGGAAAATCGAGTTTTGCGACAATCTCAAGCGAAATCAAATCGGTTACCTGCCGCAGATAACGGTAACGCAAAAGGATTTCCCCGCATCCGTCGAGGAAATCGTCCTTTCGGCGTTTCAAGGGAAAAGTTTGCTGTTGCCATTTTACGGGAAGGCCCTCCGCAAGCGTGCAGATGAGTGTTTGGAATTGACGAACGCAACAAATTTGCGCAAGGAAAGTTTCCGTGAACTTTCGGGAGGCCAAAAGCAGCGTGTTCTCTTGGCGAGGGCTTTATGCGCCGCCGAAAGGCTTCTGCTTTTAGACGAACCCGTCACCGGGCTCGATCCCGAATCATCGCAGAACATGTACAATATCATCAAAAACCTTCACGAACAAAAAAACATGACCATCGTGATGGTCTCGCACGATGTAGAAGCAGCCCGTAACAACTCCACCCGAATATTGAATTTCAACGAAATAGCACAATAACAACCTTCTTACTTCCTACCGCCTACTTCCTACTAACACATGCTCGACCAATTTTTCTTCTATCTCGACTTCCCGTTCGTACGATACGCGATTATCGTCGGAACTTTGATTTCGCTATGTTCTTCACTTTTGGGCGTGACACTCGTTCTCAAGCGGTACTCCTATATCGGCGATGGACTTTCGCACGTCGCATTCGGAGCGCTCGCGATTGCAGCAGTTCTTAAAGTCACGAACAACATGCTCATCATTTTGCCCGTAACTATCGCTGTTGCCATTTTGCTCCTCTGCGGGGGCAAGGATGCACGAATCAAGGGCGATGCGGCCATCGCCATGGTCTCGGCCGGAGCACTCGCCATCGGCTATTTGCTGATGAACATTTTTTCGTCATCGGCAAATGTCGCGGGCGATGTATGCACAACACTTTTCGGCTCCATGTCCATTCTCACACTCAAGCCAACCGACGTTTACCTTTGCGTCGCTCTTTCGATTGTCGTACTCATCACGTTCGTGCTGTTCTA
>JAEEGF010422347.1_pt1 | contig 10475 bp, 8 predicted proteins | sample 9134171 | NCBI WGS metagenome assembly JAEEGF01 (sample SAMN16246542, study PRJNA631951) | gut metagenome | biome: gut microbiome; feature: rumen; material: AP-attached | host: Bos | place: Iran: Karaj | collected 2018-10 | reverse complement strand
ACTCAAGCCCGCCGATGCCTACAAACGCACGGTTGAGATGCTGACCGAGATTTACGGCATTCTTGTACAGTGTATCGGCGTGCCTCCCACTGAGTTCGAGTGGGCCCGTTATGATTCCAAAGGTAAGTTCGTAAGCCGAAAAACCTATACCCCCAAGAGTTTCTATGACGAGTTCATCGGCCAGGATCTTGAGAACAATTATGTAATGCTCATGAATGATCCGGTCCGTGAATATTACAAGACTTATGAGATTGAATATGACCGCCATGTTTATGATGGTGACAACTGGATTTATGTGAACCTGCCCATTGAGCGTATCAAGGAGATGGCAATCGCATCAATCAAGGACAATACCGCCCTCTATTTCTCATGTGACGTAAAGAAATACCTGGATTCAGACAAGGGTACCCTTGATCTGGCCAATATGGATTATGCATCCCTGTTTGACACTCAGTTCCCCATGGATAAGAAACAGCGTGTCCAGACACATGCCAGCGGCTCCTCGCACGCCATGACTCTGATGGCTGTTGACCTTGATGACCAGGGCGTCTCCAAGAAGTGGATGGTTGAGAACAGCTGGGGAAACACATCGGGTTACAAGGGCTTCCTTATTATGACCGATGAGTGGTTCAACGAGTACATGTTCCGTCTTGTCGTAGAAAAGAAATATGTTCCCGCCGATATCCTGAAACTGCTTGACAAGAAGCCTGAGAAACTGCCGGCATGGGATCCCATGTTCCTTCCTGAAGAATAATGAAACGCATCGCATTTTTATTGTTGGCCGCGCTGGCAGTGGCAGCGGCCGTGTTCGCCTGCAAGGGCAGGCATCACGAAGTTGCGGAAGAGAATGTCCAGGCAGACACCGTCCTGGTCGGTCACGACTGGACCCGCATCGACCCGCTGGACCTGGAGGTCAAACCCGTGGCCGTTTTCTCTCAGGACTGGATGGCCCTGGCAATGGGCGACAGCAGGCAGTACAATGCCATGACCATAGCCTGGGGGGGCATCGGCGAACTCTGGGGCAAGCACGTCGTGACCGTGTACGTGTCGGGAGACCGCGCCTCCAAGAAACTCATGGATGACAACGACTATTTCACCGTGACGGGTTTTCCTCCCACTAAAGCCTGCAAGGATGCCCTCGTATACATAGGCTCGCGTTCCATGCGGGATGAGCCCGACAAAGTCGCCAACGCCGGTCTGACGGTGGAATTCACGGAGCTCGGCAATCCCATCTTCGCCGAAGGCCGCCTGGCCATCGAGTGCAAGAAACTATATGCAGCCCCGTTCGACCTGAACCGTATGCCTCAGGACATCAGCGAACGTTTGTACGCCGACATGGCCGTACATACCATGTACATAGGGGAGATAGTCAACGTTTGGGAAAAGCGGTAGAGACCGGTATCAGCGCGATCAGATAGCCGATGACCGACACGCTCAAGGCGGTGACCAGGACATCGCTCCATCTCAATTGCACCGGATAAGATGATACCAGGTAGTTGCCCGGCATAGGGATGACACCGAATTTCTGCTGGACAAGGGTCAGGCAGATGCCCAGCACAAGGCCTATGGCCAGGCCGAGCAGCGAGATTAGCCAGCCCTCCAGTACGAAGAAACGCCTGATAAGCGGGTCGTCGGCGCCCATGCTGCGGAACGTTTCGATGTCCTCCTGCTTCTCGATGATGAGCATCGACAGGCTGCCGAAGATATTGAATCCTATGATGATAATGATGAAGACGAGTATGAGGAAGAGCGATGCTTTCTCATACTTCATCATTTTATAGAGCGACTCGTTCTGGCTTATCCTGTCCAGCACCCGGAAATCGTCCCCCAGCTTGGCCTGCAGGGTATTGAGGACTTCCTTCTTCTGCCTCCGCGTACAGTCAGGGGTCAGGCGTATCTCCACTCCGGAGACCTCATCCTCATAGCCAAGCAGGCTGCGCATGCTTTCCAGCGGGAGTATGATCAGCGACGCATCCACGTCGGAGTTGATGGAAAAGACGCAGGAAGGGCGGGCCTTGAAAGAATGGATGGAGGCCATGGGATTGGTCAGGGAAATGCTTTCCTCCCTGTCCGGGAACCATATCTCCAGTGGTGCCAGGAAGTTGGGGCTGATGTTCATCTTGTAAGCGAAGCCCGAGCCTACGGCGCACATCGGCAGCGAGCCGTTGTGCAGGCGGAACTCGCCCGAACGGACATAGTTCCGTATCCCTGACTCGTCCTCGAAGACGGCGTCAACGCCCTTGGCCTTGGCCACGCCCTGGCGTCCGTCGTAACTGACGAAGACGTTCTCCTGCAGTACGCTGCTCATCGTCAGGACATAAGGGCAGTCGTACGCCCAGTCGAAGGCCTCCCCTTCCGGGACGAAGGTCTTGCCCTTTGACGGAGTGATGAGATAGTCGGGGTCGAGATCGCTAAGCGACTTGCGGATGATGCCGTCGAAGCCGTTGTAGACTGACAGGAATATGATGAGCGCTGCCGTTCCGACAGCCATGCCGATGACGCTTATCGCCGAGATGATATTGATGACATTGTGTGACTTCCTGGCGAAAAGATAACGGCCGGCTATGAATAACGGCAGGTTCATTACATCTTGAGCAGTTGGTCGATGTGTTCGGCGTAATCGAGCGAGGTGTCGAGATAGAACACTATCTCGGGGACGATCCTGAGCTGCTTTCCAATCCTGTGACCGAGTTCTCCGCGGTAGGTGCGGACATTCTCGTTGAGGATGCCCATGACTTCACCGGCCTTGGCCGAAGGGAATATGCTGACATAGGTCTTGGCGACCGAGAGGTCGGGGCTGACCCGCACCTCGCTGACGGTCACCATCGCGCCGCCGAAGGCGGCCATGCCCTTGCTGCGCAGGATCTCAGCCATGTCTTTCTGGATCTCGCGCGCAACCTTGAGCTGTCGTGTACTCGGTGCCTTGTCCATTACTTGACGTTGATTATATAGTAGTCCTTCTTGCCCTTCTGGGCGAGGATGTACTTGCCGTCGATGATGTCTCCTTCAGTGAGCTGGCAGTTGGGGTCGGTGCGCTTCTCCTTGTTGACGGAGAAGCCGCCGCCCTGGATCATCTTGCGGGCTTCGCCCTTGGAGGGGAATATGGAGGTCTCGAGAGCGAGCGCATCGAGGATGCCAAAAGGGAGTTTGGAACGCTCGATATCGAAGGTGGGAACGCCGTCGAAGACGGCCAGGAAGGTCTTCTCGTCAAGGCTGCGGAGATCGTCGGCGGTAGCCTTTCCGAAGAGCATCTGGGAAGCCTTGAGGGCATTATCGTACTCTTTCTCGCCGTGGACCATGACGGTAACCTCACGCGCGAGGAGCCTCTGGAGTTCGCGGCGCTCGGGGCACTCGCGGTGAGCGGCGATGGCCTGCTCGATGGTCTCGCGGTCGAGCATCGTGAATATCTTGATGTACTTCTCAGCGTCGGCGTCGGATACATTGAGCCAGAACTGGTAGAACTGGTACGGGGTCGTACGCTCGGCGTCCAGCCAGATGTTGCCCTTCTCGGTCTTGCCGAACTTGCCGCCGTCAGCCTTGGTGATCAGAGGGCAGGTGAGGGCGTGAGCCTCCTTGCCGAGAACGCGGCGGATGAGTTCCGTTCCGGTGGTTATATTGCCCCACTGGTCCGCACCGCCCAGCTGGAGATGGACGTCCCTGTGCTCGTAAAGATACAGGAAATCGTAGCCCTGGAGGAGCTGGTAGGTGAACTCGGTGAACGACATGCCCTCGGAGGAATCGCGGCTGAGGCGCTTCTTCACCGAATCCTTGGACATCATGTAATTGACGGTGATAAGTTTTCCGATGTCACGGGTAAAGTTGATGAAGGTGTAGTCCTTCATCCAGTCATAGTTGTTGACGAGTTCGGCCTTGTTGGGGGCGTCGGACTCGAAGTCCAGGAAGCGGCTGAGCTGGGCCTTGATGCAGGCGACATTGTGCGCGAGGGTCTCCTCGTCGAGGAGATTGCGCTCCTTGCTCTTCATCGAAGGGTCGCCAATCATGCCGGTGGCGCCTCCCACAAGTGCGAAAGGCTTGTTGCCGCAGGCCTGGAAATGCTTGAGTATCATAATGCTGACCAGATGTCCTATATGGAGGCTGTCACCCGTCGGGTCAATGCCTACATAAGCGGACATGGGTCCTTTCCTGAGTTCTTCTTCAGTGCCGGGGGTGATGTCGTGGATCATGCCCCTCCATTTGAGTTCTTCTACGAAATTCTTCATCGAATGATCTGATTCTGTGTTCTACAATCACGCAAAGATAGTCATTATTTCCGGATTAATGAGTATATTTGCAGTCTACGGAAAACAACAAACCTTTATAGCATCATTATGAGAAAGAACATTGTAGCAGGAAACTGGAAAATGAACACCACCGTTCCTGAAGGCATCGAGCTTGCCAAGGCAGTCGTCGCAAGGTCCGCTGAGGTCCCTGCAGAAGTCAAACTGATCGTCGCCACTCCTTACACCCACCTCTGCCCCGTCGCCGAGGTCGTGAAGGGTACCGTCGTGGGCCTGTCCGCCGAGAACTGCGCGGACCACGCCAAGGGCGCATACACCGGCGAAGTCTCTGCCGACATGCTCGTATCCGCCGGCTGCGAGTACACCATCCTCGGCCACTCCGAGCGCCGTCAGTACTACGGCGAGACCGACGCCAAGCTCGTCGAGAAGACGAAGCTCGCCCTCGGTGCCGGACTCAAGGTCATCCTCTGCGTCGGCGAGAACCTCGACGAGCGCGAGGCCGGCAAGCACTTCGACGTCTGCGAGGCCCAGATCAAGAACGTCCTCTACAACTTCACCGCCGAAGACATGAAGAACATCATCGTGGCCTACGAGCCCGTATGGGCCATCGGCACCGGCAAGACCGCCACTGCCGAGCAGGCCGAGGAGATCCACGCCTTCATCCGCAAGGTTGTCTGTGAGAAGTTCGGCGCCCAGGTCGCCGACGACCTCACCATCCTCTACGGCGGAAGCTGCAAGCCTTCCAACGCCAAGGAACTCTTCGCCCAGCCCGACATTGACGGCGGCCTCATCGGAGGCGCAGCCCTCAAGGCCGACGACTTCATCGCCATCGCCCTGTCGTTCTAAGACATAAGCACATTAAAAAACCGGAGGTCCCCATTCGGAACCTCCGGTTTTTTTATCGGGCGTTGTAGGCTTCCAGAGCCTTGGCGAGGACTTCCAGGGCCTTGCCCAGATCCTCGCGATTGAGGACGTAGGCCATACGGACCTCGTCGCGTCCTTCGGAAGGGTCGGTATAGAATCCTGAACCAGGAGCCATCATGATGGTCTGTCCCTTATAGGAAAAATCGGTAAGGCACCACTTGCAGAAGTCTTCCGCGTCCTCGACCGGAAGGCGCACCATGGTATAGAACGCTCCCATAGGGACGGGAGAATACACTCCCGGAATCTTGTTGAGGCCGTCGATCAGGAAATTGCGGCGGGCCAGATACTCATCATACACCTGGTCGAGGTACTCCTGGGGCGTGCTGAGGGAGGCTTCGGCTATGACCTGACCTATCAGGGGCGGACTGAGGCGCGCCTGGCAGAACTTCATGACCGCTTCGCGGATGTCCTTGTTCTTGGTGATGAGTGCGCCGATGCGGATGCCGCACTCGGAGTAGCGTTTCGACACCGAGTCGATCAGGACTACATTGTTCTCAATCCCTTCAAGGTGGCAGGCGGAGATGTAAGGCTCCTTGGAGTAGATGAACTCGCGATAGACCTCGTCTGAAAAAAGGAAGAGGTCGTATTTCTTCACTATGTCCCTGATCTGGCGCATCTCTTCCTTGGTGTAGAGATAGCCGGTGGGGTTGTTGGGGTTGCAGATTAGGATCGCCTTGGTCTTGGGCGTGATCTGCTCCTCGAACTTCTCCACGGGCGGCAGTTTGAACCCGTCCTCTATCGACGTGTGGATAGGCTTCATCACTGCCCCGCAACTCTGTGCAAAAGCCATATAGTTGGCATAGGAAGGATCCGTGACGATGATCTCGTCGCCGGGATCGAGGCACGCCATATACGCGAACTGCACTGCCTCGGAGCCTCCGGTAGTGATGATGATCTCATCCGGGCTGAGGTCTATGCCGTATTCGGCGTAATAGGAAACCATCTTGGCCCTGAGGCTGAGCATACCCTGCGAAGGGCTATACTCGAGGATGGTACGGTCGACGGCTTTCATCGCATCCAGTCCACAGACAGGGGTCTTGATGTCCGGTTGGCCTATATTCAGGTGATACACGTGGATGCCCTGGCGCTTCGCGGCGTCGGCATAAGGAGCGAGCTTGCGGATGGGCGAACTCTGCATGCTCCGGGAACGTTGGGAAATCTCCATATCCAATACAATTCGTCCACAAATATAAACAAAAAAAGAGAGACATCCGGACTATTACCCCAAGTTACTTATTCCACATGTTCAAATAATTATTTCACATTCCAACATGTCTAAAAATACACATTTGGGAAATGATTTGAACCAAATCGCGACATCTGCTTTTTGCACATTTTTTATTTTTGCATCGTAGATAAACTCAGACTATGTCGACGCCGTTAATCATACTATCAGTACTCACCGCAGTCCTTCTCATCCTCCTGCACGTATTTATTTTTAGAAGCAGGAGGACAAAAAAACGCTATGAGGCCGATATCCGGAGGACAAACGAGGCCAAACTGCGTTTCTATACTGAAATCAGTTCCGACCTGCGTACACCATTATCCCTGATCATCAGCCCTCTGGAAAAGATCATCGACGAACACCAAGGGGACCCCATCACCCAGGAACTTGAGGATGTGGAGAAAAATGCCCGCATCCTGATGGACGAAATCGACAGAATCCTGGAATTCAAATTGTTGACAGGCAAGGTTCCGGATTTCCACCCTAGCTATGGTGACATTGCAAGGTTCACGAGCGAGGTCTGCCGGTCCTATGTTGCATATTATGCAAAGAAAGGGGACAGCCTGACAATCGAAACCGATGACAGTCCGATCATGACCAGTTTTGACCGGGATAAGATCCGCCGCGTCATCAGCAGCATTCTCGGGCATATATACAAGCACGGCAGAGACGGCAATGAAGCGCTGGAGGTCCGTATAAAGGTCCACCAGGAGGACGGCTGGGCGATAATGACCATCTATGACAACGGCAAGAGCCTGGATGATAAGACCAAGCAGTTCATCATGGACAAGATTGACAATAACGAAGACTGGGAAACGTATGGTTACTCCATCGGGCTTGACATAATCAAGGAATACGTCCACCGGCACAAAGGGAAGATAAGTCTCTCTGACAACCATCCCAAAGGCAGGATATCCACCTTCGCCATTCCCATCAGCGAAGAGATGAAACCATCCGGGAAGGCCGCCGAAGATAACACTCCCATCAAACGCACCGGACGGCCGCTGATCCTTAACGTCGAAGACAATCCTGCATTCCGTTTCTACCTGACGGAGAGTCTTTCTTCGCGATACGACATCGTCGAGGCAGGGAACGGAAAGGAAGCCATGGAACTGCTTTCCGACAACAATTTCGACCTGATACTCAGCGACGTTGTCATGCCGGTAATGGACGGGCGGGAACTGTGCCGTAACATCAGAAGCGACATCCGCTATTCCGGCATTCCCATAATACTCCATACCACCATTCAGGACGAAGACGCCGAACTCAATAATCTGAAAGCCGGAGCCGACGACACCCTGAAGAAACCGTTCAACATCGAATCCCTCATCATCAGGATAGACAGGCTTATCAAGCGCAGGTCTTCAATCGTGACAGATACCGACGCTTCGGGACGGAAGATCAGCCGCGCTGACCGGGAACTGCTCGACAGGGTTGCTGCGGAGATAGAGAAGAATCTCCAGGACAGCGAATACACTATCGAGTCACTCTGCACGGCACTCAGCATCTCGCGCAGTGGACTATACAAAAAGATGGTGATCCTCACCGGAAAATCCCCGCTGGAATATCTGCGGATCATGCGTCTCGAGAAAGGCCGCGACATGCTGGACAACGGTGAGACCTCGATATCACAGATAGCCTGGAATGTCGGTTACTCCCCCAAGCAGTTCTCAAAGCATTTCAAGGACGAGTTCGGCTGCCTCCCCTCCGAGTATATCCACAGCATCTCTGAATAACTGGAAACAAAAAAACGCCTCGCAGAAACCTGCAAGGCGTTTTCAATTTGCGGTGCGGACGAGACTCGAACTCGCGACCTCCGGCGTGACAGGCCGGCATTCTAACCAGCTGAACTACCGCACCAGTATTTCAACTGCCTCCCGTAAGAAGCGATTGCAAAGATACGCAGTTTTTTGGAACCTGCAAATTTTATTTAAATTATTTGAATTGTTCTTCATTTACGGCCGGAAAAAGCATATCTTTGTAAACTTCGCCGAAAAAGGAATAACATTTTAATATTCTATAACATTATGGTTAAAATCGATCTGGGAGGATGCGCCTCCTTCGTGAAAGATGCTGATTACAAGGAATATGTTGACAAGGCCCTCAAGGCTTTCGACGTTCTCGAGGCCGAAACCGGCGCCGGCAACGATTTCCTCGGATGGAAAACCCTTCCCGTGGACATTCCCGAAAGCCTTATCAGGGAGTTCGAGGAGATCCAGGCAGACTGGAAGGCCAAGGGCGTCGACCTGGCCGTCGTCATCGGCATCGGAGGCTCGTACCTCGGCGCCCGCTGCGCCATAGAGGCCCTCTCCCACAATTTCGCCAAGCAGCTCCGCAAGCCCGGCGATGCGCCCGAGGTAGTCTTCGCCGGCAACAACCTCTCCGAGGAGTACCTTGCCGAACTGATGGACCTGATGGCCGAGCGCAACTGCGCCTGCATCGTCATCTCAAAGTCCGGAACCACCACGGAGCCGGCGGTTGCATTCCGAATCGTCAAGAAATTCATCGAGGAGCGCTACGGCCGCAAGGAGGCCGCCGAGCGTATCGTCGCCGTCACCGACGCAAAGAAGGGCGCCCTCAAGACCCTCGCTACCCAGGAAGGCTATAAGAGCTATGTCGTCCCCGACAACGTCGGCGGCCGCTATTCCGTCCTGACCCCCGTCGGCCTGCTCCCCATCCTCATCGCAGGATTCAACGTCCGCGCAATGCTCGCCGGCGCAGCCGAAACCCGCGAGGTCCTCAAGGTCAAGGGAGAGGACAACGCCGCCGTGCAGTACGCAGCGATGCGCAACGCCCTTTACAGCGTCTACGGCAAGAGCACCGAGATCCTCGTCACCTACAATCCCAAGTTCTTCTACCTCGCCGAATGGTGGAAGCAGCTTTACGGCGAGTCCGAGGGCAAGGAGCTCAAGGGCATCTATCCCGCCTCCGTCACCAATACCGCCGACCTCCATTCCATGGGTCAGTTCATCCAGGAGGGTTCCCGCATAATGTTCGAGACCGTCGTGACTTCAAAGACCAGCAGCCGCAGCGTCGTAATCGAGTCCGACCCCCAGAACCTCGACTGCCTCAACTATCTCGCAGGTCAGCATGTCGAGCATTGCAACGCAATGGCACAGCTCGGCACCAAGCTCGCCCACATCGACGGCGGAGTTCCCCAGATGGAGGTCTCCGTGGAGAAGATTGACGAGTACAATCTCGGCAGCCTCTTCTATTTCTTCGAGTTCGCCTGCGGCGTCAGCGCCTATACCCTCGGCATCAATCCTTTCAACCAGCCCGGTGTAGAGGCGTACAAGAAGAACATGTTCGCCCTGCTCCGCAAGCCCGGTTTCGAGGAGCAGACCGCTGCCATCCTGAAGCGCATCGGCGAATAATGTCCTGGAAACGTTTTTGCCTCCGAACCGTCCTGGCGGCCCTGGCACTCCTGTGCGCGGCCGCCTGCGGCGGTCCGGAAGAGCCTGAAACATACGCCCCCGCGGAGATTTCGTCCATCTCCGTGAATGGTCGCGATGCGGTACTGGACAAGCAGAGCCTGACTTTCACCGTCACGCTCCCGACCGTCACCGATTTCTCCTCCATAGTCCTTTCCTTCAACATCTTCGGAGATACCGTCTTCGCCGGAGACACCGAACTGATCAGCGGAGTTACCCCTGTCGATGCCACGAAGCCCGTGACGCTGACGGTCAAGAACGGGAAATCGGAGAATGAATACACCCTCGTCGTACGTAATACCGGTCTTCCAGTAGTCCGTATCACCACGCCCATGGGGCGCACCGTCCAAAGCAAGGAGATCTGGATGGAGGGTGCATCGCTTCGCATCGAAAACCCCGACGGCACGGTCGATTACGACGGGGGGATGAGCATCAAGGGCCGCGGCAACTCCACCTGGGGCTATCCCAAGAAGCCCTACGCCCTCAAGCTAGACAAGAAGAGTTCAGTGCTCGGAATGCCCAAGCACAAGCGCTGGATACTCCTCGCCAACTGGAAGGACCGCACGCTCCTCCGCAACGACGCGGCTTTCTGGCTCTCGCGCCAGACAGGACTCCCCTACACCGTCCGCGGACAGTTCTTCGAAGTCGAATTCCACG
>JAEEGF012474071.1_pt1 | contig 10476 bp, 9 predicted proteins | sample 9134171 | NCBI WGS metagenome assembly JAEEGF01 (sample SAMN16246542, study PRJNA631951) | gut metagenome | biome: gut microbiome; feature: rumen; material: AP-attached | host: Bos | place: Iran: Karaj | collected 2018-10 | reverse complement strand
AGCAGCTTTCCCTCCAGACATCCGCAGATGCTCAGTTTCTCCCAGCGTGTTCCGTCGGCCGACTCCTCAAACTCGAATCTTGTCTCTGTCTCCATCATTCGCTTGGTGATGGTTGCCTCGGGCTTTAGCGTTGAAAGGTCGGTGCCAAGCGGTGTGTTGGGATACCACTCCGTGGTGACTTCCCATTCCGTGGGCATAGGGTCGCTGTTCACGTCGATGCTCTTCTTTATCGGCATTTCTTGTGTGGTCAGCATTACCGACAACTTTTTCGTCAGTTCCACCTCTTCTTCCATCCAGACCTCATGTTCCTCTTTATGGTTCACTATCTGCACGGCGATGTGGTCATCGGCCGTCTTTGTCACCTTTACTTGGGGCAGCCAGCTGAAGTTCAGGATAACCCTACCTGCCTCGATTTCGTTGTGACTGGTATAATAGTTTCTCTTGCTTCCGTCTTTTTGGATTTCGTAGAAATAGAGTCCTTGCCATGTGGGCTGCCATTCCTCCTTGTCGAAGAAGACACCGGCATAGAACGCCGTGTAGCCGCTCGTGATGCTCTGTTGCAGACTTTTGCATGCTTCCTTATGGCTGAAAATTTTATTCAATCTGGGCTGATAAATGTTTAGATACACGCTGTCACCGTCCCATCGTGCCAGTTGTGGTGACTCAAGATCGGTCACGATGATGCGCCCCAGCGGGCTTTCCTCTTCATTGAGAATAGTCTGTCCGATGTGTAGGTTGCAGCGTTTCAGTATGGCTTCCCTTTTCACGCTCGTGCCTGTCTTCACCTGGAAGCGCAGTTCTTGCCATCTGGGTGCAACGTCGGCTTTATAGACAATATATGTTGACCAGTCTAAGCTGATGGTCTCCCCGTCCTCGGTTTCTGCTTTCGGGTATATTATTATGCCCGACAACAGTAGCTGACGCTCATGGGTGTCTATCCGGCTTTTAATCCATGGGATTATTTCCTTGGGTTGCAAATCGGCATTCTCCTTGGGAAAAGAATGCCACTCAAAAGATAACTCGACATCGAAACAACTCTGTTTCACTGACTTGCCTTCTGTCTCAGCATGATGACAGGCATAGTCGAGGAGTGACTGGAAGTCAGAGCGTTCCAGCTCTTCCATCACGCGTTTCAGTTCTTTCTTAATCATTCGGTTTAGTAGTATTGGTTAAAATAGTATCTGTCGTTATAATTGTCGCTGCCTCACTGCCTCGAAGAGCAGTATGGCGGCTGATACCGATACGTTCAGCGAGTCGAGCCGTCCCAGCATCGGTATGCGTATGTGGGCATCGGCAGCCTGTCGCCACTGGTCAGTCAAGCCAGTAGATTCCGTCCCCATCACAATGGCGGTTCCACCCGTCATATCAGTATCGTAATAGAGACGTGAGTCCTGTAATTGGGCAGTGAGTATCTGTATGCCGTGCTGTTTCAGGAAAGCTATACACTCCTCGCTTGTGCATGCCACGGTGGGCACGGTGAAAATGGCACCTATCGATGAGCGAATGAGATTGGGATTATAAAGATCGGTCAGCGGGTCGCACACTATCACAGCATCGGCCTGAGCCGCATCGGCGGAGCGAAGCACAGCCCCCAGGTTGCCTGGTTTCTCCACGCTCTCTAATACCACGATGAGCGGATTCTCAGGCAGCTGCAAATCTTCCAGCCGCAGGTACTTCGCTTTTACTATTGCAACAATCCCTTCAGTAGAGCCACGATAGGCCATTTTCTCATAGACCTTCGGAGTAACCGTGTAGCAACTCCCCTCCCAACCTGGGTAGGGGTTGGGGGAGAGGCTGAAAATACTCTCTACCTCATATCCTGCTTCTACACAATGCTCCAACTCGCGGCGACCTTCCACTACGAACACGCCTTCCTTCTTGCGCTGCTGCGACTTCTGCTGGAGCAGTAGCAGTCGCTTGACCTTCGGATTCTGCAGACTCGAAATAACCAGTTCGTCTCTCATCTTAGAACAGCACCTCATAAAGCCATTTTTTCTCGTCCATGTGTCTCTCGCGACTATGCCACTCGCCGGTTGCGTCTTCACCATGGGCACGAGCCGCATCGATATAGTCGTCGCTATGACTGTGTATCTCCATCGTGTAGTACCAATGGCTCAGCTCGATGAAGCCCACGCCGTCGAAGGTCTTGCCATCCTTGACCACATCAGCCAGAAAAGCTTGTGGGAACTGCGCTATGGGATACTTGTTGTAATGTTCCTCTTTATGATAGCCGTAAGCAATAGACACCCACACCTCGTCGCTCTCCTGATTGAACTTGCGCCAAGCAGGCTCATTCTCAATCATGCCAAGCACCTCGGCCAGTGAACGGGCGTTGGGCCGCTCAAACTTAGGCCAGGCCACATGCAGCCGCATCACGTACTTCCTCTTGGCATTTTCTTCTTCCACTTCGAGGGGCACGTCGATAGTCACCTCATGCTGAGGCAGAAGCGGTTGAGTGCGCACCTCTTGATGATTGACAGTGCTACTGATGACAAAAGCTTGCCCGTCCCAGTAATAGTCAAAGGAATGTCCAAGAAGGAAGAAACTGATGAGATGATCATACCCACCCCATTTCTGGGGAATATGCACCGTCCAAGGTAGATCCCACTCGATTGTTGAGCTTTCAAATTTTTTGACAACTGCAAGGGCACGCTGTTTTTGCTCTTCAGTGGCTTCACGATAGTTTACCAAGCAGCTTATACGCAATACTAGGTCGGTCTCTGGGGTTCTCATAATTGGTATAATGTTGTTTTGGGTTAGTGAAAAAAATAAAAAAATGACCACACACCCATTTTATTTAGAGTGTGCGGCCATTATGATTTTTGCCGATGAGCCGCTCTGTTTAGCCCAGCTTATTAATCTGCTTACAGAGGCTCGACTTCAGGTTGGCAGCCTTGTTCTTGTTAATGATGTTGGTCTTTGCAAGCTTGTCCAGCATCTTCTGAACCTTGGGATAGAGAGCAGAAGCCTCGTCCTTGTTAGTCATAGCACGGAGCTTGCGAACTGCGTTACGCATGGTCTTGGCATAGTACTTGTTGTGCAGAGCCTTTTTCTTGTCCTGGCGAATTCTCTTCACCGATGATTTGTGGTTTGCCATTTTGAATTTTGTTGTTTTGAATGTGAATAATTAAAGCTTATGGGTCTTATGCACTAACGCAGCCCTGGGCGGTTTCAATAAAAGCGGCATCGCCGCTCCTTCTTTCAACCTCTGCCACCGTTCCCAGTTTCCCAGTAGCGCACCACAGCGCAGATGACAGATTTAACCTTTGTAGTCCCTAGGAGAGTCGAACTCCTCTTTAGAGAATGAAAATCTCTCGTCCTAACCGATAGACGAAGGGACCAGTGCCTAAAGCGGGTGCAAAAGTAGCACATTTTTCTCGTCCTACCAAATTTTTCTTAACAAAAATATCATTTCACCAGCTGATTTAATAAATTTTTCGAAAATAAGTCGTAACTTTGCCATCGATGTTAAGCAAGACCGAAGCCATTGTGCTCCACTCCATCAAGTACGGTGAACGGAAAATCATCGTTGACATGTTTACCCGCCATCACGGCAGGCTCTCGTTCATCGTGCCGCTGCCCAAGTCGGTTCACGGCAAACTGAAAAAGCAATACTTCCAGCCTTTGTCACTGCTCACGATTGAGTGCGACATTAAACCTCAGGCCCAACTTCAGAAATTGCACGATGCAGCCATCCTCACACCACTGTCCTCGCTTCTTTGCGACCCCACAAAACTCTCCATCAGCCTATTCCTCTCCGAGTTTCTATATCACGCGCTGAAGGGAGAGCAACAGAATACAGCCTTGTTCGACTATGTGCTGTCCAGCATCCTCTGGTTAGACAATCGTGAACGCGACTATGCCAATTTCCACCTTGTGTTTCTCATGCGCCTGTCGCGCTTCCTTGGCTTCTATCCGAATCTTGAGGAGAGAGGAAACACCTCACTCGGGAATGAAGGGAGAGAGGATACTGTCTATTTCGACTTGCGTGCTGCTTCGTTCTGTGCGGCTCCCCCACTCCATCGAGATTTCCTCATGCCTGAGGAAGCCAGCATGCTGAAGTTAATGATGCGTATGGACTACCCCAACCTGCATCTCTTTCGCATGAACCGCCTGCAACGCAACCGGTGTATCGAGGTTGCCTTGCAGTTCTATCGTTTACACTTGCCCGACTTTCCCGACTTACGTTCCTTAGAGGTCTTGCGCGAGTTGTGGGGATGACCGTTCTGCTGCTGCCTCTTTTCTTTCGCCATTTCCTTTTCTCCCTCCCATTTCTCTAAAGCCATCTGGAACTCGCGCAGCTGCTGTTTCATTTGCTCTACCTCTATCTCAATACTGCTGCTGCGGGCTTCCAGCTCGCGACGGCGGCGCACCTGTTGCAGCGAATCGACAATGACACCTACTATCAGGTTCAACAACACGTAGGAGGCTATCAGGATGAAAGAGAAGAAGTAGAGCCATGCCCACGGATCTTCATCCATGATGACGTACATCACCTCGCTCCAGTCGTCGAGTGTCATGATTTGGAACAGCGTGAGGAACGACCGTCCCACATTGCCGAAGTATCGGGGATGGATATTCGCATAAAGATTAGTGCCGGCAATAGCATAGACACTGTAGAGCATGGAGAAATAGATGCCTGTCCCGACTATGGCAGGAATCGACTTGACGATGGCCTCCGACACGCTCTGCAACCGCTGATAGCGAGAAAACAGGCGCATGGTGTTCAGCAGTCGAAGCATCCTGAGCGTGCGGGCTCCCACAAACACGCCCAGTCCTGAGGACAGACTCACGGCAGCCAATAGCGTCACGGTGAAATCGAAGCAGTTCCAGTGGTGCCACTTGCCATTCGAGCGGAAAAAGTACCACATGCTGCCCCCCCTTCTACACATCCACATGCGTACAGCAATCTCAACGACAAAGAAAAGGATGCTGATATCACTGAAGAGATAGAGCGCAGATCCATATTGTGCGGATATGTCCTGATCCGTCATCAGAAATGCTGCTATCAGATTCAGTATCAGCAGCATATTGATGAATCCGTCAAGTATCCTTTTGTTTAAATTCCCCATTTTCTTCTATATAACTAACGTTATTTAGGCGTTTGAGTAGAGCAGTCACATTGCGGTGTCTCTACTGATGACTGCAAATTTATATAAAAAGCGCGATTCGGCCATCTACCAAAGACATAAATTAAGTTTTCTTTAGAGGAAAGAGCAAGCGGAAAAGGCCTTCTGATGCGATTCAGTATAGATCACATCGTGACCAAGTATTGGTCATGTCGTGACCACGCATCGGTCACCTCATGACCGCACATCGGTCATCATACGACCAAAGAGGGGTCATCGTCTGACCTCAAAAAGGTCAAGAAATGGTCAATCTTTTCTGATAGACAATCGTTTGAACCACTCCGCGCAGCAGCAGGTAAACATTAAGAGCGAGCCACAGGGCGTGATTACCCAGCGCATTGCGCCCCAGGAACCAGATGGCAAAAAACGCGAGGGCAGCCACAAAGCAGGCTTCCAGCATGCCGCGAGTGGCGGTAATGCCAATGAAGACGCCGTCCCACACAAATGCTGCCATGCCACACACTGGGATGAGCAGCGCCCACACGAAATATTCGCTGGATGCCGAAATCACTTCATGGTCGCTGGTGAGCAAGGAGAGAAACGTCTCGCCCCCTACCCCATAGAGCAGCGTGAAGAGCACCACCATCGCTGTTCCCCACCCAAAGAGACAGCGCACCACACTCTGCAACATCTTCCGATTGCCTGCCCCATAGTAGCGGCCCGACAGCGCCTCACCGGCATAAGCGAAGCCGTCCATGAAATAGCTGAAGATGGTAAACAGTTGCATGAGCAGGGTGTTGACTGCCAAGACGAGCGTGCCTTGCTGGGCTCCGGCTGACGTAAAATAAAGGTTGACAGCCACCAGGCAGAGCGTGCGGAGGAAAATGTCGCGATTGACGGTGGAGAGCGTTGAGTGGAAAGCTTTAAGTGGAGAGTGGAGAGATTTAAATGTGGAGTGGAAAGTGTAGAGTGTAGAGTTTGCTACCGCGCCAGTTTTTTCATTCAAAGGATCCTGCCGTGCGGTAGCAAACTCTACACTATCCACTCTACACTCTACACTCTCCGCTCTCCACTTTAAACTAAGAGCAAATCCCGCCCACTGCGCCACAAGCGTGCCGAGAGCTACGCCCTCTGCCTGCATGTGCAGCGCGAAGACGAAGAAGAGCGAAGCCAGAATATTGACAACGTTCTGAATGATAGCTACCATCATGGGGATGCGTGTGTTCTGCATGCCAACGTACCATCCTGTCATGGCATAGAGCCCCAACACGGCAGGTGCTCCCCACACGCATATATTATAATAAGGTGTAACGATCTGTGCCACTTCTTCTGAAGGCTGCATCAGCCACAGGGCCAGCATGCGTAGTGGCCATTGCAGCAGAATGATGAGCATGCCAATGCCGAGCGCCACCTTCATGCTCTGTCTAAGGATGAGTGCCGTCTCGGCTTGGTTCTCTCTGCCGTAGGCCTGTGCAGTGAGTCCGCTGGTACCCATGCGGAGGAAGCCGAACAACCAGTACATCACATTGAAAATCATGGACCCCACAGCGATAGCCCCGATGAAGCGGGCATCGCCTATATGTCCCATGATGGCCACATCGACCAGTCCCAGGAGCGGTACAGTGATGTTCGACACGATGCTGGGAATGGCCAGCCACAGAATGTCACGATGTAGGTTCATGCTACAAAAGTAGGCAAAAAAAACGATTTCCGGCTCATGAAAGTTTAAAAAAGGACAATTGTAACGCGTTCGTAACCCATTTCCTTTCGTGATTCGGCAAATTGTTCTTACCTTTGCATCCGTTTATTAAAAAAACAAGCATTATGACAACACTTCCCCTTTGGGCTTGGATCGTATTCTATATTTTGGTGCTCATCATGCTCATCATCGACTTGAAGATGTTCAGCAAGAAAGGTGAACATGAGGTGAACGTGAGTGAAGCGCTGAAGATGACGGGCATCTGGATTGGTGTCTCGCTCCTGTTCTGTGCAGGCATCGAACTGTTCTATCCTGTTGACGCACATGAAAAGGCAATGGAGTTCATGGCAGGCTACCTGATAGAGAAATCGCTGTCGATGGACAATCTGTTCGTCTTCCTCATGCTGTTCTCGTTCTTTGGCGTAGAGCGCAAGTATCAGCATGAAGTGCTGTTCTGGGGCATCTTCGGTGCATTAGTACTGCGCAGCATCTTCATCTTCGCCGGTGCTGCTATGGTGGAGCATTTCGAATGGGTGCTGGGTCTCTTCGGGCTGTTCCTGCTCTACACGGGCGGAAAGATGTTCTCCAATAGTGACGACCAGCAGACTGACCCATCAAAGAACATCATCGTGCGATGGTTCAAGAAGCTCTTTCCCGTCACTGACAAGATGCATGAGGATCATTTCTTCATCAAGGAAGAGAGCAAGGGGAAGGTGCGCTGGATGGCAACACCTCTTTTTATCACGCTGTTGGTCATTGAGACTACCGACGTGGCTTTTGCAGTAGATAGCATTCCCGCTGTATTCTCCGTAAGCCGCGACCCGTTTATCGTGCTCACCAGCAACATCTTCGCCATTCTGGGACTGCGTGCCCTCTACTTTGCCCTGGCTGCCGTAGCCAAATACTTTAAGTATCTGAAATACGGACTGGGCATCATCCTCATTTTCGTGGGTGTGAAGATGCTGCTTGCCATGAACGAATATATCAATGCACTTGGCTCACTCGTGGGACTGAACCTGAACATGCCTCACATCGAGGTACCCACACCACTCAGCCTTATTATCATCTTCGGCGTACTGGTGCTGTCAATGGGCCTGTCGGTACTGGCAACGAAAAAGACAGAATAACGGAAATTCAAAGACATAAGAACAGATGTTTTTTCTAAGACATAGTAACAGAAGAACAGATTTTTCTATAAGACATAGTAACATAAGAACATATATTTTCTAAGACATATTAACTTGTTTTTTTTAAGACATAGTAACATAAGAACATATATTCTTCATAAATAAATGGGGAGTTTATATGAGTTTACCCTTATTTTTTACTCTTATAAACGTTGCCGCTTTTAGTGATTAAGAAAGTTTAATATTAATAAATAACCCGTTGCTATTCAACTTACTAAATAATAGACCTACATGCAAAATTAACAAAATAAAGATATTTTAAGGATAGCCACAAAACGTAGCAAAGTTATTAACTCCAGAAATCACCAAAGATTCTCTGGAGTTAATGATGAAAACAGTACGTCTCATACAATTCAAATCGCTGGCGGAAATGCGAAAGGCATTGCCGACAGAGAAGAAATGTTTGGCGTACATAGAGAAAATATTGTGGCCCAATGGAGTTGTGTCGCCTTATGACCCCACGTCTAAGGTTTACAAGCGCAAGGATGGCACCTATCGCTGTAAGAATACAGGAAAGAACTTTAACGTAAAAGTTGGGACTATCCTTGAGAACACAAAACTTCCACTTACAACATGGTTCGAGGCAATATATCTCATCACGGTTCATAAGAAAGGCATGTCTTCTTTGCAGTTGTCAACTTTATTGCATGTGACGTTAAAAACAGCTTGGTACTTATCGCATCGCATTAGAGAATGCTATCAATATAATGACGGAAAGCTTGAAGGAGAGGTGGAACTAGATGAAACCTTTGTAGGAGGAAAGAATAAAAATCGTCATAAAAATAAGAAAGCAAAGAAATGTCAAGGTAGGGCATTCGTTGACAAAGTTCCAGTTTTTAGTGCCATGCAACGTGGCGGGAAAGTCGTTTGTAAAGTGCTAAAAAATACGTCATGGAAGCAATTGACCCCTGCTATTCTGAGAAATGTCAAACGTAGTTCCACCCTTTATATGGATGAGTGGTGCGGATATTGTAAAATTCAGAAATTATATACACACCACGTAGTTGACCACGGGCATGGAATCTATGTGGATGGGAGTGCATATACCAACTCTATTGAAGGATTTTGGGGAAACTATTGCAAACGCGCAATAAACGGAATATACTATATGATTAGCCGAAAGCATATGCAACGGTACTTCAATGAATTTTCTTTTCGATATAACACAAAAGACTTGACTTCATCGCAGAAAATGCAAGAGGTGATTCTTAATTGTAGGCATCATTTAACCTATAAACAACTGATAGCAGTATGAAGTCCAAATCAGAATATCGAACAAGCATACCAGACGAAATCCTAAATGAAATACATGAACCCATATCATTTGAAGATTTTATTATGCCTGCTCTTCAATTTGACATGAAAGCATATCGGAAACGCTTGACTAAAGAAAAAGCAGATAAGAAATTGCAAAAAGAACTGAAGAAATCAAAGAAATTTTGATGTTACAGCTTTTTTCGCCAAACATTTCGTACCTTTGTACCGACGAATGTGTCTCACCCTCGTTAAAATCGCCAAATTGAAACATGGGTCTATATGGAGGCACAGACGGCAGTTCATATACGTGGGCTGCCCATCTGTGCATATAGACGAGTGTTTGGCGATACTCTACGAGGTGTGACAGATGGCAGTCCACTTTCTTTGTAGATGAACAAGTAATTATTAACCTCGTAAAATATTGCCAATATGAAAAGTTTAATTAGAACCACGTTTATTGCCTTGCTAACGGCTTTAATGTTAGTTGGAGGTAGTAGTATGGGCTACGCTCAAAAGCAAGCCCAAAAACAGCAAAAATCATTAGTAACGCAAGACATGGCTTATAAGATTGCCCAGCGTATTATGTATGATAGGCGCTCAACATTTTATCGTGCAATGTTCAACAACGCTAATGATATTAGAACGATACAAGAAAGTGATAAGATTTTGTCGGAATTAGGGAATCATTTAGACTGTGCAGAAAACTTTATCATTTCATTCTTCGACTATTATGGAACTGGAGATACTGGTTACATCGCATTTAAATCGTTCTATCTTACTCCAGATGAATACAAAATAGCAGAAAGTATATTCAACAACATTCAAGCAAAGAAAAAACAAAAGGCGGTTGCGTTAGAGCAGTCTGTTTACAATGAATATGTTAATAACGGATTCCCAAGCAACATCAAGAATGAATCGAACTATAAGCCTGCGAAATTTGCTATGAATGCAAATTCTCTTGCAAAGCATATAAACAAGTTGGGGTTCAGAGAATCGTGTATCAATACAATATATGACGTTGTAGTTGATAGGGATGGAGTTATGAGCGTTTCTCCTAATGATGAATTGTTCGCAGCAACAGAATTTAAAATGAAGTCTGCTCCAGTGGTTGTCTTTAAGAATCTCGAAAAGTCTTTATATGTTCCATCTAAATACAAACTCAAAATAGTAGAGAAAAAAGAAAAGGCACTATCTGATAAGGTTGTCAATATTAAGTGGAATAAGGAAAAACTACAATGGGATATAGACAATCATAATGAATTTA
>JAEEGF010811656.1_pt1 | contig 10476 bp, 9 predicted proteins | sample 9134171 | NCBI WGS metagenome assembly JAEEGF01 (sample SAMN16246542, study PRJNA631951) | gut metagenome | biome: gut microbiome; feature: rumen; material: AP-attached | host: Bos | place: Iran: Karaj | collected 2018-10 | reverse complement strand
ACAGACCAGCTCTTCGAGACCTACGAGTTCAACCGTTGTGCTCTCGTTCATCTGCAGAAGTAATATACTAACTAATCAATATTTGAAATCCCGATGTTCTCTTTGTAGAGCGTCGGGATTTTTTTTGTATAATAAAGAGGTACAAGAGAGACAAGAGGTGCAAGAGATGGTAGAATAAGGGCACACACGTTACAAGGTGGTAGAGGTAACAAAAAAAGGAAGACCTTATAAAGTCTTCCTTTGTTTTGCGGTGCGTACGGGACTCGGACCCGTGACCTCCAGCGTGACAGGCTGGCATTCTAACCAACTGAACTAACGCACCAAGCGTTAAATGTGTTATGAGAACCCTGTTTATAGGGTAGTGATTGGAGCGGTGCGTACGGGACTCGGACCCGTGACCTCCAGCGTGACAGGCTGGCATTCTAACCAACTGAACTAACGCACCAAACTCTACTTGAGAGGCACTGATTGCTCAAATGCGAGTGCAAAGGTACTATTTTTTCTTTAATCTACCAAATAATTGCAGTGTTTTTTTTGAGCATAGCTTTATTTTGTGCTTCTTGAGAGAGTGAGCTAAGCTATTGCGCTATTCTGCTTTCTTTGTGCGTGCAGGACGACGGCGAGGCTTTTTAGGCTTTGCCTCTGGCTGTGCAGGAGCAGATGCAGGACTTTCTGATGCAGGGGCAGTTTCAGCAGTTTCCTTTTGTGGTGCTTCTATAGGTTGTGGCGCAGTTTTTGGCGCTACATCCTGCTTGGGTTGCTCCTGTTTAGGTTGCTCCTGTTTAGGCTGTTCCTGCTTTTGTTGTTGTTGCTGCTTCTGCTTTTGCTGTTTCTGCTTTTGCTGCTGTGATTTTTGCTGAGGCTGTTGCTTTTGGGTAGTAACATTATCTGGTTCTGCACCAATGAAGAGGTTGTCTCCGCGATGCTTGTCGCCAGGACGGAATGCCTCTTGCCATAGGGTGAGTTTCTCTACTTCAGCACGCTTAGGCAACTGAGCAATATCCTCCATCCATGATTTCTTGCAAGCCATCTGTATATAATATAACTGACGGGTATAATAGTCAAGCATACGGAGGTCGTCGAAGGTGAAGACCATAGGACGGAGGGTGGCATACTTGCTGTTCCAGTCGGCATCACTGATGTTGTTGATGCGTTGCAGGTCGTCACACAGTCCGATAGAACGTATTGCCACACTTGCATCATTAGTTATAAGGAGTACCTTCTTGCCTTCAGCAAAGAGTTCTACCACACGGTGAACTATGGCTGGGTCGGCAAAAGAAGCATGATGGCTCTCAGCACTTATGCCTTCGATACGCAGACGGTTTTCGCGCTGTTGAGCAAGGATAAGTCTTTTTGCAAGACGTGCAGCTGCATTTAGACATACTATATTGTCAGTGAAGTCAGCTTCCTTGTGGTTGGTAGGGTCTTGCATGGCAGCAAAGCGGTCAATCTCCTCATAGGTCTCACCCATCATCGTGAATTTTCCACCACGATGTTTCATCAGTTTGGAGATAAATTCCAACTGGCGCTCAAATTGCAGACGTGCATTAACTCGTGGGTCAGAGTGGCTTGATGTATGTCCGATAAGCAGTTCGAGCCAGATGTTAGTATCGCTGATAACTATGTCATAGTCAAGCACATTGGCAAGAGTTTCCTCGAGGAACTTGTATCGTTTTTCCAGTTCGTCGAGAGTGAGTTGCTGTATCTGCTGATCAGTCAGCACTATGGCACGTTGAGGTGCCTGTGCCAGTTCGATAATGTCGTTAATCTTGATGTCAGGCAGAGCTGGGATAGGGAGCACTCCCTTGAACTCCTTTTTAGGTTGCTGAACGGCTGTTTCTGGTTGCATAGCTTCCAGTTGTGGTTGCTTAGTCTCCAGTTGTGGTTGCTTAGCTTCCGCATCTGGTTGCTTAGTTTCCGCGTGTGGAAGCATAGCTTCTGCAGACTCTGTTGTAACCACGTTTATTGCTACCTCTTCAGGTGCTGTTTCTATTGCTTCCTGTGCTGTTTTTTTCTTTGTAGCACGAGGTTTGCGTAATGTCGTCCTTTTTGTTGTCGCAGCCTTCTTAGGCTTTTCTTTCTTGGTGCTCGCTTGAGCTTCGTTCTGTGTTTCTATAGGAGCCACTTCCTTAACAGACTCCTCTTTAGTCGTTTTTTTTGTTCTCATTATGATTTTTTTTGCATATATTTTTGAAAAATCACGACAAAGTTACTATATTTAGTAATAAAAAATGGCATAGATGTTGTTAATAATCCGTAAAATGTTTGATTAAGACGAATTTATTGTGTATCTTTGCAAAATATTTGCGCCCGTGCGCGCAATATATAATATTGTACCCACGTTGTAGTGTAGAGAAGAGATTTTTATAAAACGTATAAGGAAGATAAATGAGACAACTTAAGATTCAAAAAAGTATTACCAACCGTTCGAGCGAAGCTCTTGACAAGTACCTTGTAGAGATTGGACGTGCACCACTGATTACTATCGACGAAGAGATAGAATTGGCACAGAAAATAAAGAAGGGTGGTCCTGAGGCTGAACGCGCTAAGGATAAGTTGGTTACTGCTAACTTGCGTTTTGTGGTTTCTGTAGCTAAGCAGTATCAGCATCAGGGATTGTCCCTCACCGACTTGATAGATGAGGGTAATATCGGACTGATTAAGGCTGCTCAGAAGTTTGATGAGACTCGAGGCTTTAAGTTTATCTCATACGCCGTATGGTGGATTCGCCAGAGCATTCTGCAGGCAATTGCCGAGCAGAGCCGTATCGTGCGCCTGCCTCTTAACCAGGTGGGTTCGCTGAGCAAGATTAACCACGAGATAAACAAGTTTGAGCAGGAGAACCAGCGTCATCCAAGTGTAGGTGAGTTGTCTGAGGCTACTAACATTGACGAGGAAAAGATAGGTCAGAGCCTTATGGCTGACGGTCACCACGTTAGTATCGATGCACCATTCCAGGATGGCGAGGAAAACTGTATGCTCGACGTTATGGCGAGTGGTGATGACTCACGTACCGACCGTACCGTGGACCATGAGTCAATGGCTCAGGAACTGAATGCCGTATTGAATAGGGTGTTGAAGGATCGTGAGATAATCATCATCCGCGAGTGCTTTGGCATAGGCTGTCACGAGAAGGGTCTGGAAGAGATAGGCGACGAACTCGGTCTGACACGTGAGCGTGTACGCCAGATTAGGGAGAAGTCTATTGCCAAGCTTCGTGACAGCGGTAATGCAAAAATACTCATAAAATACCTTGGATAGTTAACAGTTATGAATCACGTAGTAATAATGGCAGGTGGAGTAGGCAGCAGATTCTGGCCTATGAGTACCGAAGACCGTCCAAAGCAGTTTATTGACGTTCTTGGTGTGGGTCGTTCGCTGATACAGCTGACCTATGACCGCTTTAAGGATGTGTGTGACGCAGAGAATGTATGGGTTGTTACCAGTGCTCAGTATAAGGATATTATCCACGAGCAGTTGCCCGATATTCCTATGGGTAACATCTTGTGTGAGCCTTGTCGCAGAAACACAGCTCCATGTATAGCATACGTAAGCCATCGCATAAACGCGAAGGATAAGAATGCCAATATAGCTGTAACACCAAGTGATGCCGTAGTAATGAACGTGATGGAGTTTCGCAGGGTTATTACTGCTGCCCTTAACTTCGTTGCTGAGTCTGACGGAATAGTAACCTTAGGCATGAAGCCTACTCGCCCAGAGACTGGCTATGGATATATTCAGGCAGACCTTGCTTCTAACAGTATGAGGAATAAGGAGATATTCCAGGTGGAGCAGTTCCGTGAGAAGCCAGACCTCGCAACAGCAAAGGATTATATCAGTCACAACAACTACTTCTGGAATGCGGGTATATTCATTTGGAATGTCAAGACCATCATAAATGCTTTCCGCATGTATCAGCCAGTGCTCAACCGCATATTCGAATCTATAAGGGATGTATATGGCACAGAGAAGGAGCAGGAGGTTATCAACGAACGTTATGCAGAGTGTGAGAATATCTCCGTTGACTATGCCATCATGGAGAAAGCCGAGGAAATCTTTGTCTGTCCTGCCGACTTCGGTTGGAGCGACCTCGGTACGTGGGGGTCTCTGCAACAGCAGTCTCGTCGCGACCTCTATGGCAATGCCGCCATCGGTCCCGACATCACGCTCTTCGAGTCGCACGACTGCATTGTCCACACCACACAGGAGAAGAAGGTTGTCATTCAGGGACTGGACGGCTACATCGTGGCCGAGAACGACGACACTTTATTAATTTGTAAGCTCTCCGAGGAACAGCGCATCAAGCAGTTCAGCGGACAGTCATAGGAACCAACACAACAAACCAACATGAACTCATTCCAAGCACTTAAGACCCAGCTTCTGCAACAAGGAGCTCAACACCGTATTGCTGCCGTCTGTGCAGATGACACAGCCACACGCGAAGCCTTGAACTTGGTGGAACAAGAAGGTATCGCTAAAGTCGTCAACGTCACTGCAGACACCCCCGAGGAGGCTGCTGCCGAAGCAGTAGCACTGGTGCGTAGCGGAGAGGCTGACATCCTTATGAAGGGTCTCATCGGCACTGACAAGTTGCTGCGTGCCGTACTGAACAAGGAGTGCGGACTACTGCCACAGGGCAACGTGCTCACCCATCTTGCTGCGGCAGAGATTCCGGCATACCAGAAGCTGCTATTCTTCACCGATGCCGCCGTCATTCCATACCCCACCCATGAACAGCGCATCGAGCAGGTACGCTATGCCACGCAGGTATGCCGACGCTTAGGCATCAGCGAACCAAAGGTGGCACTCATCCATTGTGCCGAACATGGCGGTAAGGCATTTCCTTTTGTCGACGGCTATGCCGACATCTGTCGCATGGCAGCGGAAGGCGATTTCGGCCCTTGCGTGGTAGACGGTCCTTTGGACCTCATGACGTCGCTATCTCTGGAAGCTCTGGCAGCCAAGAGGCTGTCGTCACCGATTGGCGGCGAGGCCGACCTCCTCATTCTACCCGACATCGAGGCTGGCAATATTTTCTACAAGACCCTGGCACTCCTGGCCAATGCCCGCACTGCAGGCATTCTCTGCGGGACGATGGCGCCTGTGGTCGTTCCCTCACGCGGTGACTCCACCGAGACGAAATTCAACAGCATCCTCTTCGCCCTCGCCAGCCTATAATTATCATTGTCATTGAAACGCCACACTCAGAGAGAGAATTATTAATTGAATGAAGATTCTTGTAGTCAACCCTGGCAGCACAAGCACCAAGATGGCGGTCTTTGAAGACGAGAAGCCTATTTTGGTGCGCAATATCGCCCATTCTGCCGAACAGCTGGCACCCTTTGGCAATATCATCGAACAGCAGGATTTTCGCCGCCAACTCGTCCTCGACGAGCTGAAAGCGGCAGGCATACCCTTGGAGTTCGATGCCGTCATAGGCCGTGGCGGACTGGTAAAGCCCATCAGTGGCGGCGTCTATGAAATTAATCGGACTATGCTCGACGACACACTGCACGGCTGCGTCATGCACAGCCATGCCTGCAATCTGGGTTGCCTCATCGCCTACGAAATCGCTGAAGCCATCAATTCACAATCATCAAATCATCATTCCCAATCCTCTATTCCACATTCACCATCTAAGAAGTGTCGCTCGTTCATCGCCGACCCGGGCGTCGTCGACGAATTGTCACCCTTAGCACGAATCAGCGGTTCGCCACTCATGCCACGCATCGCCATCTGGCACGCCCTTAACCAGCGCGCTATCGCAAGGCGATATGCCCGCGGCATCGGCAAGGAGTATGAAGACCTCAACCTCATCATCTGCCACCTGGGCGGAGGCATCAGCGTTGCAGCCCACGAACATGGCCGAGCCATTGATGCCAACAACGCCTTAGACGGCGAAGGTCCCTTCTCACCAGAGCGCGCCGGTAGCCTGCCTGCAGTAGATCTCATCCGACTCTGCTTCAGCGGAAAGTATAACGAACAACAACTGCTGAAGCGTATCGCCGGCAAGGCAGGACTCAACGCCCACTTAGGCACCAACGACATGCGCGAGGTGCTTTCACGCATTGAACTCGGCGACAAGCACGCTCAGCTTATCGTTGACGCCATGATCTATCATATTGCCAAGAACATCGCCGCCGAGGGCGCCGTGCTCTGCGGCAAGGTCGATGCCATACTCATCACTGGCGGTATGGCCCATTCCGACTACCTCATCGACCGTCTGCGCCAGCGCATCGAATACCTCGCTCCTGTCCACGTATTCCCTGGCGAGGACGAAATGGAAGCCCTCGCTCTCAACGCCCTCGACGTCCTTCAGGGTCGCCGACAGGCTAAGGTTTACGAATAATCATTTGCAATAATAATCCTTGTACCACTGGGCAAAAGCCCTCAAGCCTTCGCGGAGGGTAATCTTCGGAGTAAACCCGAAGTCGCGCTCAAGGGCTGTGGCATCAGCATATGTCGTTGGGACATCGCCAGGCTGCATGGGCACAAGCTGCTTGTGGGCCTCAAAGTCGTAATTCTGGGGCAAAACCCCAGAACGCACTAACTCTTCCTGCAGGATATTGACGAAATCGAGGAGGTTCTCGGGCTGACCGCCACCAATATTATATACGGCATACGGCGGGATGGGCAGACCGTCATCACCCTTCTTGCGCTCTGGGGCACCCTGCATCACGCGAACGATGCCTTCCACGATATCATCGACATAGGTGAAGTCGCGGCGGCAATTGCCATAGTTATAAATCTGGATGGTCTCGCCCTTCAGCAACTTGTTGGTAAAACCGAAGTACGCCATATCAGGACGACCTGCCGGACCATAGACGGTAAAGAAGCGTAATCCCGTGCTGGGGATATCGTATAGCTTCGAATAGCAATGTGCCATGAGCTCGTTGCTCTTCTTCGTAGCAGCATAGAGGCTCACAGGATTGTCCACGCGATCGTCGGTAGAGAAAGGTACTTTCTTGTTGCCGCCATACACTGAGCTGCTGCTGGCATACACTAAATGCTGTACACCCTGATAGCCACCATCTTGCTTATCCATCGAATGACGGCAGGCCTCGAGGATGTTATAGAAGCCTATCAGATTCGACTGGATATAGGCATCCGGATTGGTAATGGAATAGCGCACACCTGCCTGGGCGGCAAGGTTTACCACCACGTCGAAGTGGTACTGGCAAAACAGCCCGTCGATGGCTGCCTTGTCGGCGATGTCGCCACGGACAAACGCCCAGCTGTTGTCCTTGTTCTTGAGGCTGACAGCTTCGAGTTCCTTTACACGGTATTCTTTCAGCGAGACATCATAGTAGTCGTTCATGTTATCGATGCCCACAATGGTAGCACCCTCGACGTCGTTGAACAAACGCTTCACCAAATTGCTACCGATAAAGCCCGCAGCACCAGTAACAAAAATCACTTTATGATTTAAATCTATCTTTTGCATAGTTTCTTACAACGGATTTTTACTCTTTACTTTTTTACCTTTTTACCCTTATTTTCCGTACTTCTCTACTGCCTCGTAATAGGTGTCGAGACTGCCGATGTCGAAACGTCCCGCCGACATTGGCCAGGCATGCATCACGGTATGCTCCACCATATAGTGGGCCAAGTTGCCTGGGGCATCCTTACCGCAGCCGTTCTCAAAGGAGTGACGCACCAAGTCGAGATCTTTCTTCAAGTAGATATAGAAGGGCGGCACGGCCCAGTGGCTCTTGGGCGCCTGAGGTTTTTCCTCCATACCAAGGACCCTGTTACTCTCGTCCAATTCCACAACGCCAGTACGTTGCAGCTTTTCTATCGATGGTTGCTCGTGACACATGATGCAACTGGTACCCTTCTGTTTGGCGAATCTGACAAATTCGCTAAATGAGAAAAAGAGAAGGTTGTCAGCGGCGACGACGAGCATATCATCATCCATATCCAACCGTTCCATCGCAAAGAGCAGGTCACAGACGGCACCTAAGCGGGTGTCGTTGGTCTCTGTGCCATCATCAACAATAGTGATGGGCTTCTCGTAGCTCTGTTCCAAGGCCCACTCTTCGAAGATTGATGCAAACTTATGATTCGTGATGATGACGTGCTCATCAATCTCTGAAATCAGGTCGATGTCGTCAAGCATACGACCCAGAATGGTGTTCTCGCCTATCTTCAACAACGGCTTGGGGAAGTTCTTCGTGAGTTCGCCCAATCGCGTCGCATATCCAGCTGCTATGACTATGTTCTTCATACCTTATTATATAATAGGTTGTCCTTGTTTCCTGCTACCGTTCGGCACGCATGGGGTTGTTTAGGAAATCCTCGTATGAGAGGCGGATGCCGTCTTCGAGTTCTGTCTTATAGCGCCAGCCGAGTTTCTCGGCCTTGCTTACGTCGAGCAACTTACGGGGTGTGCCGTTCGGACGGCTGGTATCCCACTCTATCCTACCCTGATAGCCAACCACCTTTGCCACCAACTCAGTCAGTGCCTTGATGGTTAGTTCCTTACCCGTGCCGGCGTTTACCGTCTCGTCTCCCGAATAGTTGTTCATCAGGAACACACAGAGGTTCGCCAGGTCGTCGACATACAGGAACTCGCGCAACGGACTGCCATCACCCCAGCAGGTAACACTTTCCTTTCCTTCGACCTTGGCCTCGTGGAAACGGCGTATCAGCGCTGGTAACACGTGGCTGTGTTCAGGATGGTAGTTGTCGTTAGGACCATAGAGATTGGTAGGCATCACGCTGATATAGTCCGTACCATACTGCTTATTCAGGAACTCACAGTACTTCAGGCCGCTGATCTTCGCCAGGGCGTAGGCCTCGTTAGTCTTCTCCAAGGCGCCCGTTAACAAGCAACTCTCGGGCATGGGCTGTGGTGCCATGCGGGGATAGATACAGCTGCTACCCAAGAACTCCAATTTCTTACACCCATTCTTCCAAGCAGCATGGATGACGTTCATTTCCAGAATCATGTTGTCATACATGAAGTCTGCCAATGCGCTCTGGTTGGCGACAATGCCGCCGACCTTGGCGGCCGCGAGGAACACGTACTCAGGCTTCTCCTCTGCAAAGAACTTTTCCACCTCCAGTTGCCTGGTAAGGTCCAGCTCCTTATGTGTCCGCGTAATAATGTTCGTATAACCTTGTCTTTGCAACTCCCGGACAATGGCACTTCCAACCATGCCACGGTGACCCGCAACGTATATCTTAGAATTTTTCTCCATTACTTCACAATTCCTTTCTCCAAGTACTCAGCCAGATTCGTACGGACTTTTGCAGCAGCGCCTTCGGCGGCAACCTTGGCAATGTCGTGCTCGACCATAATCTTCACTAATTCCTCGAATGAAGTCTTGTTAGGATTCCACTTCAACTTGGCCTTTGCCTTTGTAGGATCTCCCCAAAGGTTAACGACATCGGTAGGACGATAGAAGTCCTCACTAACTGCAACAACAGCCTTACCCATCAAGTTTTCCGGACCTATAACTACAATTCCCTTCTCATTGATACCCTCCCCTTCGAACTTCAATTCAATACCAGCATGTTTGAACGCAAGTTCTGTGAACTCACGAACGCTGTGCTGAACGCCTGTAGCAATGACGAAGTCCTCGGGCTTAGCCTGCTGGAGGATGAGCCACATACACTCCACATAGTCCTTGGCATAGCCCCAGTCACGCAACGAGTCCATGTTGCCCAGATACAGGCAGTCCTGCAAACCCTGGCTGATGCGAGCTGCGGCCAGCGTAATCTTTCGGGTAACGAAAGTCTCGCCGCGGCGCTCGCTCTCGTGGTTGAACAGGATTCCCGAACAGCAAAACATATTATATGCCTCGCGGTACTCCTTGACAATCCAAAAGCCATACTGCTTGGCTACAGCGTATGGCGAATAGGGATGGAATGGCGTATTCTCGTTCTGCGGAACCTCCTCCACCTTGCCATAGAGTTCTGACGTGCTGGCCTGATAGATGCGGCAAGTATCCTTCATTCCCAATTGGCGCACAGCCTCGAGGATGCGCAGCACGCCAACAGCATCGACATCCGCTGTAAACTCCGGCGAGTCGAACGACACCTGCACATGACTCTGTGCCGCCAGGTTATATATCTCGTCGGGACGCACCTTGCCAACTACTCCAAGGATACTCATCGAGTCTCCCAGGTCAGCATAGTGCAAGTGGAAATGGGGTTTCCCCTCCAGATGGGCAATGCGCTCACGGAAGTCCACCGACGAACGCCGGATGGTACCATGCACCTCATAGCCTTTCTCCAATAGAAACTCCGCCAGATAGCTGCCGTCCTGTCCTGTAATACCCGTTATCAGGGCTATTCTCTTCTTGTTTTCCATATTCTATATCTTTTCAACGACTATTGAAATGCAAAAATACATAATTTCCGAGAATTCTTGCATTATAAATTGATTTTTTTTGTTCATATTAACAAATAAAGGAAGTCCCTTCAAGAGCTGAAGGAAAAGTTCTACTTTTTCTGTTCACTTTATAAGCT
>JAEEGF010595471.1_pt1 | contig 10476 bp, 12 predicted proteins | sample 9134171 | NCBI WGS metagenome assembly JAEEGF01 (sample SAMN16246542, study PRJNA631951) | gut metagenome | biome: gut microbiome; feature: rumen; material: AP-attached | host: Bos | place: Iran: Karaj | collected 2018-10 | reverse complement strand
CCTGGATAAAAAAGACATCCGCCAAGGTATGGAGTTGCGGCTTTACACGGCAGAGCAACGAGTGGAGCATGGCGTGCCGAGAGTGTTTTTCAAAGTCAAAAAAGTGAAGAAAAACGAGTTGGTTGAGACGGCAGAAGGTGTCGCGTTGGTGGGAGAAGAGTTCGCCGACCACAACAAAGGCTGGGCATTGGTGTTGGTTGACGGTGAGCGATGCTCGACGCAAGGCATCGTCACGCAATGCACGCTTTACGAGCAATACACCTCCCAGGAAGCCCTGCTTGCCGCAGCCAAATCGCACAGCAGCAGGAAAATGAAAATTGAATTTCCGTATGATCTTTTTTGAATTTTCCCGAAAAAGTTTTTATTTTTGGAGCGTCAAATTGAATCATACTAATCTTTAAAAACCTCGCGATGTAGAGAACAATCGCAAAATCACTATGGCTATCAGAGGTTTAAACACGAAAAACATAAACAGAGCATTAATTTATTCCCATTATCCTCAATGTCCACATAAAGATTCTATAACTGAAGTTGAACTTATTAACGACATGTACGAAACTGAAGTCCATGGAATCAACGGATTTTCTGAATGTGCTTTTAGCTTTGCTATTCTTTATGGCGACTTTATAAATGAAGTTGTAGTTTCTGAAGAGAAAAAAAACGTTCAGAAAAACTAACCAAAGCAGAGTTCGAAAATCTGAGAAAGAGACTCGTCCATAATTGTCCCAAAAAGGAGATATGCCATAGATGTAGCATTGAAAATGGAGATTGTCGATTGTTGCATGGCTGGAAGAAAGAAGAAGGTAGTGATAATTATACCTATTCATATCCGATATTGGGGGAATATTTGCCTGACTTGAAAAAAGTTGTATTGTACTGGAATAACATCGACAATGCTTGTGGGAAACCGACATATAACGGCGTACTATCTACTTACATTCACGAACTGTTCCATGCCTATTTTCACTATATCACCGAGCAAAAGCATGCGGAGTATAATTACATCAGGGAAATAGAGGAGGCGATGGCTGAATTCAGCACTTTGGTGTTTCTCAGGTTGATGAAAAATGACTATTCATATTCAAATAAATGGGAAGACATTTTTGATTGGGCTTCAGATAGTATTGGTAAAAAACAAAATAAGGTTGGGAATCTTCCGGCCTATGGCTTCGGACGCTATCTTTTTGAAAAAATTTCTGAAGACAAGGCTGTAGCCTGGATTAATCAATATGCAGAAAGGCTCGGATATATAGATGAAGAAGACATACTTGTGAAGCTATACAAGCAGATGGTCTCTCCATGCTATCCGACAGAGCCTAAAAATTGCATGGAACTGTTGAGAAAAATATTGTTTGAAACCAGTAATAAACCAATACAACCTCGTGAAGTAAAGGAGAATGATGATGGCATGGACGGTTTGGTTTTGGTTGATTACACGCCTCCTTACGATTCTTTTTGCTGGAAGGGCGAGATTCATATCAAGTACGATCTCCTTACGGACGAATTCGATTATTGTAATGGATCTATGGGGAGATGGAATCTGTCTGCCGCAGACATTGCTAGGATAAAAGCGTTCTTGAGGGATGTAAACAATCTCCGTGACTTCTTTGACGACAGGAAGGCCTATAGTACGGAGGAAGCGATAAAAACGGAGCATTATAGGGCATATACACTTCATATCAAATGGAAGGACCAGGATAAGACTATCACTGTTGGCTTCGGTTCAACGATTCCTTTTAAACATCCATTCTATTAGTTCTACTGGTGCAGACCTTGCATGGGGGTTGCGCCTTTTTTTGCCGACTGTTTGGCAAGTTTTTCTTCGCGTTATTTATGAACAATTCATGTTGGATTGTACAGAGTGAATAAAAACTGTTAGTAATTGTCGATGTGGTTTGTTTTTTTTTGTAAGTTTGCTGCATCATTCTCTCCCGACTCTGTTTAATGGACTTCGGCAGAGGAAGGGAGGGGATGAGTGTAGAAGTATTAGATAGAAGTTCAGCTGAAAAAACATTATGGCAACCTCTTTACCTAAATTATCACCTGTAAATTACTCAACGGCAAGAGATTTGGACTTGTTGACCTATGCAGGCACTTTGATGGCTGACACTCATTACAATTTATGTAATGTCAAAAATCCTTTTTCTAATATTATATCAAAAATACAAACAAAGACTACTTTTAATAAAGCAGATATAAAAGATTTAGAAGATTTTACAACTGGAATAGATAAATATCTTAATTGCGATAATTTTCTAAATACTTTCAAACAGAAACGAATTGATTTACCTACTCTATTTAATAATATTATAAATGCAAGTGATTTTGCCTCTTTGCCTACAATGCCAATGACTAAAAACTTGCAAAATCATCTTATATACCTTTTTTCAATTGTCAAGCATTGTCAAGACCCGAATAAATATCCTATTGGATATAAATTTTGGATGAATCTAAATGATTACTATTATGGGAAAGGCAGTAATGGTTATGATAATTTATGCGATTTATATAACAACAAATTTCAATCTTCCGATACACCAAAACATGTTTATTTTGCAGCGTATTTGAATAGACTTGCAAAAGATTTGGCAAATAAATTGGCTTCTAGTATTAAGAGTTATAAACCAAGTGATATCCAAAGCATATTTAATATAAAAGATTATGATAGTATTTTGAATATTAAACGCGGCAAGTTTAATAAAGTGATACTGCCTGCTACAGCTCCTGCTGTCCCTATGACAACCTCGAATCAGGTCGTAAATCCAACAACTCCAACACCTCCAACCACTCCCGACCATCCCCTCAACCTCATCCTCTATGGCCCTCCAGGAACAGGGAAAACTTACAATACTCTGTTTCATGCATTGGCAATTATAAATGGACTTGAAGTTAAACAGTTGGAAAATGAAGCAAAAGATCAGGATAAGATAAGAAAATTGAATCCCAAAGAACCAAGTGGGTATAAGTATATAAAAGATAAATACAATTACGACAAATTGGTGGAATCTGGCCAAATTGTCTTCACCACCTTCCATCAATCGATGAGTTATGAGGACTTTATTGAGGGAATTAAACCAATAATTGATGATCAAGATATTGTTGCTAAACATGCAAATGATACTTCTGGCACTACAGAACTATTTGGAGCAGGCACCACTACTATCAGTAATCTGTCTAGAATGAAATACGAGGTTAAGGATGGCATTTTCAAGAAAATGTGCGATCTTGTAGCATTTTTGAAAGATGCAAGGGACAAAAAAAATATGTTTACTCGTGCGGGCGGTGGCACATTTATTATTGGCAGAGTAGAAGAGAAGACAATCCTTTGCACAGATTCCAATGGGAATGTCAAAGTGAGCCTTGACGATTTAGTTACTTTGTGGAAAAAGGAACTTGAACCCAAGCGCGAACAAGAACAAGGGAAAGAACTGGAACCGAGCCAGAGCATTAATTCGACTGATGATAGTACACATCCGGATTACCCGTATCGAAAGGCCATTATTGACAAGTTCATGGAAAAGCATGTTTTAATCATCGATGAAATCAACCGCGGCAATGTGGCGCAGATTTTCGGTGAACTGATAACGCTGATTGAGAAGAACAAGCGCTTGGGTAAAGAAGAAGCCATGACCGCAACTCTGCCTTATTCCCAAAAGACTTTCGGTGTGCCCTACAACCTTTATATCATAGGTACGATGAACACTGCCGACCGCAGCGTGGAAGCTTTGGATACCGCCTTGCGTCGCCGTTTCTCTTTCGAGGAAATGATGCCGAAACCAGATAAGGTGGATGAAAAGGTTGGAGGGATTCCTCTGAGAGAGGTCTTTAATGTCATCAACAAGCGCATCGTCGCCCTCAAAGACCGCGAGCACCAGATAGGTCATAGCTACTTTATGGGGCATGACGAGATAGATGAAAATGGTGATGAAAAATATCCGGACAAAAAAGAGTGGCTCAGAAATGTTTTCAAAGATAAAATCATCCCGCTGCTGCAGGAGTACTTCTACGGCGACTACAAGAAGATTTACTATGTGCTGGGAGGGAGTGAGAACGAAGGTGAAGGGTTTGTAAAAATAGATTCCGTCAAGGCAGATATCTTTGCTGTGAAACCTGACGATTTTGAATATGACATTCCAGAGAAACAATATGAAATACAGAAGATAGATCAAGACTTTGATATTGTTAAAGCAATCGAGGTTCTAATAGGAAATCCTAAAGATGAAGGAACAAAAAATAGTTAACGAAACCCTGCTAATAAAGCCATATGCCTAATAAAGAGCCGATATATAAATTCGAGCACGGGTTTCTTGCCGTTGAGGAAAAAGAGTTTTCCGACCTGCATTTCAGATTGCTGGAGAAGTACATAGAAAAACAAAAGAAATCGCATCTGTTTGAAACCTCATACCGAAAAGGCAAGAGAGGCATTAAATTCAACTCATATGTGGGTGTCATCACTGTGAAAGACCTCGCCATATACGTATTGCCCAAAGCAGATAAGGATGCTGCCGAGAAGACGGATGACGAAACCCTTTGGCGCGACCGTCTCACTTTTATGCTCTCGCAGGTGTATAAGCTCAACGTGCAAACCACCGCTCCTGCCAATTTGCAATGGAAACCCAATGCGCTGCTTGACATTTTCCTGAAAAAGTTTCTCGATGAGGTGGATGTGTTGCTCAACCGTGGGCTTATCAAAACTTACCGAAAGACAGACGGCAATCGCACCGCTCTCAAAGGCAAGTTGTTGTTCAACAAACAGGTTGCATACAACTGCGTGCATCAGGAGCGCTTCTATGTACGCTACACCACCTACGATTACAATCATATCCTTAACCGTATCATACGGCAGGCACTTTTGGCAACACACGACATTTCCAACAACTCTGACATTAAAGGACGGGCAACATCCACTTTGTTCAACTTTCCTGAATTGGATGAAATTCCCGTAACGCCAGAATTGTTCTCTCGTCTCATCTTCGACCGCAAAAGCGAGGACTACCGCAATGTCATCAAACTAGCGGAAATGATTCTGCTCAATTATTCTCCCGACTTGCATCACGGCAACAATCACGTCTGGACATTGATGTTCGACATGAACAAGTTGTGGGAAGAATTCATTTTTGTTACACTGAGACGGAAACTGACGAGCATTGGCTATACAGTGGGTGCACAAAAACAAAAAGATTTTTGGAATAAAACTGGTACAAATTTCATGAAACACGTTAAGGCAGACATTGTGGTCAAAAAAGACGAAAAGACTTTCGTTTTGGACACCAAATGGAAGATGCCGAAATATGATGGTAAAATTGTCCCTTCCGACGCGGATTTGCACCAGATGTATGTTTATCTTGATATATATGGCGATGTAGAAAAGAAAAATGCTCAAAAAGTGGCGTTGCTTTATCCTGGACAGGACATGGATATGGATGTTGATGTTGTCGAAGGCACTTTCGTCAACACCAAAGCACAATGCGATATGCTCTTTTTACCCGTAAAAAGTAACAACATCTCAAATGATGGTAAAACCGAATTTCGAGACTGGCAGGGAGCAATTGCAGAACGTATTATGAAGTGGATGGGGCTGAATTAGTTATAATAAAAAGTACGTTTTTTTTTTGAATTTCCCGCCCCCAATGACTATATTATGTCAGAAGACATAAAACAATACTATCATGATCATTAAAGACTACTTAAAGAGATTGCCCTACACCTACAAAGAAATCGTGGAACTGGATTACCCCAAGATCTGGGACTTGGCCCAACGATGCCTTCAGATCGCCAAAACCTGGCAGGAAATGGCGGTGGAGCTGATGCCGCTCTATAAAAAGCGTCCCATGCTGCAAAACTACCTTAAAATCCGCTCGCTTTACGGCTTCGCCTATTACATCTGGAAACGAGTGAACTGCCTCTGCCACGAATTGGCGTATTGTAAGAATAATGCCGATAGGGTAGGCGAGGATGACGCGAAAATCGCCTTGGCCGATTTGTTTGAAGCCTTCGGCAAAGTGGATGTCATCGACATCGCTCAGGACGACAACGAGGGTTTCCACAAGTTGCAACAGGCCGTTGAAAGATTCGGAATCGGAACCGATTTCCACGTGATGGATTGCTACAACAATGAAGGTCGTCATTCGACATGGTCGTTCCTCGACATTGTGGGCACCCTCAAAAACGACGAATCCGGCGACAGCCTTTGGGAAGCGGTCAACAACGCTTCCGATCCCACTGAAACCAACATCGGCGGTCTCATGGAATCGGAAGAGGACAATAAATTGGTGAGGTTGTATTGATTTTCTGTTTGAATTCTCTCAAAAGATGTCTATCTTTGCAGTTGAAAAACCGCAAATGATATGAAAGGACTCTCCAAATCACGCTACACGGCCTTCTGCCAATGCCCCAAGAACCTCTGGTTGAAGGTGAATAAACCAACAGTGGCAAAAGAAGACCCGGCCCTGCAGGCCCGCTTCGAACAAGGCAATGAGGTGGGCGACCTCGCCATGCAACTCTTCGGCACATACATCGATGTGACCACCAAAAACCCTGACGGCAGCCTCGACCTCAACGCCATGGTGGACCTGACCCAGCAGGAGATGGCCCGCGGAACGGACAACATCTGCGAGGCCTCGTTTGCTCTCAACGGCAACTATTGCGCCGTCGATATCCTGCACCGCAACGGCGACGGCTGGGATATCTATGAGGTGAAGAGTAGCACCTACAAAGGGGAGGATAAAGACACCCCCAAGCATCTGCTGGTTTATACCCGCGACATCGCCTACCAGAAATGGCTGCTCGAGCAGTGTGGCCTGAAGGTGACGGGGACCTATCTCGTGCGCCTCAACAAGTTCTATGTGCGCGGTAAGGAACTCGACATCCAGCAGCTGTTCCACATCAAGAACATGGACGCGCTGGTGGCTAACGAATACCTCAAGGTGCCTTTCAATGTGGCGGCAGCACAGAAGACCCAGGCTGGCGACGAGCCTAACGAGCCCATCGCCATCCACTGCCACGAGCCCTACGACTGCGCTTTCTTCGACTACTGCACCGAAGGCATGCCCACACCCAATGTGTTCGACCTATACGGCATGGCCTTCAAGAAGAAATGCGAGCTTTATAATGCCGGCAAGATTGCCTTCGAGGATCTGGTGAACGAGAAACTCAACGAGATTCAGACGCTGCAAGTGACTACTTTTTTGAAAAATACCGAACTGGTCACGCCCCAGGAGATTCGCGATTTCCTTAAGAAGCTCACCTATCCGCTCTATTTTCTCGACTTCGAGACCATGATGCCCACCGTTCCCGAATTTGAAGGCACCAGACCCTACCAACAGATTCCTTTCCAGTATTCGCTGCACTGGATAGAAAAAGCGGTGGTGAGCTGAAACACACTGACTTTCTCGGTGATTCAACAAACGACCCACGCCGTGCCTTGGCCGAGCAAATCTGTCGCGACATCCCCATGGGTGTGTGTACCACGGCCTACAACATGACATTCGAGAAAAACCGGTTAGAGGAACTGGCCGATGTTTATCCCGACCTGAGGGTGCATCTGCTTGACATCGCCAACAATATCGTTGACCTCATCGAGCCTTTCCGCCAAAAGATGGTCTATATGCCCGAGATGAACGGCTCGTTCAGCATCAAGGATGTGCTGCCCGCCTTGCAGCCCGACTTGAGCTACGACGACCTTGAAGGCTCGGTGCACAACGGCGGCGAGGCCATGACTATCTATCCTCAGATTGCCAAGATGTCGCCTGCCGATGCGGCTGCCGCGCAGAAATCCCTTTTGGAATACTGCAAGCTCGACACGCTGGCCATGGTGAGGGTGTGGGAGAAACTGAGGGAAATGGCAAAATAATAAAGCCCGTTTTTGAATTTTCGGCAAAACGTTTCTATATTATGCTGTAACCAACTAAAACAGCACTAATATGAACGCGTATCTCTTTGCCCTCATCTTTGCCGCTTATATCACAGGCGGTATTTTCATCGTCCTTTGGATGGACAGGAACTATTTCGATGCCAAATACGGCAGTGAATCCTCTGAAAAATGGAGCGTTTGGCGTGCCCTTTTCTGGCCTTTCATTTTGCTTTTTGTGTGGCCCTCGAACTGGAACGACTGGCTTTATGTGCCTAAAGGTTGCCGCGAGGCCTTTGAAAAGGCTGAACCCTGGTGCGGTTTTGAGACGATTAAAGAGTTTGCTTAATACTGCTTTGAAAATATTTTTGTCCCATTTTTTGAATTTTCGGCAAAAAGTATTATTAATAGTTTTAACCCCTTAAAACAACATCAATATGAACACAACCATCAAGACCAGCTCCGAAAAGCAACTCAACCAAATCCGTCGTTTCGTTAAGAGAAACAACATTTACAACACCATTACCGAGGAAAACAACCTCTACACCATTAAACTCTTCGGCCTCAAAGCTTCAGAAATCGAAAAGTTCATCAAGGACTTCATCAAATCCAACCATCTTACCAAAGTTCAGCAGCAGGAGCCTCTGGCTCTTGCTGCATAGGGCGGCTTTTTTGCATTGTCGCAAATAATTTCTTAATTATAATATGGTAAATAATAAACAACAGTATCATGAGGATTGACAACTTAGATGAATTCCTTCAAGAGCTTAGACAACAACCTCTGCTGATGAAAGAAGAAGAGCTATCCCTGCTCAAAACTGTTCAAGAAAAAGGTGCAGACTGCGACGAAATGGATAAACTATTTAAAGCCACCATGAGATTTGTTTACACATTAGCTGCACAATATAAAGACAGAGGTCTAACCATTGAAAAACTGATTGAAGTAGAAGCAGAAGGACTTAAAAAGGCCATATTGACTTACGACTTCGACAGCGACATTGAATTCAAAAAACATGCTGTCTCGTTGATGCGGCAGTACTTGGAAGAAGCCGTAAAAGAACAAATCCACAAATAGAGGTAAATTGCTTGGTCGATGGCAAAGGTTTGGGAGAAGCTGAAGGACATGTGGTAGACGAATAATTCCAAAACGCAACAACAGAACCAGCTGTAGATAGCCCCTTAATGAGGCCGGAGGCTGGCAGGCATCCTTCTTATCCTGTAGAATAAAGGTCTTGGGATGCCGTTTTTAAACTTTAATAAACAGCATCAATATGAATGATATTATCTTTGCTCTCATCTTTGCCGCTTATATCACCGGCGGCATCTTCATCGTCCGTTGGATGGACAGAAACTATTTCGATGCCAAATACGGCAGTGAAGCCTCGGAGAAATGGGACGTTTGGCGTACCCTTTTCTGGCCTTTCCTCTTGCTTTTCGTGTGGCCCAAAATCAGGAAAGCCATGAAAGAAAAAGAGGAGGAAATGAACCAATGGCGGGCTGAACAGGAAAGAAAGAGAAACATTGAGTCTGTCGTGATTCCCGACACGGTCACCAAGATTACTGAAAGTGCCTATTCTGGCTATTCAAGCCTTAATTCGGTCATTATCCCTGATTCGGTGATGGAGATCTGCCGCTATGCTTTTTCCAATACCGACCTGAAGCACCTCTTCATTCCCGCCTCGGTGCGAAAAATCGACCCAGAGGCTTTTAATTTCTGCCGCGATTTGGAACTTGAAGTGGCTCCCGACAATCCAACCTACGAGATGCGGGGCAGACATCTAGTCACCAAGAAGGGCAACGTATTGGTGATAGGTCATCCACGAGAGCCTATACCAAACACTGTGACTAAAATTGGTGAGCGGGCCGTTAATTGGCGGGATGACGAGGTGGAGGAAGTTGTCATTCCCAATTCGGTTAAGAAAATCGGAAACGAGGCCTTCCGCGCCTGCGCCAACTTGACCAAAGTCGTCATCCCGGACTCGGTGACAGAAATCGACAGTGGGGCTTTCGACGAGTGCGGCAGCTTGGGCGAGATTCATCTGCCGGCTTCGTTGCGCAAGCTTGGTATGGCCTTCGACAAAGGTCCTTACGAGGGGAGGGAGATTTATGTCCATTTCACAGATCCCGCCCAATGCGAGGTGGAGATGCTCGACGACGATGACGAGTCCACAGGTTGGCCCTCAAATTGGAACGACTGGCTCTATGTACCCAAAGGCTGCCGCGAGGCCTTCGAAAAGGCTGAACCTTGGTGTGGCTTTGAGGTAATAAAAGAGTTCGATTAATTCTTTACAAAAAATAAATTTGCCTCAAAGATTGAATTTTCGGCAACATGTGTCTATATTATGATGTAACCCCATAAAAACATCAGTAATATGAACACCACCATCAAGACCTCCTCCAAAAAACAATTAGACCAAATTTGTCGTTTCGTCAAGAGAAACAACATTTACAACACCATTACCGAGGAAAACGACCTCTACATCATTAAACTCTTCGGCCTTAAAGCCTCAGAAATTGAAAAGTTCATCAAAGACTTCATCAAAACCAATAACCTTACCAAAGTCAAGCAGCAAGAGTCTGAGGCTCTTGCTGCCTAATGCTACTGTACATGGAACATGTGGTTTTAT
>JAEEGF011536999.1_pt1 | contig 10478 bp, 9 predicted proteins | sample 9134171 | NCBI WGS metagenome assembly JAEEGF01 (sample SAMN16246542, study PRJNA631951) | gut metagenome | biome: gut microbiome; feature: rumen; material: AP-attached | host: Bos | place: Iran: Karaj | collected 2018-10 | reverse complement strand
GCCCGGGTGCGTCCGCCCAGGGCCAGGTCCCCGGCCCAAAGGCCGGGGTAGAGCCTATCCGTGCTTTCCCAGAGCTCCCCCGCCAGGAGCGCGAGGGCGATCAGCAGCGTGAGGGCGAGGACAAAAAAGAGCGCAGTACGCCGCATCGTGCGGGAACTGCGCTTGCTGTCTTTCATAAGAGATTCCTTTCCAGGCCGTCGGAGCAAACTCCGCTCACTCCGTATCCGCATTTTCCGCAAGAGCCGCGAAAACTGCGTATCGCTCGGTGGCTCCTCCTCATTTCGCGCGCGAGGGGTCCCCTTTGGGGACGTGTGCGCTTCCTCTTCAAAATCGAAGCATGTTGAGAAGGACGTTTCGCCGGAATCCTGCGGGTAATCACGCTTGCGTGGATACCTGCTATTACGGCGAATAAGGACGTGGCTTGTACCTTTGCTCCGCCTGGGCGTCCAGCAGCTCGCCGATGAGCTGGTTGGACAGGAGAAAGCCCCGGGGGGTGAAGCGCCAGCGGTCGTCCACCTGCTTGGCGAGGCCCAGGCGCACATAGCCCTGGAGCAGGGATTCCAGGGGCGCGAAGGGGGCCCGGTAGCGCCGCTCGTATTCCCCGGCCTCGATGCCCCGGGCGGTGCGTAGCCCCAGCATCACGTATTCCACGGCCTTTTCCACCGCCGTCACCGTCTCCTCCTCGCAGACCAGGTTTTCCCCCGTCTCCACCGCCCGGATATAGCCCTCCACGTCCTTCAGGAAGGTGAAGCGCTGGCTGCCGATACAGGAGGCGGCGGAGGCGCCGAAGCCCGCGTAGTCCTCCAGCAGCCAGTATTTCAGGTTGTGGCGGGAGGCATAGCCCCGCTTGGCGAAGTTGGAGATCTCATATTGGATGTAGCCCGCCCCCGCCAGGGTGTCCACGGCGTAAAGGTACATGTCCGCCTGGAGGTCGTCGTCGGGGATGTCGGGGGAATTGCGGTATTGCCAGAGGGGGGTGCCCTCCTCGATCTTCAGCCCGTAGCAGCTCAGGTGCTGCACGTTCAGCTCCATGACCCGCCGGAGGGTGTCGCTCCAGTCCTCCCGGCTCTGGGCGGGGAGCCCGTAGATCAGGTCCAGGCTGATGTTCTCGAAGCCCGCCCGCCGTGCCTTTTCCACCGCCCGGGGCACCTGGGCCCAGTTGTGCCGCCGCCCCAGGAAGCGGAGGATGGCGTCGTTGGCGCTCTGGGCCCCCAGGGAGATGCGGTTGAAGCCCGCCCTGCGCAGGCGCCCCAGCCCCCCGGCCTCCACGCTGTCGGGGTTGGCCTCCAGGGTGATCTCGCAGTCGGCGGTGAGGCGCATGTCCTTCCGGATGAGGCCCATCAGGTCCACCAGGTAATCCGCCCCGTACCAGCTGGGGGTGCCCCCGCCGAAATACACCGTGTCGATGCGGTAGCTTTCCAGCCGGGGGGCGGCCTCCGTCAGGTGCTTTTTCAGCGCCTTCTGGTAGGCGGGGATCAGGTCCCGGCGGCCCGCCGTGGAGCAGAAGTCGCAGTAGGCGCAGCGGCTGGCGCAGAAGGGGATATGGATATAGAGCCCCAGCTTCCTGCTTCCCCGTTCGTTTCCGCCCATGTCCGCGCCTCCTTCTCTGTCTCTGGGGGGATTATAGCATAATGGCAGGGAAAAGAACAGAGAAAAAGCGCGAGACAAGGGGCCTGCCCGCTGTCAGGGCTTCGGCTTCGGATATCTGCGGCGTTCGTTCGTTTCCCCCAGGAGATAATCCATGCCGGTCGAGGAGATTACCGGAAGTATATGTTAGTCTAATAAAATTGTTGACAAATGTTCTCATACAGGATAAAGTCATGCTGCGCAGCTGTGTTTTCGGTGTAAGACCCAATGAAAAACGGGAATCCTTGGATAAGAGGGGGTGGCTGGAATGGAGAGGCGCGCAGACGTGGACTGGGTTCGGACGGTATCTGTTTTGGGCGTGATCCTTCTTCATGCTTCCAGCGGCTTCGTTTTCCGGCCCTCCCGGTTCGCTGTGCTGGGATTGACCCCGGCGCTGCTGTGCAATCAGGCGGCGAGATTCAGCGTTCCGGTTTTCTTCCTGCTCTCCGGCCTGGGACTGGGTCTCAGCAAGCGGGAGGCCGGACTTCCCGGGTTTTGGCTGCGGCGCTTCCGGCGCAGCGTCATTCCCTATGTCCTCTGGTCTGCCTTTTATTTCCTTCAAAGCAGCCATTTCCGCTTTTCCGCCCTCGTGTCCCACGGCAGCCTTCGGGCATTCGGCAGGCTGCTCCTCACCGGCGGCGCGGCCTCCCATCTTTGGTTCCTGCCGGCGCTTTTGCAGCTGTATCTTCTTTATCCGGCGCTGAAATGGTGTATGCGCTCCCACCCGCTGCCGACGCTTGTGCTGTCATTCCTGATAAGCCTGTATTGCACCCTTGTGATCTGTGTGCCGCTGCCCTTCCCGCCGTGGTGGAGGTCTCGCATGTGGCGGCTGTTCCCGGTCTGGCTCTTTTATTTCACCCTGGGGATTGCGCTCACCGGGGAACGCCTGGAGCATCTAACGGCGTTTGCCCGGAAGCATGCCGCCGCCCTCTGCCTGCTGGCCGCAGCTGGGGCGCTGGTCTATACGGCGGACGCCCGGAGCAGCGGGAATCTGGATTCCATCAAGCCGCAGCTGTTCCTGTACAGCCCCCTCTGTTTCCTTGCGATCCTGGCGTCCTGGAGATGGGTCGAGCGGATACGGGGCGTCGGGGCAATTTCGGCCTTCCTGGCCCGCCATTCCATGACGCTGTATTTTTCCCATATCTTCTTTCTCGGTCTGCTGCGCAGGATTGCCTTTTTCCAAAGGAATTCCGGAACGATGCTGCTCATGGGCGCTCTGGTCGCCGCTCTGTCCGCTTTGACGGCGTTCCTGCCGGAAGGCGCGGAACGATGGTCCGGGCGGCTTACGAAACATGCCCCGTAGCAAAGCGGGAAAAGAACTGCCTTCGGCATGGGACTCAACCGTTGGTTAATTGACTTTTCAGACGGGATTATGTATTCTGAAAGTAAAGAAGAACAATAGATACGGAGAAAGGGGAGCGCGCATGAAGAAATACCTGGCTCTTCTCCCGGCATTTGCCCTGCTGCTTTCCCTGGGGGCCTGCGCCGGGCGGCCCCAGCCTACCCCCAGCCCCGCGCCCACGGCGGCGGTCACGGCCACCCCTGCGCCGGAATCAACGCCCGCGCCTGAGCCCTCGCCGGAGCCTGTGCCCACCCCCACGCCGGAGCCGGAGGACCCGACGGAGCCCCTCCTGGGGAAAATGAAACGGGAGAATGCGGAGAGCATCCGTTATGAGCTGGGTTCCTGGGGGGAAACCTATCTGCTGCGCAGGGGAGAGGAGGGCTTCGAGGAAGCTCTGGACATCCTCTTTTCCCTCCGGGGCGTGCGCTGTGAAAAGCCGGAGGCCCTCAATACCCGCAGCTTCGACCTGGGCCGCCAGGTGGAGCTGGCCTACGACGGCGAGCATGTCTACGGCGGGAGCTATAACGGCCACCGCTGGCTGCGCCTGGAGGGGGAGGGCAGGCCGGACCAGGCATTGAGCGCCATCTTTGAACGCTGCGCCCCCGCCCTTAGTGGCGTCGGCGGCCTCGCCCCCGGCCATGAAAACCTGATCCGGGACGACACCCTCGTTTTGCGGACCAGCAGCCCGGTCTACGACTGGGCGACCCTGACAAATGCCATCCGGGGGATGCACGAATCCTACAAGGAATCCGGAAACCGGGCGGTGGACGAGCTCGCGGAAATCTATCTGATCCGGGAAAACCGGACGGAGGAGACCATCCTCTTCGACACGCCGGTGCTGGAAATGCTGGTGGACGGGGAGTGGCACTACCGGCATTTCCGTTCCAGCGGCAGCTTCCTCATGTACGGCGTGGCGGAGCCGGGGGAAAGCATGCTGAATATCCCCATGTGGCGGCTTGCCGGGGAGCTGGAGCCGGGTCAGTACCGCATCTGCGTCACCTATTTCCTGGGCGGCGGCGAGGCGACAAGTCCGGACCACGTGGCCTACGCGGAGTTCGAGATCGCGGAGGATGGGCCGGAAACGCCCATCCCGCCCCTGCCCTGGCTGGAAGAAGCCCTGGAAGCCTATGAAAAGGCGGAGGAAGCGTATTGCTGGTTCACGATCCACAGCATTCCCAACGACCTGTTCGTGGACCGAGAGAAATCGGACGGCGGGTTCTTTTATCTCATCACCGACCCGCGCTTTGCCACATGGGAGACTCTGGAAAACTACCTCCTCAGCCTCTTTGACCGGGCCACGGTGGAACGGCTGCTTCCCGGTGCTTACAAGGAATTCGACGGGCGTGTGTACGGCGCGGATGCCGACGCCGGGGGCTTATGGTATGTGGGAGAGCGGACGGGCATCCGGGCCTGGCGGGAAATGAACGGGAATGTGTTCGTCGCCGTCAGCTATGAATATCTGCCGGACGGCCTGACGCCCGCGGGAGAGTTCACCTGCACCTACCCCTATGTATGGGAGGGGGATCACCGGGTCTTCCGGGATTTCTCCCTGCCCTATGTGGACGGGATCCCCGGGGATCTTGAGGAGGACTGAAATGAAACTGCGCAGGTCGTTTTCCGCGCTTATCTGCCTGGCCCTGCTGCCATGATGGCGTCCTGATCCTGAAAACCGACGGGACCCTGCTGACCCTCCGTTACGAGGACGGGGAGCTCCAATTGTTCCCCGTGGCGTAATTAGGAGGAATAAAGCATGAATATAAGCGCCTGTGCAAACGCGATTGCTTGCACAGGCGCTTTTCTGCTTGCCATTCCGCCGAATAAGGACGCCGCTATCCTCTGTCGTTCGTCACGTCGCCGCTGCCGGTGATGGGGATGGCCTCGCCCAGATAACGGGGGAGGGGCTTCAGGATGCACTTGAAAAAGTCCTTGTCCCGGGCCAGGATCTCCCGCACGTCCCGGTAGAGCTGCCCCGCGTAACGCCGGGTGTCGCAGGCCACCCCCACCGCCTCCAGCCCCAGGGCCCGGGCGATCCAGAGGGCCCGGGGCAGGTGGTAGGCCTGGGTGACGACGACCACCTTCTTCACCCCGAAGATGGCCCCGGCCCGGTAAAAGCTGTCGTAGGTGGCGAAGCCCGCGTGGTCCATGAAAATGTCCGCCGAGGGCACGCCCCGGGCCATAGCCGCGTCCTTCATGGCGTTCACCTCGTCGTGGTCGGAGCGGCTGTGATCCCCGCTCATGAGCAGCTTGGGGGCGACCCCGGCTTCATAGAGGTCCACCCCGGTCTGGATGCGCTCGGAGAGCATGAGACTGGGGCTGCCGTCCGGCAGCAGCCCCGCCCCCAGCACCAGGATGCAGTCGGCCCCGAAATCGGCGGCCTCCGCCGGGGAGACGATGCGGGAGCGCTCGGAGGCGGCGATCAGCAGGTCCGGCCCCAGGCCCAGGATAAGCCCCAGCAGCACAAGGGCGGCTCCGGCGATCAACAATGCTTTCTTTTTCTTTTTCATCGGGTCCTCCCGGTCATGTGATGGTCCCATTGTAGCAGAAAGCGGTGGACAATAAAACGGACAGCTTGCTTTATTTAGCGAAAAAAGTATGGTATCATGGGAAAAAACCTTCTGGGGAGGAAAAGACATGGAGATCGGCATCACGAGAGAAGCGGCCCTGGCGCTGCTGAAACAGTACAACAAGGAGCCCTTCCACCTCCGCCACGCCCTGACGGTGGAGGCGGTGATGGACTGGTTTTCTGCCCGGCTGGACCCGGAGAACCGGGAATTCTGGTCCCTGGTGGGCCTTCTGCACGACATCGACTTTGAGGGCTGGCCGGAGGAACACTGCAAAAAGGCCCCGGAGCTGCTGCGGGCCGGGGGCTGCACGGAGGAATGTGTCCACGCCGTTTGCAGCCATGGCTTCGGCATCTGCTGCGACGTGGAGCCCACGCTGGAGATGGAGAAGGTCCTCTTTGCCGCCGACGAGCTCACCGGCCTCATCTGGTCGGCGGCCCTGATGCGGCCCAGCAAGAGCTGCACGGACATGGAGCTGGGGAGCCTCAAAAAGAAATTCAAGGACAAGAAATTCGCCGCCGGCTGCTCCCGGGACACCATCCGGGAGGGGGCGGAGCGCCTGGGCTGGGAGCTGGACAAGCTCCTGGGGGACACCCTGGCCGCCATGGCGGAGAGCGAAGCGAAAATAAACGCCGAGGCGGAAACAATTTGAGTATATTCGCGTCTAAGACGACAGGAAAGGGGGAGAGACGATGCGGAAAAGCGGCATGACGGCGGCCTGCGCCGCCGGGCATTTCTTCATCGACTTTCTCTGCGCCTGGGCCCTGTTCCGCTTCTGCCGTCCCACGGACGCCTGGGCGGAAGTCATGCTCTACTATAATTTCTGCGCCTTCGCCCTGCAGATGCCCCTGGGCCTCCTGGCGGACCGCTTCCGGCAGGACCGGAGCTTTATGGTCCTGGGCAGCCTCCTGGTGGGCTTCGCCTGCCTGGGCCTGGGGAAAGCGCCCCTGGGCCTGGCGGTAGTCGCCGGGGTGGGGAACGCCCTCTACCATGTGGGGGGCGGCGTGGCGGTGCTCCATGCCTATGCGTCCAAGGCGGGGCCGCTGGGCTTCTTCGTCTCCCCCGGCGCCTTCGGCATCTTTTTCGGCACCCTCCTGGGCAAGGCGGGCACGGATATCCTGGCCCCCTCCCTGATCGGGCTGGCGGCCTGCCTTGTGCTGGGATGGCTCCTCCGGGGGGCGGACAAGCCCGCGCCCATGGACCCCTTCCGCCTGAACGCGCCCCTGCTTGCCCTTATCTGCCTGTTTCTGGTGGTCTGGCTCCGCTCCCTCCTGGGCTTCCTCTTCGTGTTCCCCTGGAAGACGGGCGCATGGAGCGTGGCGGCGGTCTGCGCCGTGGTGCTGGGGAAGACGGCGGGGGGCTATCTCGGGGACAGGCTGGGGATGAAATGGGCCTCCGTCGGCTCCCTGGGGCTGGCGGTCCTGGGCTTCCTTTTCTCCGGCAGCCCCCTCTGCGGGGTGCTGGCCATCTTCTTTTTCAATATGACCATGCCCCTGACCCTCCGGGCGGCGGCGGACGCCCTGCCGGGGATGAAGGGCTTCAGCTTCGGCCTTCTCACCTTCGCCCTGTTCCTGGGCTTCCTGCCCGTCTGGGCGGGTGCGGCCCTGCCCTCGGCGGGCTGGTTCCTGGCCCTGGGTGCGGCCCTGTCCCTGGGATTGCTGCTGCCGGGGCTGCGGCGGAAGCCGTGAGCGCCTGGCTGATCGCCCTGGGGGCCTCCCTGGGCCTGACCCTGTTTTTCGAGGGGCTGTTTGCCCTCCTTTGGGGGCTTCGGGGCCGGGATCTCGTGCTCTGCTGCCTGGTGAACCTGCTCACCAACCCGCCCCTGGTATTCTGCGTCCTCTGCTGGCGGCATTTCGGCCCGGCTCCGGCCTGGCTGCCGGTGCCCGTCCTGGAAGTCCTGGCGGTGTGGGTGGAGGGGCATTTCTACAAACGCGACGGGGAGAATATCCGCCGCCCCTGGCTGCTGTCCCTCTGCGCCAATGCTTTCAGCTATGCCATGGGCCTTGTTTTCAGCACTTTGTTCTAAGGCTCCCTCCCTGAGGGAGCTGTCAGCGAAGCTGACTGAGGGAGTCAGGGCAGCATTTAGCGTCAGTTATGAGAAGAAGACGCAGTATTAAGAAACACTCTTGTTCCGCGCGTGCGATATCTGTTTTAGGAGGTGTCCCATGAAACGTATCGGTACTGTTCTGCTGGCGCTGTGTCTGAGCTTCCTGCTGGCCATGAGCGCCCTGGCAGACGGCATTTACGAGCCGGAGGAAGAATTCTTCTTCACCCATCGGGACGAGTGCGAGACCATATCCCGCGAGGCTTATATGAACGGCGTCGATGGTTACGGAACAGTGTACGCCAGCCCCGACGGGAAGGCCAGGCATGCCTTGTCCAATGGGGAGAGCCTCCGCACCTTGGCATCCTGGAAGGACGAATGGTATCTGGTCCAGTATTTCGACCAAAGAAAGATGGAGAGCGGGACAGGCTGGACTCGGGCGGCGGACCTGGTCATGGCCTACGACGGCATCAGCTTCCTGAAGGAACACGGCGGGGAGCTGGAGGAGCCCGCGGAGCCTTTCGAGCTGGACCAGCGGGAGCTTTCCGCATTGTCGATCTGGTCCTTCCCCGGTGCGGAGGAACTCTTCAGCTGGGAGGACAGCGAGTATCTGAACATTTGGTATAAAGACCACGGCCCGATCCTCTTGGACCGGCTTTGGAAGGACCCCCTTGGGCAGACCTGGGGCCGGATATCCGGGTACAAATCGTATGACGGCGCATGGGTGTGCCTGGATGCCCCGGAGGACTATCAGGCCCCTTGGCTGAACGAAGCGGCGACACGGGAAGGGCAGCTCCGGAAGCTGATCCCGGCAACAGCGCCCCCGCAGGGAACGGCCGCCTATCGCGGCGATATCCTATGGCTGCAGCTGGCTCTGGCGGCGGGTGTCGTCCTTCTGGCGCTGGTCCTTCTGACGGTATTCCGCAAGAAAGGGAAAGGAGGTGCCCCATGAAACGTATCGGTACTGTTCTGCTGGCCCTGTGCCTCAGCTTCCTGATGGCCGTGAGCGCCTTTGCGGACGTGATCTATGAGCCGGAGGACGATTTTCTCCGGAAGCACGAGGACGAGTGCTATTACGAAAACCGGGTGTATATCGCCTCCGGGGAGAACGGCTATGCCTCCGCCAAAAAGAACCCCACCTCCAAGAAAGCGGAGTGGGAGATCCCCAACGGCACCGAGATCTATATCAGCTTCGTGTGGGACCAGGACGGCGGCTGGGGCCTGGTAGACTCCCACGGCTGGATCAGCATGTCTGAACTGACGGTGAAATACGACGGCATTTCCTTTGCCCAGGAGCACGGCAGGGAATTTAGCTACCTGGAGGATTGGGAATTCCCCGACCTGACGGACCGCGACTGCCTGCACCTCTGGCGCTATCCCGGCGATGCCGAGCCCTTTACCACCCTGGGCGGGTCGGGGGAGGACGCCTGGCGGAAATGGCCGCCGGATGAAATGAGCTTCAATACCGTCTATGAGGACCCGGAGGGCCGCCGCTGGGGTTATATCAGTTATTTTTACGGCTACCGGGATTTCTGGATCTGCCTGACTGCCCCGGACGACGCCTCCCTCGGCGGCGGGGAGACGGAGCCGCAGCCCACGGAAGCGCCCATCCCCACAGAAGCGCCAGCACCGACGGAAGCGCCCGTCCCCACGGAAGCACCCGTCTCCACGGAGGCGCCTGCGCCTACGGCTTCTCCCGCCCCAACCGCCGCCCCGGCCTCCCCGGAGCCCACGGAGCTGCCCCCCATCATCGACCCGGTACCGCCCCGGCCCTTCCCCTGGCTCCCCGCGGGCCTGGCAGTCGGCGCGGTGGTGATCGCGGGCGTCCTCCTGGCGGTGTTCCGCAGGAAAAAATGAAGATAGTTTCACCCCTGCCCGGTTCCGGGCAGGGGTGAAGTATATTTGTCAGTTCTGCCTCTTTGCCTCCACGTCCATATAGTAGTGCTCCTCTGCGGGGTCCAGGGTCACCTGGAGGATGCCCTTGTCCGGGTCAAAGCCGAAATTCTGCCGCAGGATGCGGATATACTGCGTGCCGCTGAGGCCGGCCTCCAGTTTCGTGAAGCGGAGGCTGCTTCCCAGGCTCGCGGCCAGGTCGAAGCCCCGCCGGTCCCGCTCCCTGCCCGTGAAGTCCACGCTGGGGTATTTCGGCAGCCTTGCCTCCACCTCCGCCGTCTCCCCGGCGGGGATGGTCACAGTGAAGCGCAGATACAACACCCGGTCCGGACTGAATACCTGCTCCAGCATGTCCTCCAGGCTCCAATCCTGACTTTGCTCGTAGGGAACGGCGCTGCCCTCCACAGCGTCATGGCGGAGCATATAGGCCGCCGCAAGGCCCAGCAGGGTCTCCCGGTCTGCCAGGGAGGCCAGACCGCCGGTGATGAACTCCGCGCGGTAGCTGTCGAAGGCCAGGTCCAGCATGTCCTCCAGGGCGGCTTCATAGCGCGTCACCGTGCCCCCGGCCTCCATGGGGATCTCGCAGGCTCCGTTGGTGTAGCCATGCAGGGTCAGGTCCCGGATGTCCTCTCCCAGCACCAGGAGATAGACGGACCTTCCGTAGCCCATCTCCCCGTGTTCGGAGATGGAGACCTGCCGCTCGCAGCGGCCCGCCTCCCGGTCGGACCTGCCGCCGTTGAAGCCGAAGGTCAGCACGGCGGTTTTGGCATAGTCCATGGAGAATTCCATGTTCAGGGTGGGAGCCGGGGCCGTCTCGCTGCTTTCTCCCCACATTTCGTTGAGCTCATAGACGATGACCCGGTCCGTCAGCCTGGGCAGCGGGGCCTGGGCTTCGGCGGCATAGTCCCCGGCCATGAGAGTCTTGCAGCCTTCCCAGGAGCTGAGGGTGGTTCCCGCGTTTCGCTCTGTGCTGCCGGGGCCGATCAGCATTTCCGTTTCCGCCGCTTCGCCA
>JAEEGF011415239.1_pt1 | contig 10478 bp, 7 predicted proteins | sample 9134171 | NCBI WGS metagenome assembly JAEEGF01 (sample SAMN16246542, study PRJNA631951) | gut metagenome | biome: gut microbiome; feature: rumen; material: AP-attached | host: Bos | place: Iran: Karaj | collected 2018-10 | reverse complement strand
ACGCTGAATATTCATTGCAGGACCTAAAATCATGTCCTTGCCACGCAGCTTAGCTTCAATCGCCATACCCTTGCCATACTCGTAGGCAATGCCTGGGCACCAGGTAGCGGCCAGTGCAGAGCCGGTAGGGAAGAAGGTAGCACGGTCAACATCCCAACCCAGTGGGGTCCATGAGTGATCCTCCAACTCCTCACGGATACCGAAAGGACCGTCGGCATACTTCATGTCGGCAATGCCCAGTCTTTCAACACCTGCTGAAGAGAACATGGTCTTGCCATGCAGCATATTCACTTTCTCTTCCAGCGTCATACTTTTGATAATTTCGGTAATTTCCGTTTCATGCTGCAGAAGCGGATTCGTCTGTTGCGCATAGGCTGCTCCACCAATTAGGACCGCAGCCAGCATTAAAAATGACTTCTTCATGTTGATTAAATATTAAAAAACCATTTTATTCATTTGCAAATATTTCAATCCCCTTTCCTAAATTTCTTAGGTGAAACACCCAACTGCGATTTCACGAACTTGCCAAAAAAGGAAAGGCTAGGGAACTTCATCTCTGCAGCTATCTCCTTGATGGACTTGTCGGTGTATTTCAGTTGGCGTACAATGGAGTGCGTCGTTGTCTCATGAATCAGGTCAAGCGCAGTGCGCCCACTGATCTGCTTCACGATAGACGAGAGGTACTTGGGGGTGACATATAACATATCGGCATACTCAGCCACAGAACGCACACGACCTTCGTTCTCTGCCAGCAGTTCCACAAAATGCTTAAACAATACATGGCTTTGCGTCATGTGGTCCTGCTCGGACAACTCAATTTTCTCTACCCTGTCTGTAATTGCCAGCAATTCGAAAATCACGCAATGCAGCAGAGACATCATGATGGCCTGATGGAAAGGTGAACGAGCACTGTGTATCTTTACATTAGCCAGTTCATAGTAGTGTGAGAGTAGCAACACATCATCTTCTTCAACATCGATGACGGGGTTGTTAATCAAGAAGTAGAAATTCCTCCAGATGTTCTTCGTCATGAAGATAGAGCTATTGAACGAACGGGTGGAGATACCGATGATCTTTACTTGAAAATCGGGAGTTAGCTGTCGATAGTGGGCATAAACCGTGCGTGGCATACCCAAGAGCAGCTGATTGCGGTGAACACGGTAATTCTCGCCATTCATGGTGACCTGTCCTTCACCATTCAGACAAAAGATTACGATGATGGAATCCACTTCAATAGCACCAACTTTGATGGTTGGTAGCTTGTTGACGTCCTCAATCAAGAAAAGGTCGCCATCGATATAATCTACATAATCTTCATTCTTCAGATATTCAATGCTAATCTTCTTCATAGCCCACGATAGAATAAATATAATTACGAATCTCATCTATGTGCTGGTGCACACTCACCAGCAAAGCAAACTGATTCTTCGCCCTCACCAAATTCTGCTTAGGGTAATCCACGTGATAATACACGTTTCCATTTAGGAAATCAGCCAGGAAACGAATGCTCTGCATCAGTGGGAAGAGCAGCACACCATAAGGCAATAGCTTCTTCTCGGCGGGAGTCAGAATGTCCTTCATCTCAGTCAGATAGCCATCGGTAAACGCCTTGAATACCTCCATATTAAAGCCCACACGCTTATAAGCGCGGTCATTCTCATGTGTGAAGTTGGCTGCTGTACGCAGGAAATCGCCATAGTCGGAGGTGATATAGCCAGACATCACTGTATCGAGGTCGATGAGGCAGATTACCTCGCCCTGCTCGTCGAACAGCATATTACTAATCTTGGTATCGAAATGGCACACGCGCTGCGGCATCTGCTTGAACTCGTCGAAGAAAGGCTTGTACTGATGGTAACAAAGGAACAAGTCCTCCATGAGGTTGCCCATGTCCATAAAGTCCCGATTGTTCACGATGGCATCTACCATTGCCTCCATCATCTGATTCACCCTCAGTTTGATATCGTGGAAATGAGGGATGGTGGGTTTAAGTTTAGTGGGATGGTCAGCCAGCATCTTCTCGAAACGACCGATGGCTACACCAGCCTTGCGACAGAGTTCAGGTGTCATTTCGGGTTCCTCGGCATGTGGGATATAGAGCATCATTCGCCAATAGGTTTCCCCATCGGTGTAGTAAGTCTTGCCTTCTTGGGTGCGGACCAAAGTCACCACCTTGTGGTCAATATCCTGTTCGCCCTGTTCAGCCAATTTCTTCCTGAGGTGCTTCGACACCTTATTTATATTATTCTGAAGGCGCGCCACATCAGTAAACACATGGTTATTGATACGTTGTAGGACATATTGAGGCTCAGAGACATCTTTGGTGTAAACCAGGAAGGTGTCGTTGATGAGTCCGCTGCGCAGCGCCTTCACTTTAGCGATGTTTTTTACCTTGAATTGTTTAGCAATTTCTATGCTTTTCATGATAAATAAGTATTTAGTGTTTTATTTAGCGAAAGCGTATGAGAAACCCTTGATTTTGTCCTGACCGCCACGGGTGAAATCTGGTATCTCAACAGGCACACAACCGTTATCCATCGAGATGGCAGAAAGCTCGGCCACGCAGCACCACTCAGCCAGGTCATAGACGTCCATATCCAAAGGTAAACCATTGCGCAGACAATACACCAGTCGGTAGTCCATGATAAAGTCCATGCCACCATGTCCGCCAACTGTCTTGGCTGTTTCCTCCAAATCCTTTGTCAGAATCGGACTACGATAAGCCTCCATCACCTTGTCCTTCGCCTCGTTGGTGAGTGTCACCTCTGCATTCTCATCAAACTTCTCTGGTAACAGCGAGCGGTCCAGTTGTGAAGGCATTACACAGAATTGCTGAACAGGATACTTGCCGGCATAGCCCTTGGTACCAACCACTTGATACATGCGGCTATAAGGGCGAGGAGTCATCACACCATGCTCCAACAAGATGGTAGCTCCGTTCTTGGTCTCAATCATCGTGGTGGTTACATCGCCATTACGGAAATCCGTAACCGTCTCACCAGTAGTCTTCTTGATATGTGCAGGACCATTCACAGCCTTGGTATCCATCGCCACCAGCGTCTTCAGTTGATCTCCACGATGAATGTTCAACACTTGGCAAATTGGACCGAAACCATGGGTGGGGTAGATGTCGCCACGATGTGTGCGGTTGAAATCCATACGCCAGTTGTTCCAATATTCCTCCCAATAAGGGTCGAGGTTATGTAAATATGCGCCCTCCACATGCAGCACCTCGCCAAACACACCTTGCTGAGCCATATTCAGGGCCGTCAGCTCGAAGAAGTCGTAGCAGCAGTTCTCCAACTGGATGCAATGCTTGCGGGTTCTTTCAGAGGTGTCAATCAGTTTCCAGATATCCTCGAGAGAGGTAGCTGAAGGCACCTCGATGGCAGCATGTTTGCCGTGCTCCATCGCATACAATGCCACTGGCACATGATGAATCCAGTCGGTGGCAATATATACCAGGTCGATGTCATCACGTTCGCACAACTGCTTAAACACTTCTGTGTCGCCGCTATAGCCAGCAGCCTCGGGCAGACCAGCCTTCCGCAAAATCTCCTGCGACTTCTCCACATTCTCAGGTAGCACATCGCACAAAGCCACAATCTGCGTACCAGGTATATGGGTGAAGCGCTCCACAGCACCTGGGCCTCTCATGCCCAAGCCTACGAAGCCTACACGCACCGTTTCCAGCTTGGGTGCTATGAGTTGCAAAACATCCTGCTGCCCAGCCGGACGGGCAGGCACCTCAGTCCTGATGGGTTCGAAAACTTGACTCTTCTGTTCTGCCGAAGAGGTACAACCAGCAATTAAAAAACCTGCCAGCAAGGTCGTAAAAATAGGGCGAATCATAGTCGTTTAGTATTAAATTTGGTTTATAATCATCAAAGGTAGCGAAATTATTTAAAAAACGATGCATCTTTCCAACTATTTCTGTAACTTTGCCTAAATTTTTAAGATTATGCTGAAGAAAATTATCATAGGATTGTGGGTTTTGCTGGTTTTATTACTGGCTTCGCTGGTGTTCGTATTCTCGTGCATCGCTAAAGGCAATATTGGCTACATGCCACCTGTCGAGGATTTGGAGAACCCTAATTACAAATTTGCCACCGAGGTCATTTCTGACGATGGTGTGGTGCTGGGTACCTATTCTTATAGTAAAGAGAATCGTGTGTATGTGGGTTACAACGAAGTGTCAAAAGACTTGATCAATGCGCTTATTGCCACAGAAGATGTGCGCTTCTACGACCACTCCGGAATCGACTTCATCGGATTGGTTCGTGCTATCATCAAACGAGGTGTATTGATGCAGCGAAATGCCGGTGGTGGTAGTACGCTGACCCAACAGCTCTCCAAGCAGCTTTACTCACCCAGTGCGAGGAGCTTTATGGAACGTGCCATGCAGAAACCCATTGAGTGGGTGATTGCCGTAAATTTGGAGCGCTACTACACCAAGCAAGAGATTATCACTATGTATCTCAATAAGTTCGACTTCCTGAACAATGCAGTGGGCATCAAGACGGCGGCACACACCTATTTCAATTGTGAACCATCAGCATTGAAAAAAGAGGAAGCAGCCACCTTGGTGGGTATGTGCAAGAACCCGTCACTCTATAACCCCCTCCGTTTCAATGAACGCTCTCGCAGCCGCCGTAATGTGGTATTGGGACAGATGGAGAAGGCTGGCTACTTGACACATGAGGAAGCCGACTCACTGAAGGCATTGCCTCTGACGCTTCATTACAATCGTGTGGACCATAAGGAAGGCATTGCTACCTATTTCCGTGAGTATCTGCGTGGTGTGATGACCGCCAAGAAACCTGAAAAGGCCAACTATCGTGGCTGGCAGATGCAGCAGTGGTATGAGGATTCCTTGGATTGGGAGACAAATCCGCTCTATGGCTGGTGCGAGAAGAACACCAAGAGAGATGGTGAGAAGTACAATATCTATACTGATGGTTTGAAGATTTATACCACCATCGACAGTCGTATGCAGCGGTATGCAGAGAATGCGATGGAGACTCATTTGAAGGATTTGCAGCAGCAGTTCTTCAAAGAGAAGGCTAAGTCGAAGACTGCTCCGTTCACGCGCAACCTCTCTGCTGCCCAAGTGAAGGACATCATGGATAGGGCAGTGCAGCAGAGCGACCGCTATCGCACTATGAAAAATGCAGGTGCAACAGATGACGAAATAGATAAAGCATTCAATACGCCGCTGGAAATGTCGGTATGGAGCTGGGATGGATTGAAGGATACGGTGATGACTCCCCTTGACTCCCTGCGCTATTACAAATATTTCCTGCGTTCAGGCTTTATGTCTATGGATCCCCGCACAGGTCATGTGAAGGCATACGTGGGTGGACCTAACTTCAACTATTTCCAATACGATATGGCGATGAAGGGTCGCCGTCAGGTGGGTTCTACCGTGAAGCCCTACGTTTATACTTTGGCGATGGAGAACGGTTTCTCTCCTTGCGACTTGGTAAGACATGTATCCTACACCTTGCTTGATGAAAATAACCGTCCTTGGACCCCACGCAATGCCAGCAACAAGCGTATCGGCGAGAATGTAACCATCAAGTGGGGCTTGGCAAATTCCGACAACTGGATTACCGCCTACCTGATGGGCAAACTCAGTCCTTATAGCCTGAAGCGCCTGATTCAGAGTTTTGGCGTACGCAACCAGGAAATCGACCCAGTGGTATCACTCTGCCTCGGACCTTGCGAAATCTCCGTGGGTGAGATGGTAAGCGCCTATACAGCCTTTGCCAACAGAGGTATCCGTGTGGCACCTGTCTTCGTATCTCGAATTGAAGATGGCGATGGTAATGTATTGGCAACTTTTACTCCTGACATGCAGGAGGTTATCAGTGCGTCAAGTGCCTATAAGATGTTGGTGATGCTGCGTGCCGTCATCAATGAGGGTACGGGTGGACGTGTACGTAGGTTGGGCATCTCTGCCGATATGGGTGGCAAGACGGGTACCACCAACTCCAACTCCGACGGTTGGTTCATGGGCTTCACCCCATCGCTGGTTTCAGGCTGCTGGGTAGGTGGTGAGAACCGCGACATTCACTTCGACACAATGGCCTACGGACAAGGTGCCTCGATGGCCCTGCCTATCTGGGCTTCCTATATGAAACAGGTATATGAGGATGAGACCTTGGGATATGACCAGAGCGAACATTTCTCCTTCCCGGCCAACTATGACCCTTGTAGCGATGATGGTGTCGATATGACGGATAACACCGTGGCTGAAGGACTGGATGATATTTTTGAATGATTGACGATTGACAATTGACTGATTGACCATTAACCTATTTACCATGAAATACATTCTTTGTGTGGGGAGTAATACAGAGCCACAACGAAATATGAAATTGGCGGTTGAGGAACTCACCCGCCATTTCCCAAATATACGCTTTAGCAGCGAACAGACCTCCGAGCCCATGGGCACTCTGCGTCCTGATTGGTTCTTGAACCGTGCTGCCAAGTTTGAAACGGAAATGCCCTACGAGGAGGTGCGAGCCATCACCAAGGAGATTGAACGCCAGGCAGGCCGTACCCCAGAGGAAAAATATCAGGAAATCATCAAACTCGATGTGGATATCCTGCAGGCTGGCGATCAGCGTTTCAAGGAACACGATTGGGAGGAACCCTATGTACAACGCCTGCTTCGTCAGCTCGACATGCGTTTTGTAGGCATCATACCTGCCCGCTATGCCTCCACTCGCTTTCCGGCAAAGCCACTGGCGATGCTGGGTGGCAAACCCGTGATCCAGCGTGTATATGAGCAGGTGGCTGGGGTGCTCGACGATGCATACGTAGCTACTGACGATGAGCGTATCGAACAGGCTGTCAAGGCTTTCGGTGGTAAGGTGGTGATGACCTCTGTCAACCATAAGAGTGGCACCGACCGCTGCTTCGAGGCTTTCACCAAAATAGGTTCCAACTTCGATGTGGTGGTGAATATCCAAGGTGACGAGCCTTTCATCCAGCCCTCACAAATCGAGGCGGTCAGGGCTTGCTTCCTCGACCCGCAGACGCAGATAGCCACGTTGGCGATGCCACTGCCAGCAAACCTGGATATTGATGCCATAGAAAACCCCAATGTGGTGAAGATGGTGCTCAGCAAGGACAGGAAAGCCCTTTATTTCAGTCGCTCCATCATTCCTTACCAGCGCAATCAGGAGAAAGAGTCCTGGCTTCTGCACCATATTTACTATAGACACATCGGACTCTATGCTTATCAGGCAGAGGTGTTGCGTGAAATCACCGCCTTGCCACAGTCGTCGCTCGAACTGGCTGAGTCGCTCGAACAGCTGCGCTGGCTGGAGAACGGTTATACCATCAAGGTGGGACTGACGGATGTAGAGACCATCGGCATCGATACCCCGCAGGATTTGCAGCGTGCGGAGGAATTCTTGAAACAACACCAACTTTGAAACCATCCAGAGATGTTAGATAGAAGTCAACAGCCCCCCTTGCATGAGATGGAGGAATACACCATCCAGCATCCTGTTTGCCAGGTGCTTCCCAATGGCGTGAAGCTTTACATCCTTGATACCGGTGATGTGGAGATAACCCGCATCGACCTGGTGTTTGACGCAGGCAAGCAATACCAAGACCAAGTTATGCAGGCCTTGTTTGCCAACCGCATGCTGCGCGAGGGTACACGTTCGCTCAACAGGGCTGAGATAGCAGAGAAGCTCGACTTCTATGGAGCTTGGATGGACCAGAATGTGGCATACGACCACGCGTTCGTCTCGCTCTACTCACTCAACAAATACCTGCCGCAGACCATCGACCTGCTGGCGCAGATGGTTCAGGAGCCTGTTTTCGACGAACAGGCATTGGAGGTGGTGAAGCAGAACAACCTGCAGATTCATCGCGTATCGCTCAGAAAGACCTCGGTGCAGGCAAGACGAAAGTTCAACAAGGTGGTTTATGGCACCGACCATCTCTATGGCATGATGGCAGAAGAAGCTGACTACCAAGCCATCAACCGTGAAGTGCTGGTGAGTTTCTATCAACGCCAGTATCATTCCGGCAACCTCTCCATCTATCTCTCAGGACATATCACCGACGACTGTATCACCCGCATACAACAAGCTTTCGGCCACCCCTTTGGTCAGATACAGCCTGCCGTACCCCGTCATAACTTGGAGGTGTCATTACACCCCGCAGCCAAGCATTTCGTAGAGGTGGAGAACAGCGTGCAGAGCACGGTGGTGATAGGCAAATCCACCATCGGCGTGCTTCATCCTGACTGCTTGCCGCTTAGGATGCTCATCACCTTGCTGGGTGGCTACTTCGGTAGCCGACTGATGAGCAGCGTGCGCGAGGAGAAAGGCTATACCTATGGCATTTTCTCCATGCTGAATCCCACGCCTTCCGACAATGCCCTGATGATACTCAGCGATTGTGCCCACGAGTTCGTGCAGCCCTTGCTCGATGAGGTTTATCATCAGATTGACCTGCTTCAGCAAGAACGGGTGGGGGAGGACGAGCTGACTAAGGTGCGCAGCTACCTGCAAGGCGACCTCTGCCGCACCTACGACTCAAGTCTCACACTCTCCGATGCATGGATTTATGTACATACACAAGGACTTCCAGACACCTATTTTCACGATTATTGGCAGACCATTTCAAACACGACAGCAGCCGATTTACAACGCCTGGCTTGCACCTATTTATGTAAAGAGAGTTTAACAGAAGTTGTAGCAGGTCAAAAAAAGTTATAAATCTTACCATCTTTCTTTCACAATTGATAAGATATTCTTACCTTTGCAGCATGATGAAACATACGAACACTATCATATTGGCAATTTTTTGTCTCTTGCCGACCACATTGTCAGCGCAGGAGAATCAAGATAAAAACATCATTGACAAAGTGAAGAATGTATTTTCTTCACCCATCAAGATAGGCACTTATACCTTCCCCGACGGAGCCGTCTATACAGGAGAACTGAAAAGCAAGAAGCCCAATGGCAAGGGTAAGACTACCTTCCCCACAGGCGACACCTACGAGGGTGAGTATGTCAAGGGTAAGCGTCAGGGCACCGGCACCTACATCTTCGCCGATGGCGAGAAGTACGAGGGCGAATGGTTCCAGGACCAGCAACATGGTCACGGCATCTATTATTTCATCAACAACAACCGCTACGATGGTATGTGGTACCAGGATTACCAGCAGGGACAGGGCACCATGTATTACTACACAGGCGATGTCTATGTGGGTCAGTGGCAACAGGACAAGCGTGAGGGCAAGGGCTCATACACTTGGAAGAATGGTGCTAAGTACGAGGGCGATTGGCATGACGACAAGAAAGAGGGTGAGGGAGTGTTTGTCTGGAACGATGGCAGCAAGTACGATGGCCACTGGAAATCCGACCTGCGTGAGGGTGTCGGCACCTTCGATTTCACCAACGGCGACAAGTATGTGGGTGAGTGGCACGAAGATATGCAGCACGGACAAGGCATCTATACTTTCCATACAGGCGACCGCTACGAAGGTGCCTATCAGAATGGAGAGCGTACAGGCACAGGCGTTTACCTCTATGCCAACGGCAATAAGTACGTAGGCCAGTTCAAGAACGGCATGCAGGAAGGGCAGGGCACCTTCACCTGGGAGAACGGAGCCGTTTATGAAGGCGAGTGGCACGAGAACATGCGTCATGGCAAGGGTACCTATAAGTGGAACGTTGGCGACAGCTATGAAGGCGAGTGGGCAAACAACGAGTTCAATGGCGAAGGTACCCTGGTGCAGACCGATGGCACCAAGTACAAGGGTCATTTTGTCAATGGCATGGAAGATGGCCACGGCATCCGCATCGACAAGAGTGGCACCCGCTACGAGGGCAACTTCAAGCAAGGCAAGAAAGAGGGTGAGTTCACAGAAACCGACTCCACGGGCAATGTCCGCACGGTGACCTACCGCAACGATCGTTTGGCGCAGTAAAAGCCCCCACTATCTTCGCAGACGGTGAAGGCTAATGAAAAAACAAATAATGTATAATTGTCATGCGGATGGATAACGTTCATTGAAGAAAAAGAATTTTTCTTCTATTATTCTCAGGTCGCACGGCGAAGTGAATCCAATAAACATGATTCCTTCGCTCTAAAATCAATTCATCAAACACTTTTTTGCACGTATCAGACATATCCAGCAGGATGGTCATATATCGCAAAGCCTGCTCCACGCCAGCACAGCGGATATCTACGGCACAACCCCTCATGTGATTCGATGTAGGACTGGGGTTCAGCCCAGCCCTTTTCATAGCCTCATAAACTTGATAGGAACGAAATCCTTGATTGATTATAATACCTTCCACGCTTTCAGAAGTCTCATAATCCTCATGGGGTTCAAGCACATACAACCTGTTATAGGTTCTCCGCAACTCCTCCAACCAAAATTCGCAGATGCCCACCAGATTCTCGATAGCCTCCAACGGCGCCTCATTCCCATCAGGAGGTTT
>JAEEGF010654933.1_pt1 | contig 10478 bp, 4 predicted proteins | sample 9134171 | NCBI WGS metagenome assembly JAEEGF01 (sample SAMN16246542, study PRJNA631951) | gut metagenome | biome: gut microbiome; feature: rumen; material: AP-attached | host: Bos | place: Iran: Karaj | collected 2018-10 | reverse complement strand
CGTACTGGTCGAGCTTGATAGGCTTGAAGGACTTGCCTTCGAGCGTTTCCTGGCCCGGGATTTCCTTGACGACAGGAGGATCGTTGACCGGCTTGACAGTGAACTTCACGTTGACGCTGGCCTTTTCGCCGGCCGGGTCGAATACGTTCACAGTCACAGTTTCGTTACCATTCCAGAACTTGTTCGGGATTTCGGCAGTGAGGACACCCTTTTCGTCGATGCTGAAGTTGATTTCATGCTTGACGGTAGAGCCCTTGGCCTTGGTGGCCTTCTTGCCAGAGCCCATAGCCGGAGTGGCATCGTCGAGAGTCCACTTGAGTTCTTCAAGCTTGTTGTCCGGATCGCTCACGAACTTGCTGAAGTCGACAGGAGCGAACGTCTTCTTTTCTTCGATGACGAACGGCTGGACCGGCTTGAGGGTCGGAGGATCGTTCACCGGAATCACCTCGAAGGTAGCCTTTGTAGAAGCGCTTGCACCAGCCGGATCCTTCACCGTGAAGGTCAAGGTTTCCTTGCCGTTCCAGTTCGGGTTCGGGGTCAGCACCATAGCGCGGGATCCCTTCACATCGACCTTGAGGTCCTTGTTGCCGGAAACACTCCACTTGAGTTCATTCGGTTTGTTATCCGGATCTTCGGCAACCTTGGAGAGATCGATCGGAGCAAACTTCTCTTTTTCCTTGATCTTCTGGCCAGCAATGTTCTTCACGGTCGGAGGATCGTTCACCGGAGTCACTTCGTAGACCACCTGGACGGAAGCCTTCGCACCTTCCGGGTCAACCACGTCGAGCTTGATCTTTTCAGATCCGTTCCAGAACTTGTCCGGAGTAGAAACGATCAGCTGGTTCTTGTTGTTGACGGAAGCCTTCAAGAAGCGGGTCGGACCCACGTTGAACTTGAGCGCGCCAATCGAATGATCCGGATCGGACACGAACTGAGCAAGGTCAAGCGGCTTGAAGGATTCCTTCTCCTGGATGTTCTGGATAGGAATCTGCTTGATTTCCGGAGCGTCGTTGACGGATTCCACGAGGAAGTTCACCGTCTTGGAAGCAGAAGCGCCTTCCGGATCCTTCACCGTGAACGTCACGTTACGTTCGCCATGCCAGTACTTGTTAGCAATCTTGATATGGGCAATGTTCTTGCTGTCGATTTCGACCTGGAAGTCGTCAGCCGGAACCGGAGCCGGGGCTTCCTCGGCAGCAGGTTCTTCCTTAGCACCCTTCTTGCCCTTCTTGGCGGATTTCTTGGGCGAAGCCTTCTTCTTCGGAGCCGGAGCAGCACCGCCAACCTTGGCGATCTTCACTTCCCAGCTGAGCTGTTCGTTCTTGTGGTCCGGGTCGCTCACATACTTGTTCAGGTCGATATCCTTGAACTGACCCTTTTCCTTGATCTTCTGGCCAGGAATATCCTTCAGCACCGGAGCGTCGTTCACGGAGGTGATTTCGAAGGTCACCATCTGAGAGGTCGCAGCGCCATCCGGGTCCTTGACTTCGAGGACCATGGTTTCAGGAGCGCACCAGAAGTGCGGATTCGGAGCGGACACCGTGAGGATGCGGCTCGGAGAAATTTCAGCCTTGAGCTTCTTGTTGCCGGAAACGGTCCACTTGAGTTCGCTCGGCTTGTTATCCGGGTCCTTCACGTATTCGTCAAGCTTGATCTGCTTGAAGGATTCCTTTTCCTTGATCTTCTGGTCAGGAATCTTCTTCGCGAGAACAGGAGGATCGTTCACGCGGGTCACCTCGAAGGTCATCCTGTGGTTGGCGCTAGCGCCTTCCGGGTCGGTGACCGTGAAGGTCAGCGTTTCCTTGCCGGACCACTGGTCATTCGGCACGGAGACAATCACAGTGTTATCCTTGCGGATATCGGCCTTGAGCTGCTTGTTGCCGGAAATGCTCCACTTGAGGCTGGAAGCCGGATGGTCCGGATCTTCAGCGAGACTAGCGAGATCGATAGTCTTGAAGCGGCCGCCTTCGCGGACGGTCTCACCCTGCGGAGCCCTTTCGGAAATCTTCGGCGGGTCGTTGATAGAACGGACTTCGAAGCGGGCGGTCTTGGAAACCTTGGCGCCTTCCGGGTCAGTCACGGTGAACGTGATGTTCGCGGCACCGTTCCAGAACTTGTTCGGGATAGCGATGGTAGCCACCTGATTCTTGTCGACCGTCACCTTGAGAGTTTCACCGGTAGGAGCCTTTCCGGCAGCTCCCTTCTTGCCCTTCTTGGCAGGAGCGGCAGCGCTGATCGGCTTCACGTCGAAGCTCCACGCGAGTTCAGAAATCTTGTGGTCCGGGTCCTTCACGAGGTCGGCGAGTTTGATCTGCTGGAACTGCTTCTTCTCGTCAATAGACTGGTCCTTGAGTTCCTTCACGAAGACCGGGGCGTCGTTCACGGATTCGACGGTGAACTTCACGCTCTTGCTGTCAGCAGCACCTTCCGGGTCGGTCACGGTGAATTTCACCGTTTCGGAACCGTGCCAGTTCGGGTTCGGCGGAGTGACCGTCACGTTGTGGCTCGCGTCCATGGCAACCTTGAGTTCCTTGGCACCTTCGATCTTCCACTTGAGCTTATTCTTCGGATGGTCAAGATCTTCGACGAAGTTATCAAGAGCAATGGACTTGAAGCTTCCCTTTTCCTTGATAGTCTGGTCGGCGATGTCCTTCATGACCGGCGGGTCGTTGATGGACTTCACGGTGAAGGATGCGGTAGCCTTGGCAGAAGCGCCTTCCGGGTCGGTCACGGTGAACGTGAGTTTCTCGGTGCCATTCCACATCGGGTTCGGCGTAGAGACCTTAGTCTTGCCGTCCTTGCCAATGGAGACCTTCAATTCCTTGTTGCCGGAAACTTCAATCTTGAGCTTTTCAAACGGATGATCCGGATCCTTCACGATTTCGGCGAGGTTGAAGTCCTTGAACGAAGCCTTTTCGGCGACGACCTGGTCTTCGATCTTACCGATTGTCGGAGCGTCGTTCACGGACTGCACCGTGAATGTCGCCGTGCAGCTGGCCTTGCCGCCATCCGGGTCAACGACGTTGAACGTAATCTGTTCGGAACCGTTCCAGAACTTGTCCGGAATCACGATGCGAGCCATGCGCTTGTCGTCAACCTTCACGGAGAGCTTCGGAGCGTAACCCTTCGGAGAGCCCTTGCCCGGCTTCACGTCGAAGCTCCAGGTGAGCTGTTCCGGCTTGTGGTCCGGATCCGTCACGATATCGGCGAGGTTGATGATCGCAAATTCACGCTTTTCCTGGATGGACTGATCCTTGATCGGCTTGGTGAAAGTCGGAGGATCGTTGATGGATTCGACCGTGAAGGTCACGCTACGATGAGCGGCAGCGCCTTCCGGGTCGGTCACGGTGAACTTCACCGTTTCAGAACCGTGCCAGAACTTGGTCGGCGGAGTAACCGTCACGACGCGCTTTGCATCCATGGCAATCTTCAAATCCTTCTGACCACTGAACGTCCACTTGAGCTGGTTCTTGTCGTGGTCGAGGTCAGACACGTAATCATCGAGGGCGATCGTCTTGAATTCACCCTTTTCCTTGATGGTCTGGTTAGCAATTTCCTTCAGTACCGGCGGGTCGTTGATGGACTTCACCGTAAACACGGCATCGGACTTGGCGGAAGCGCCTTCCGGGTCGGTCACCGTGAAGGTGAGCTTTTCGGAACCGTTCCACATCGGGCCCGGAGTCGAAATCTTCGCGACACCGTCCTTGCCGATTTCAACCTTGAGGTTCTTGTTGCCAGTGACCGTCCACTTCAAATCCTTGAAGGCATGGTCAGCATCAGCGGCAAGTTCAGCAAGATTGATCGGAGCGAACTGAGCCTTTTCTTCGATCATCTGGTCCGGAATCTTCTTGAGAGTCGGCACGTCGTTCACGGACTGCACCGTGAAGAGAGCCTTCGAAGTAGCCTTGGCACCTTCCGGGTCGGTCACGGTGAACGTGATTTCGTCGGCACCGTTCCAGAACTTGTTCGGAATGTTGATCTTGGCGACATGTTGGGCGTCGATTTCGACAGTGAGGCCGGCTTCCTTGCCCTTGGTGGACTTCACGTCAACCGCGAACTGGAGGTCAGAGAGCTTGTTGTCGAGGTCGCGAACCATTTCGCCGAGCTTGATCGGCTGGAACTGGCCCTTTTCCTTGATAGTCTGCGGCTGAACCTGCTTGGTAAATTCAGGAACGTCGTTCACGGATTCGACCGTGTAGGCGACGGAGCGTTCATCGGTAGCGCCTTCCGGGTCGGTCACCTTGATGGTGAGCGTTTCGGAACCGTTCCACTGCGGGCTCGGCGGAGTGACCTTCATGACACGGTTGCCATCGACGGCCACCTTGAGTTCACGCTGGCCGGTGATGGTCCACTTGAGCTTGTCCTTGGCGTGGTCGAGGTCTTCGACGTACTTGTCAAGTTCGACATCCTTGAACTGGCCCTTTTCCTTGATGGTCTGTTCCGGGATATCCTTCATGACCGGAGGATCGTTGATAGACTTAACGGCGAGCTTGAAGGAAGAAGAAGCCTTGCCACCTTCCGGGTCGGTCGCAACGATGGTGATCGTTTCGGCACCGTTCCAGAGTTCGCTCGGAGTCTTGAAAGAAACTTCGCGGGTCTTATTATTAATGTTGACCTTGACATCCTTGTTGCCGGAAACTTCAAACTTGAGCTTGGAGAGATCGTGGTCGGCATCGCTCACGTATTCGTCGAGAACGATGGAAGAGAACTCGGACTTTTCTTCGACAGTCTGGTCCGGAATCTTCTTGAACACCGGAATATCGTTGATGGACTTCACGGTGAAGGTCACCTTCTGCTTGATGGAAGCGCCTTCCGGGTCGGTGCAGGTAAAGGTCACGTCGGCAGAGCCGTTCCAGTGCGGGTCAGGAATTTCGATGGAAGCGGTGCGGGTTTCGTCGATGTTCACATTGAGCGTGCCCCATTCCGGTTCCTTGCCCTGGTGCTTCACATCAGCTTCCCAGGAGAGTTCGGAATTCTTGTGGTCGGCATCCTTCACGTATTCGTCGAGCTTGATCTTCGCGAAGGTCTTCTTCTCGTCGATCGTCTGTCCCTGGAGGGGCTTCGTGAATTCAGGCTTGTCGTTCACGGAGTTCACCGTGAAGCTGTTCTCGGATTCGGCGCAGGCGCCAGCCGGGTCGCAAACCTTGAACTTGATGGATTCGGAACCGTTCCAGAGTTTGTTAGGAATAACGATAGTTGCGGTCTTGCCGTTGATGTTGACCTTCAGGTCCTTGTTGCCAGAAACAGTCCACTTGAGCTGTTCGAACTTGTGGTCCGGGTCCTTAACGAGAGCGCTGAGATCGATGGGCTTGAATTCCTGCTTTTCGTCGATCGTCTGGTCCTGGACGTCCTTGACGAACTCAGGAGGATCGTTGATGGACTTCACGGTAAAGGTCGCCTTCGTGCTGACGGCCGCACCTGCTGGATCGGTTGCGGTAAAGGTGAGAGTTTCAGAACCGTTCCAGTATTCGTTCGGAATCTTGATGTTTGCAGAGCCGTACTTGTCGATGTCGACCTTCAGGTCCTTGTTGCCGGAAACGGTCCACTTGAGCGTAGACACGTCGTTATCAACGTCGGCAACGAAGTCGGACAGGCTAATTTGTTCAAATTCGTTCTTTTCTTCGATGACCTGGTCGGGGATCTTCTGGATAATCGGAGAGTCGTTGACCGAGTTCACCGTGAAGGTGGCCGTCTTCTTGTCGCTCGCGTATTCGCCATCGGTCGCGATAAACGTGATCTTGGCGGCACCGAACCAGTTCTCGTCGGGGATGATGATGGTCGCTACGCGCTTCGGGTCGATTTCCACATTGAGGTCACCGTCAGCTTGGACCTTGCCCACCGGTTGGATGTCAAATTCCCAAAGAATTTGGTCCTTCGGGTGGTCCGGGTCGTTCACGAAATCGTCGAGCTTGATCTTTTGGAACTGCTTTCCTTCGTCAATGGTCTGGTCCGGAATTGCGGACACGACCGGCGGGTTGTTCACGGATTCGACCGTGAAGGTCACCGTTTCGGAACCGACAGCGCCCTTCGAGTCAGTGGCGGCAAAAGTAATGCTTTCTTCGCCATTCCAGTACTGGCTGGGCACAGTCAGGGTGGCCACGCGATCATTCGAGATACTTACCTTCAGGCTCTTGTTGCCCGAGACGGACCACTTGAGTTTGTCCGGCTTGTCCATGTCGTCAGAAACATAGCTGTCTAATTTGATCGGGGCGAATTTTCCGCCCTCCTGAATAGATTCACCCGGAATACCATTTACCATCGGGGCGTTATTCTCTGTAGCCGCGGCCGCATTCTGGTCTTGCGCAATTACAGCAGTCGCAAGCAAACCGGCAGAAGCCACAAGTGCAGTCAGGGTCCATTTCATTCGTTTCATTTATGATCTCCCATAAATACCATCGACAAGGAATTCATCATTTTGCACTCAATGCAAAAAACAATAAACACACTTGCAATTTTTATGTGTGATAACAGTCACCAAATATAGCCCTTTTTTTACACGATTTAAACAAAAATCTTGTTTTTTTGCAGAAAAACGGCATTTTTGAAAATTAAAAATTGGTCAAAAAACGTAAGTCGTTGACATTCAACGACTTACGAAATCCCAATTCTGTAAACACAAAACTCCCCTCCTCCGCCCGACAGTTCCACTGGGAGACCTACGGCACTCCATTGTAAATTTTTTGTAAAAACCGTAGTTTTTTGAGGAGGGCGTCCCCGCGGGGGGGCGTTTTGGAGTGACAGCGCCCCCCGAAAGAGTTATTTTTGACAAAAACAACAACAAAACAGGTAAAACAATGAAATTCGTATTCCTTTGCGACGCCAATTACCTCAAGGGCGACCTCGTCAACTTCGTGAACAATTTCCCCACCAACCACGAACTGGTGACCATGACCAGCGACGATCTGCTGCAGTCCAAGTCCATTTTCGAGGGCACTTTCGCCATTTTGGCCGAACGCTCCACCTGGCAAAAGAACTTCAGCCTGTTCCGCTACTTTGGCCTGCTCCCGCTTTTGGAAGTGCTCCCGCTCGGCATCGTGAGCCGCAGCCGCAAGAGCGAACCGCTCAAGGGCAGAAGCCAGAACAGGAACCAGGAAATCTACTTCAACCCGAGCGCCAGCGCCGAGGAACTCTACCTCCAAATCGACAAGTTCGTCGCCGCTCCCCCCGCAGGATTCTCTTACCCCAGGGGCAACGCCAAGGCTTAAGCCTTTATGCAGCGCAGGGTTCTGGACTACCTGTACAATCAGGGTGGGCTGACGATCTTCGCCTTCCCCGGCGAAGATGCCGACTACGAAGCCCTGGAACAATTCGCACTGGTGCAAAACGCCGGTGCGCGTTTTGTTCTGTTCGACCTGACCGCCAAACGGGACGGCAACACGGGCATCACGGTCAACACGCTCTTTGAAAGGGACCTGACCGAGGACGACATCAAGCAACTCGAGGCGCTGCAGGGACAGGGCTGGAGCTTTGGCGGCTATTCGCCGGTAAACAAGAGCGAGGACGCCTTCCGCAAGTTCTACCATAACCTGGAGCTTCTCAAAAAGAAGGCGCCCCACATGGTGGCGCTTTTGCCTGGCGACGAACCCGGCGCCTGCCACGAATACATATTCCACATAGCCAAGGCCGTAGTGATTGGCGGTAGCGCGATCGAGGCCGCGGCCGCCTACGTGGAGGACTCCCCCGCCCTGCAAAAGGCGGCGCTCCTGTGGCTCCTCAAGGGGATGCCGAACAAAAAGGTGTACCCCAAAACATACAAGGCGGTCAAGCGCAGTTTCTCGAAATCCAAGGAATTCCGCGACCTGGACTGGAAAAAATCCCCCGAAAAATTCAACGAGGCTCTCGCGCTGTTGAGCAAGGCCGAAATTTTGCGCAAAAACCCGCTCGACGGGCTCCCCAAAATTTTTGTCAAGCTGTTCTTCCTCTTTTTTATTGTCATCGTGCTGCTCCCGTTCATGTACCCCACCAAAATCGACATGGACGTCTCGAACATGCGCGACCGTTTTGCCGAGCGAGACAAGCTCTCGGTGGCGCCCTCCTTTGAATACACATTCGACGGCAAGGAGACGGTGCAGCGCATCGCCCGTTACGCCATCGGGCGTTTCAACGCGGTCATCACAAACGACAAAATGCTCAAACGCTACATCCAAGAGACCATGGCCGAAAACGGCTACGCCTACAAGGCATGGGAAAAGAACAACCTCATCTACCCGCCCGAAGGCACCGTCATCAAGTTCTCAAGGCCCGACAACCTGAGCAAGGCCGCCGCCGACTCCATTGGCGCCGCCTGGAAATACTGGACCACCATCGTCTCTGACAGCGTCGCCTATATTACCGAATTCTACCACGAATTTGCCTCCGAGAACCAACGCCAGCACAACGGCATTGACCTCGCGAGCCGCCAGGGCGCCCGCATACTCGCCCCGTTCGCCGCTAAGGCATGGACCAGCAAGGACGAACGCGGCGGCATCATCATAGGGCTCGTGCGCGAAAAGGACGTGGTCATCTTTATGCACTGCGACCAGCTGCTATACCTGGATGGGCAAGAAGTCATGCCCGGCGACCCCATCGCGACCGTCGGCACGACTGGCCACACCACAGGGCCTCACGCGCACATCGTCACAGGTCTCATCAGCAAAAACGGCAACAAACGGATCGGCAACGTTAAGTACAAAGTAATTGACCCCATAAAGTGGTTCTACATGTTCAAGCCGAGCTCCCCGTGACGGGCGTCACGGTGGTTCCGCAGAACAATTGTGACAACTGTCACAAATTCCACGAAATTAAACTGTTTTTTTTCTTTTGTTTCTCAAAAGTTACATCAAACCAGTGCCAAAACACCCTCAAATAAATAACTTTGAGTGCGGGATGTGAGAGTATTTATGGAGATAAAAAACAAAATGAAAATTAGCCTTATTGCTACACTTTCCATCGCAACCGCACTTTTGGCCGGCTGCTCTGGCATCAAGACCCCGACAGCAGAACTCGCCAGCCACGACTCTGACCGCAACATCCCCGCCATCGACAACATGATCGTCGAGATGAAGCAGGCCTACATCGAAAAGTGCTACTTGCCTGTAGCCAAGCGCATTCCTCCCGAAAACGCCTGCCAGACGGAACTGTTCCAGACGCTCGAACGTCGCTACAACATGAACTACAACCAGAATCATGTTGCCATGGCGTCCAACGACCTCTTCTTCAAGGACATCGATACCGAAATCCGCAAGATGATGCGCACCGACCCCGAAGTCCGCGAAGCCCTCCGCAACGGAGCCTTCAGGAACAGCGAAGAAATGGTCAGCTACTACAAAGAAAAGTACAAGTTCGATACCCAGCTCGAACAGTTCTAATCCTCAACAGAACTTTTTTGAGAGAAAAGCGTGACTCCGAAAGGGGCCACGTTTTCTTTATTCCTGATTTATTTAGGAGTTATTTCCCCAAGTACTTGCTGAATACTTGGAGGAGTTCGGGGTACCACTTGCCGCCGTTTTTGTCGTAGGCTTCAAAGCCGCCCACGCCCACAAAGCCCCAATACTGCCAGGACATGTGATACTTTTCGGCTTCGGCGATGATGGCGTCCGTCCACTCGGCACGCAGGGCATCGGAGACCCCGTTCAACGCCCGAAAGCGAAAGGGCTACCGAAACAGGCCAACAGCCCAAAGGATGCCACCAGGGAAATCAATGTGTATCGAAAAAAACGCATAACCAATCCTTGTTATACCCTAAAACTACTCCCTTGAACGGACTATACTCAACAGAAAGCGCCAAAAAACGTTTACGAGAGAAAACAAAATGCTATATTTGGCACCGCAAAGCCCCGCCTGGGCAAAAACCCCTCCCGAGGCCGCGCGGCAAAAATATTCAACAAAACGAGAAAGCTATGGGAAAATCACTCTATCAGAAGATTTTTGAAAGCCACACGGTAGCAAAGCTCCCGAGCGGCCAGTGCCAGCTCTTTATCGGGCTCCACCTCTGCCACGAAGTCACGAGCCCGCAGGCTTTTGCGCAGCTCCGCGAAGAAGGCCAGAAGGTGCTGTTCCCGGAACGCACGTTCGCCACGGTCGACCACATTATTCCGACCACGTTCCCGGAACGCAACCGCCCGCTCCAGGACGGCATTTCCGAAGAGATGTTCTCCCATATCGAAAACAACACCAAGAACAACGGCATCAAGTTCTTTGGCCCCGCCACCGCCGAACAGGGCGTGATCCACATCGTGGGCCCCGAAGAAGGCGTGACCCAGCCGGGCATGACTGTTGCCTGCGGTGACTCCCACACGGCAACGCACGGTGCCTTCGGTGCAATCGCATTCGGTATCGGCACGAGCCAGGTGGCAGACGTTCTCGCCACCCAGACCCTCGCCATGAGCCCGCTCAAGACTCGCCGCATCAAGTTTACCGGCAAACTCAAGCCGGGTGTGACCGCCAAGGACGTTGCCCTAGCCTACATCGCCAAGCTCGGCGTGAACGGTGGCGTTAGC
>JAEEGF010636504.1_pt1 | contig 10478 bp, 8 predicted proteins | sample 9134171 | NCBI WGS metagenome assembly JAEEGF01 (sample SAMN16246542, study PRJNA631951) | gut metagenome | biome: gut microbiome; feature: rumen; material: AP-attached | host: Bos | place: Iran: Karaj | collected 2018-10 | reverse complement strand
GGTAGCTAACAGCAGCTTTTTGTGGTACTATGAACCGGGCTGCCGCTGAAGAGAGTGCTCCATATCAGGCAGGGAAACTGGAAATGAAAAGGTATCTGAATACAGCAGCCTTACGAAACTGTCACATCGCTGTCACCCGATTCGATGTCGGGAACATATCCGTTTCGCTAAAATAGGAATGCAAAACGAAACGGAGGAACCGGTTATGGAAATTCTGAAAGTTACTGACCTGAAAAAAACATATACTTCCCGCCTTGGCGGTGCGCAGGTGCAGGCGCTCAAGGGCGTAACGTTCACCGTGGAAAGCGGTGAATATGTGGCGATCATGGGGGAATCGGGCTCAGGGAAAACATCCCTGCTCAACATCCTCGCTGCGTTGGATAAGCCGACTTCCGGTTCGGTGGAGTTGGAAGGAAAACGTCTCGACTCGGTGAAAGAAAATGCACTCGCAGCATGGCGCCGGGAAAACCTGGGGTTTGTGTTCCAGGAATTCAACCTGCTGGACACCTTCTCTATCCGGGATAACATTCTGCTGCCCCTCGTACTTGGCAGGGTTAATGTCAGAGAGATGGAAAGCCGCCTTGAACCGATTGCTTCTTCTCTCGGCATCACAGATATTCTGGATAAATATCCCTATGAAGTCTCCGGCGGGCAGAAGCAGCGTGCTGCTGCCGCAAGAGCGCTGATCACCAACCCGAAACTGATCCTGGCTGATGAACCGACCGGTGCGCTGGACTCTCAGTCATCTGCAGACCTGATGCGTGTCTTCTCCCAGATGAACCGGAACGGCCAGACGATCCTGATGGTTACGCACTCTACAGATGCCGCATCCCATGCCGGAAGAGTGCTCTTTATCCGTGACGGCGTAGTCTTCCACCAGATCTACCGCGGCAATGCGACCAACGAAGAGCTGTATAAAAAGATCTCCGACACACTCACCATGCTGCGCACTGGAGGAGAACGGAGATGAAAACCGGATTTTATTCCCGAATAGCCGCCGAAAACATCCGAAAGAATATGCGGCTGTATCTTCCCCGTATTCTGTCAGAAGCAGGTCTGCTGGGCTGCTTCTACATTCTGCTCACACTTGCGCTGGACTCGCGGCTGTCGGAAACTCTCGGAGGTGCGTATCTGCCGTCCTTTATGCTTTTCGGATCCGTTATAATCGGATTTCTTTCCCTGATACTGATCCTGTACATCAACAGCTTTCTGATGAAGCAGCGAAAGAATGAATACGGCCTTTACAATGTGCTTGGTATGGAAAAGCGCCATATTATTAAAGTACTTTTCGCCGAATCGCTCATTACTTCCCTTTTGTCCGTGCTGCTTGGGCTCTGCTTCGGTATTCTGTTTTATAAAGTGTGTTCCCTGCTGATCTGCAGGCTGCTGCGTTCGGAAATCGTACTGGGTTTCTATTTTCTCAGTGCTCCGACAATTCTGCTCTCTGCGGTGATTTTTCTCGGCCTTGATTTCATTGCTTTTCTGGTCAGCAGCCTTGCCATCCTGAGGCTGAAACCTGTACAGCTCCTGGCCGGAAAGCATACGGGTGAAAAAGAACCCGGAGTCAGATGGCTGCTTCTGATCCTCGGTATCATTACGCTTGGAGCCGGATATATCATTGCCCTGACAATCAAAAGCCCTCTGATGGTCCTGCTCCTCTTCTTTGCTGCCGTAATCCTCGTCATCATCGGCACGTACTGTCTGTTCGTGGCTGGTACAACTTTCGTTCTGAAATGCCTGAAAAAGAACCGGCAGTACTACTACGACCCCAGGCATATGCCCGCTGTTTCCGGCCTTCTTTTCCGCATGAAGCAAAATGCCGTAGGGCTCGCCTCTATCGCTATCCTATCCACCGGTGTCCTCATCATGATCTCTACAACAGTCAGCCTCTACAGCGGTGTACAGGACACAATGGAAACGAACTACCCGCAGCATCTCTATCTGTCCGCATACCTGAATAACGATGATGAAGCAATCCATATCCCGGCTGAAGAGCTGAACGTAATTGTAGAGGAAACTGCCGAAGAATACAGCCTTCAGATCAAACAAACCAAAGCTGAACAGATGCTGGTTGTCTCCTATCTGATGCGTGATAACACACTGCTTACCAAGACAGAGGTTGAAGGCGGATACAGTCTGGATGAGCTTACCGGTGCTATCTTCATCACGGAGGACACATATTCTCAGCTTGAAAGCACAAAGTTCACTATAGTTTCGAAACATCTCAACCTTGAAAAAGATGAGATCGCTTTCTGCCGGGTTGCTTCGACCGTAAACAGGCTCTCCGCTGAGCCGAAAACGCTTATCATCCATGGAAAAGAATACCGTGTCCGGGAGGTTCTTTCCTATTTCCCCATCAGCAACAATATGAGCACCATTGTGAATGTGATTGGTATTGTGGTCGCGGATAATGAGGTGCTGGAGGATATCTACCGTGCACAGAAGGAAGCATACGGCCAGTATGCTTCGGAATATGCTGATAGGATCGGTGTCACCTTTGCCGATGAAGCAGCAGTAAGCGCTGTCGGTACGGAGTTCAACCAGGCGGTCATTAAAAAGCTAAAAACTGCTCACCCCGACAATCTCAATTATTCTTTTGATACCAAATGGGAAAGTCTCCGCAATCTGCTGGAGATGTTCGGTACGTTTCTGTTCCTCGGCATTCTTCTCGGCTTTGTCTGTCTGTTCTCAACGATTCTGATCATTTATTACAAGCAGATCTCCGAGGGCTATGAGGACAGAGAGCGCTTTCAGATTATGGAGAAGATCGGCATGGAGACCCGGGAGGTCAAAAAAACAATCGGCAGCCAGCTCACTCTGCAGTTTTTCCTGCCTCTCGTAACGGCAGGTATCCATACAGCCGTAGCTTTCCCGATTCTGCTGAAACTTCTGAAAATTCTGATGCTGACCAACACGCAGCTGTTCGTGATCTGCACCATACTGACCTTCGCAGTATTTGCGCTGGTATATGTAGCAGTGTATACCCTGACAGCGAAAACCTACTACAGAATTGTCCATTAGGAAATCCTGTATTCAGGCGAAAAGCCGCCCGCTGCCGGGCGGCTTGCAGCCGTTTTTTGAAGGAGCACACTATGTATCGTATTTTTCTTGTTGAAGATGATCACGCTCTCGCGCTGGAGCTGCAGCGGCAGCTCGAACACTGCGGGAATGAGACGCGCATCGTTTCCGATTTCCGCGCTGTACTCGATGAAATACGAAGCTATGACCCGCATCTTGTGATTATGGACATCATGCTGCCTTTTCAGAACGGCTATTACTGGACGGCGGAGCTGCGAAAGATCTCTACGGTACCGATCCTGTTCCTTTCCTCTGCATCGGACGGGATGAACCTTGTGATGGCCATCAATATGGGAGGGGACGACTTTATTTCCAAGCCGGTAGAGCCTATGGTGCTCAATGCCAAAGTACAGGCCATTCTCCGCCGCAGTTATGAGATCTCCGGCAGCACCGGCACCACGGAGTTTTACGGTGCAGTGCTGAACCTGAACGACGGAAGCATAAACATCGGCGGAGAGCGGGTGGAACTGACAAAAAACGAATTCCGCATTCTGAGTACACTGCTTGAAAACAGGGGAAAAATAGTCAGCCGGGATGCACTGATGCTGAGGCTTTGGAATGACGACTGCTTTGTGGAGGAAAATACTCTCACAGTCAACGTAACACGCCTGCGGCGGAAGCTGGAAGATCACGGGCTTGCCAATATTATTCTGACCAGGCCGGGAAGCGGGTATATTATCTTATGAAGATCCTCAAAGAAGTATTGCGTAGAAACCGTGCCGCGCTTCTCATTTTTGCTGCAATAACTGCAGGAAACGCCGCGGTGTTTGCGCTGTATGGCGTTCTGAGGGAAGCATTGTTCTATTCTTCCCTGTTGGCGTTGCTTCTGCTGGCAGTTTTGCTGGCTGTCGATTATATTCGGGAGAGAAGACACTGTGCGGAGCGTTCCCGCGCGTTGGCGGCAATTTCCTCTGAATGGCGCACACTGCCTACGGCCCGCTCTCTTTCCGAAGAGGATTATCAGAAAATGATCACCGCGCTCGGAACCAGGTTGGAAAACATGACGGTGGAAGCAGACGCCGAGCGGCAGGACATGCAGGATTATTACACCGCCTGGGTACATCAGATCAAAACCCCCATCGCTGTGATGCGCCTTAAACTTTCCGGTGACACGCAGGAGCATCATGCATTGTCAGCCGAACTGCAGCGCATCGAGCAGTATGTGGATATGGTGCTGCAGTACATCCGCGTCAGCAGCAAAACAACGGATCTCGTCATCCGTGAATATCCGCTTGACGAGCTGATCCGGGAAGCGCTGCGCAAACAGGCAGCACAGTTTGTGGAAAAACGGCTTCGTCTCTGCTATACGCCGACCGGCGTTGTCATTGTAACAGATCAGAAGTGGTTTTCCTGTATCCTGGATCAGCTTCTGTCCAACGCTGTCAAGTACACACCGGCAGGCACTGTCACGGTCTCCGTGCAGGACGGATTACTGACCATTTCCGATACGGGTATCGGTATCGCCGCTGAAGATCTGCCGCGCATCTTTGAAAAGGGTTTTACCGGCATGAACGGCCGGCTCGGGCAGAAGTCAAGCGGCCTCGGCCTTTATCTTGCCAAAAAAGCAGCTGATCTGCTCTCCCTTCCTCTGTATGCCGAAAGCACCGCGGGAGTCGGCAGTACCTTCACCCTCGGCCTGCGGCAGAACTGAAGACAGGATGTTTTTGGACATGCATTTCCTTCTACCTTGAGCAGCTGTGGCTGCTCTTTTTGTTTTTGCTCCTGAACGGATTTTCGTTTCTGTTAAAAAAGCTGGATATTATGCCTGAAACATGCTATACTGTTATATTCAATAAGCAATACCGCATAATAAACACTGCCTGACGGGAGAGCGCCATGCCGGAAGTACAAAAAAAAGTGAAGAGCCAGCACAGCCTGATCACGCAGGTTGCTGTTCTGTTTCTGGTCACTGTACTCCTGACAGGGCTTCTTACCTACGGCATACAGCGCATCCGTTCAGACAGGATGGTCACCCGGCAGCTGGAAGGCGTTGCGGCCATCATTGCCAAGGAAGCGACCTCAGCGATCGACGAATATCCGGCCTATCACCGGCTGGTGCGTTACTGGTACGAGCATTGTGATGAACTCGATATTGAATATGACGCCGACTACTCACGAGGAACCAGAACGGAAGAAAAATGCCGCCTGCTTACGGAGCGTCATCCGGAAATCCAGCTGAAATACCTCAATACCTATGAGTTTGAATCTCTGCCGGAAGAGGACCAGAAGCTGTACGCCGAGGTTGTCTATTCCTGGCTGATCACCCGCTTTGACGAGATCAAGCAGGATTTTCGGGTTGACTACCTGTTCTGTGTGATGACTGAGGAGCCATACACTAACCAGTTTTTCCTGTTCAGTGCTGCAGATCCAGGCAAGGTGCGCGGAACGAACTATGAGGAAGTTTATCCGCTGGGCGTCACCGTCACCGTCACGGAGAGCCAGCAGGAGGCCATGCGAAGCGCAGTGCTGAACTCCAGCCATCTGGCGGATGCCGGAGACTATGAGGATTATTATTCCCTGCTTGGTTTTATTGACGGGCATACACTGCTCATCGGTATGACCTACAACCTGTCACCTATCAGCTCCAGCATTAAAACGTCCACCCTGCAGAGTACGGCCAATGCCGTGATTTTTCAGATTATTCTGTCTGTAGTCTGCATGCTGCTGACGCTGCTGTTTGTTCTCCACCCGCTCAGAAAAGTGCAGGAAGCAATCCGCCTGTATAAGGAAACAAAGAAAAGCGAAGCTGTTGTCAACAGTCTCTCAGAGCTTCGTTCCCGCAATGAGCTGGGGCAGCTCTCCGAAGACGTCATCGGGCTGACGGAGGAAATGGACGACTATCTCAGTAAAATTGAGACCTTCACCGCCGACAGGGAGAGAATCAGCACCGAGCTGAACCTGGCAACCCGCATTCAGCTGGATATGCTCCCGAATATTTTCCCCGCCTTCCCCGACCGGCATGAATTTGATATCTTTGCCGAGATGGATCCTGCCAAAGCAGTCGGCGGTGACTTTTATGACTTCTTCCTGATTGACAATGACCATCTCTGCATGGTGATGGCAGACGTTTCCGGCAAAGGGATTCCGGCAGCGCTTTTCATGATGGCGACCAAGATTATTGTTGCCAGCTGTGCCATGCTTGGCAGCTCCGCCGCTGAAATTCTTACGAAGACCAATGAGGCAGTCTGCTCCAGCAACAGGGAACAGATGTTTGTAACCATCTGGGTCGGCATCCTGGAAATATCCACAGGCAGGATGAAAGCTGCCAATGCCGGGCATGAATATCCGATTCTGAAGCATGCCGACGGCGGTTATGAACTGATAAAAGACAAACACGGTCTTGTCATAGGGGCTATGGATGATGTACAATATACAGAGTATGAGCTGCAGCTTGAGCCCGGTTCAAAACTCTTTCTGTATACAGACGGCGCCCCTGAGGCAACAGACAAAGATGAGAAAATGTTCGGTCTGGAACGGCTGCTTGCCGTCCTGAATGAGCATCCCGAAGCCAACCCGGAACAGACTCTGCACAACGTACGCAGTGCTATCGACGGTTTTATCAGGGATGCGGAACAGTTTGACGATCTGACTATGCTCTGTATGGAATACAGAGGCCCTAAAGACACAAGTACGGAGGAACAGACTATGCCATTAACCGTAATGAGCAGTGAACTGGAAATTGATGCCTTAACGAAAAACCTTGCCCAGGTACAGGCTTTCGTTGACGAGCACCTGGAAGCAGCAGGCTGCCCTTTTAAGGTTCAGATGCAGGTCGGCATCGCGGTGGAAGAAATCTTCATCAATATTGCCAGCTATGCCTATGCCCCCGGAACCGGAAAAGCTACCATACGCGTAGAGGTCCTGAAAGATCCCTCTCTGGTAAATATCACGTTTATTGACCGGGGCATTCCGTACGATCCTCTTGCCAAGCAGGATCCGGATATAACCCTCCCCGCTGATGAAAGGGATATCGGCGGTCTCGGCATCTTCATGGCAAAGGAGATCATGGATGACGAGCACTATGAGTATAAAGACGGGCAGAACATTTTCACTCTGACAAAGTACCTGTAATTATTCTGTTTATCATTTCCTTCAGGCAGCCGTTTTCCGGCTGCCTGTGTTTTTTCCGGATGAAAAGCAGCGGCAGTTTCCCGTCAGGTTTGATGATAATGGATTGACAAGCCGGTGTTTTTGTTTTACAATTTCTCTATTACTTTACCGAAAGAAAGTGCCTGAATCCAGTGATGAAAGCAGAAAGCCTGAAATCTACAGCAAGGGATATGACGGACGGTTCCATTTACCGTCAGCTGATCCTCTTTTCCCTCCCCCTGATGCTGGGCAATGTATTTCAGATGCTTTATAACACGGTCGACTCGATTATTGTCGGCAACTTTGTGAGCAAACAGGCTCTCGCCGCCATCGGGTCCACAACCATGATCACCAACATGATGGTGTTTTTCTTCAACGGCTTCTCCGTTGGGGCAAGCGTCACCATCGGGCAGTATTTCGGTGCAAAGGACATGAAAAACCTGCACCGGGCTATCGAAACCACCATGGCAGCAACCTTTATCCTGAGTATTCTCTTCTCTGTTGCCGGCGTTGCGGTGGTAAAGCCGCTGCTCCGCTTTATGAGCACACCGGAGGATGTGCTGGCGGATGCAACCGTTTACCTGAAGATTTATATAGGCGGCATTTCCGGGCTGCTCATTTACAATATGGGCAGCGGGATCCTGCGTGCTGTAGGAGATTCCACACGGCCGCTGTATTTTCTGATTCTGACCAGCGTGCTGAATATCATCCTGGATCTGTATTTTGTAATCGTCCTGAAGGCGGGCATAGCGGGTGCAGCCATCGCCACCATCCTGTCCCAGTTTCTCTCCGGTGTGCTCATTCTCATACTGCTGAGCCGCACAAAGGATATCTACCGCCTGCGCTGGAAGGAGCTCTGCCTCGACCCCTTTATTCTGAAGAAGATTTTCGCCGTGGGCATGCCGGCTGCTCTCCAGTCCGTTGTGACGGCGTTTTCCAACATTTTTGTACAGGGATATATCAACATCTTCGGGTCTGACTGTATGGCAGGCTGGAGCAGCTATAACAAGCTGGATCAGTTTGTCATGCTCCCGATGCAGAGCCTGGCCATTGCGGCAACCACTTTCGTCAGCCAGAATACCGGAGCCGGAAAGGAACGACGGGCTGATCAGGGCACGGTGGCCGCGCTGGTGCTGATTTTCAGCCTCACCGGGGCAATTGTTGCGCTGCTGATTACTTTTGCTCCCTCCGCCGTGCGCCTTTTCTCACCGGATCCTGAAGTAATCCGCTACGGTGTGCTCTTTATCCGCGTCAACAATGCGTTTCTGCTGTTCAACTGCATCAACCACGTGCTGGCAGGGGCTCTGCGCGGCCGCGGCGATTCACGGGGGCCGATGATCATCATGCTTGCCACGTTTGTGGCGCTCCGGCAGATCTACCTGTTTGTGGTAACGCGTTTCATTGCCAACACGCCGCTGCTCGTCGGCTTCGGCTATCCTGTCGGCTGGATGAGCTGCTGTATCATTGAGCTGTTGTATTTTTATCAGCACCGGCGCAGGCGCCTGCAGGCGCTCAGCTGAAAACATCGGAAGGAGTATCAATATGAAGCTTGCATTTCTCGGTACCGGAAATATGGGTGCCGCTCTCGCAAAAGCCGCAGCCAAGGTTGCGGAGAATGAACTTTACCTGGTGAACAGGCACCCCGAAAAAGCCCAGGCTCTCCAGAAGCTCATCGGAGGTCAGGTCTGCGGCCATAACACGGCTGTCTCGGAAGCCGATATGATTTTTCTGGGTGTGAAGCCCTATCTGCTGGCAGAGCTGATTCAGGGCATCCTTCCAGCCTTCTCGCAGAGAAGCCCCGCTCCTGTCGTCGTCTCCATGGCAGCGGGCAAAACCGTTGCGGAGGTGCAGCAGCTGCTCGGAAGCAGCGCACCGGTCATCCGCATTATGCCGAATACGCCGGTTGCCGTATCCGAAGGGATGACGCTCTACTGCTGCAGCAGGGAGGTTACCCCCGCCCAGAAGGAAAGCTTCCTCGCTGCCATGTGCCATGCAGGGCGCTTCCTCGAAATCGATGAGCATCTGATGAATGCCGGGATGGCTGTCTCCGGCTGCGGGCCTGCCTACGTTGATCTCTTTGTGGAGGCGATGGCCGATGCCGGCGTTGCCTGCGGGCTTCCGAGAAAGGATGCAGTCACGCTGGCTGCCCAGATGGTGTATGGTTCCGCAAAGCTGATCCTGGAAAGCGGAAAGCACCCCGGCGAACTGAAAGATGCTGTCTGCTCCCCCGGTGGCACAACCATACAGGGCGTGCGCAAGCTGGAGGAAAAGGGCTTCCGCTCAGCGGTGCTGGAAGCCGTGCTGGCAGCCTATAACGCATAAGATACATCCCGCAGAAAGGAAAAAACGATGCGTATAACAGTAAAAGTCGGCACTTCCACGCTGACGCATCCTTCAGGCCACCTGAATATCCGCCATGTGGAAGAGCTTTGCAAAGTGCTCAGCGATATCAAAAACGCCGGGCATGAAGTGATTCTGGTTTCTTCCGGAGCCATCGGAATGGGCGTCGGCAAGCTGAATCTGAAAGGAAAGCCTTCCGACATGCCGACAAAGCAGGCCGCCGCGGCCGTAGGCCAGTGTGAGCTGATGTATGTGTATGACCGGCAGTTCTCGGAGTATAACCACACTGTGGCACAGATTCTTCTCACAGGCGAAGACCTGCGTGATGAGAAGCGGCATGAAAACTTTGCCAATACACTTCGGCGCCTTCTGGAGCTTGGGGCTCTGCCCGTCATCAATGAGAATGACACGATTTCCACGGTGGAAATTGCCGTTGGCGACAACGACACGCTGAGCGCTCTGGTAGCCGTCAGTGTGAAGGCGGATCTGCTGATTCTGATGACGGATATTGACGGGCTCTATACCTCCGACCCGCGCAAAGACCCGGATGCAAAGCTGATCACCGAGGTGACAGAAATCAGCGAAGACCTGCTCGCCGGTGCCGGAGGAGGAGGTTCGCAGCTCTCTACGGGCGGCATGGCTACCAAGCTTGCCGCTGCGGAAATCTGCATGAAAAACAACACGGATATGATGATCGTTAACAGCGCGCAGCCTGCCATCCTCTATGATGTGCTGGAAGGCAAGGCTGTCGGAACTCATTTTATCGGGAGGAAAGCCACATGAAAAGCACCCATGATATTCTCGTTGAAACCCGCGCCGCCCTGCCTGCGCTGACAGCATCCCGGGAGAGAAAGAACACGGCCCTCGCGGCCATAGCCGACCGGCTTCTTGCCGAGCAGGACAGCATTCTGGCCGCCAACCGGCTGGATATTGAAGCTTCCCGCGACAAATACGGGAGCGCCATGATTGAC
>JAEEGF012156314.1_pt1 | contig 10479 bp, 7 predicted proteins | sample 9134171 | NCBI WGS metagenome assembly JAEEGF01 (sample SAMN16246542, study PRJNA631951) | gut metagenome | biome: gut microbiome; feature: rumen; material: AP-attached | host: Bos | place: Iran: Karaj | collected 2018-10 | reverse complement strand
TTTGCGCCCTTTGTGCCCTTTGTGTTCTTTGTGTTCTTTGTGTTTCTCTTTGTGTTAATTTTTTTCCCATCGTCCATATTGTTTTTGTATATTTGCCCACTTTTTTAAGTGAAAAATATTACAACAACAACGAATTTATAATTATCAAAAACAGCTAGTATGTACAAGATTCAGCACCACCCCATTCTGGATATTCCTGAAAGCGAATTGGTTACTTTCGAATATAAAGGCCAAACCGTACAAGCGCAAAAAGGATACACAATCGCCGCCGCTTTGCATCAGGCGGGATTCCCTATACACAGTCACAGTTTGACGGGCCGCGAGCGCAGCATGGACTGCGGTATCGGCAAGTGCGGTGCGTGCGAGATGCTGGTCGATGGCGTCGTGAAGAGAATTTGCGTCACCAAGGTGGATGGCGTGAAAAAAGTGGAGGAAATTGCCCACAACTATCTTCCGGACACCACAGCGGTGAAAAACGAGGATGGCGTGAAAGTCTATAAGACCCAAGTCGTCATCATTGGGGCAGGTCCTGCCGGTCTGGCGTGCCGCGAAGAACTCAACAAGCTGAATATCCCCAATATTGTTATCGATAACAACGACCGCATTGGCGGCCAGTTCACCATGCAGACTCACCAGTTCTTCTTCTTCGAGAAAGAGCAAAAATATGGCGGCATGCGTGGTTTCGACATCGCCAAAACGCTGGCCGGTGACGACCATTCCGGCATCATGCTGAATAGCACGGTATGGGATATTCTGGAAGGCAAGCGTGTGGCCGTCAAGAATATGGAAAACAACAGCATTTACTATGTGGATGCCAACTACCTCGTCGTGGCCACGGGCGCATTCCCGTTCATGCCTACTTTCGAAAACGATGATCTGCCGGGCGTATATACTGCCGCTGTGGTGCAAAAGATGATGAATCTGCAACATACGCTGCTCGGCAAGCGCATTTTGACCATCGGTGCCGGCAACATTGGCTATCTTACTTCGTATCAGGCCATGCAGGCCGGTGCTCAAGTGGTGGCCATCGTGGAGGCTATGGACCATGAGGGAGGTTTCCCCGTGCAAGCCAACCGTGTGCGCCGTCTCGGTATCCCGATCATCACTTCTCACACATTGCTGAAAGCGATTCCTAATGAGGACCATACCGGCGTTGTGGGCGCAGTGATTGCGGAATGCAAGAACTTCAAACCTTTGCCCGGTACAGAACGGATTATCAAAGATATAGATTTGATTAATATTTGTACCGGCTTGAAGCCCGACAATCTGATTTTGGAAAAGGGCAAGGTTACCTTCGGTCTCAACACATATGGTGTAGGTGACGCCACGCGCGTGGGCGAGGGCACTTGCGCTGTGCTCCGGGGCAAACAAGCTGCCATGGAGATCGCCCAATCGATGAATGTGCGTTTCAACTATGACGACTATCTGGCTGTGACCAAGGATTATGCGGATTCACAGCAACACCCGGTGCGTGTGCTCGACAAACCGAATAGACCGAATGGTGAGCGCTTGAACAAACCGTTCGTGATGGCCGATTGCTTGTACGGATTCGCTTGTAACCCGTGCTCTTTTGCCTGCCCACAAGGCGCTATCACCAAGATTGCCACCAACACGGTGCCGCAAATCGATTACAACAAGTGCATCGGTTGTATGAAGTGCGTGAACCACTGCCCTGGCCTTGCCCTGTTTGGTTACAACATACCCAAAAACTGGTTGTTCCTGCCGTTTGAGTACGATGCAGAGGAAAATGCTGAGGTATATCTCGTGAACGATAATGGCCAAAAGGTGGGTGAAGGCGTGATTGAGAAGATTACAAAGGGTGAAAACAAGACCAATGTTGCCCGCGTGAAAGCACTGAATGTGGAAGGCGAGGCCATGCTGGAAATCACTGGCTTCGTCTTGAAAGACAGATATCCCGAACCGCTGAATTGGCAAGAAGTTGGACAGAACGAAGAGGATCCCGCATTCGTCTGTCACTGCGACGATGTCAAGATTGAAACCATTTTGGCGGCCGTGAAGGGCAAAAAGATAATTTCTGTGGACGAGTTGAAGCACATCACCCGTATCGGTATGGGTCCGTGCCGTGGCAAACGCTGTATTCCGCGTGTGAAATTGCTGCTGGCAGGCCATGGCGTGGAGGTCGTGGGCGACGCCACCCCGCGCGGCCCACTCTCTTCCCAGCTCAACATTGGCGAGCTTTGCCCGAGCGAAAAACCGGCGGAGTTTGTGACAAATGTTAACGGGAAACCCACCAAGAAAGTGGAATGCGATGTGTTTGTGGCCGGTGGCGGTATCACCGGTAGTGGTCTGTTCCGTTATTTTGCGGAGGCAGGCAAGAAAGTGGTGCTTTGCAACGCTGAACGCGGTTCCTCCTGGCGCTGCATCGGCGGCGGACGCCCCAGTTTCTCGGTGCCCGAAATCGCCGACATTGCGGAACACAACCGCGCTATCTTCGAATCCATCCAGAAAGTGACCAATATCAACTACAAACCCACCCGCTATGTGGGATTCGCACACGATGAGGCCAATTACAAGGCACTTGAAAAATCGCTGGAGTGGTCTGATGGTTACATGGTGGACAAAAAGGACTTTGTGAAAGAGGTCTCACCCTATTTCAACCCGAATTTGAACACATATCAGGCCGCCTGCATCACCAATGCCTGCTGGCAGGCCACACCTGGTCCCACCATCAACTATATCCGCAACATTGCCATCGAGCATGGCGGGGTGTTGCTGGAGGACACACGATTGATTGAAGTGCAGAAGACCGCCAAGGGCTTTATGGCGTTGGTGTTTACCCACGACAAAGAATATGTGGAGTACCACTGCGAGCATTTTGTGAACTCGTTAGGACCGAGCGCCAACAAGTTTGCCGAGCAATTGGGTATGTATCTCGGTTTGTATCCAATTAAGCACCAGGCATTTATCACCCATCGTCTGCCGATGTTAGGTAAGGATGGCGATTCACTGGATATGCTCATCGACCGTCGCAAATACAAAGGATTCTCCGCCGTGTATGGCCAACAGTTTGCCGAAACCGGCCAGATTATCGGGTGCGCTTCGCCCGCGACCGAGCAGTTGCAGGCAGGCAAAGAGTTGAAATACAATACGCAAGACTTCCTGCAGGTGTGCGCCGAGATGTTCATTGACTGGATTCCGCAGTTGAAGAATGTCAGTTTCCAAGCCACCTGGGCGGGTTATTACACAGAGCCGCGTTACATCGTGGATCCGGAGCACGGCCTGTTGGTTGGTATGCGTGGACACGGCTTCATGCTGGGACAATATTTGGCCAAGATTTATGTTGACAAATATTTGGGCAAAGAGGCCCCGTCATACATGTCGCGTCTGGCTGTCAGCGGCGACGGTTTGAGCGAGAATGCGTTCCAGTAAACATTTGGTTTTTACGATATTACACAAAGAGTCGTCAGGTTTTGGGCGACTCTTTTTTTCCGCCCTTGTCATTTATGTATGATTTTGTATTTTTGCAGACTCAAAAAAGTATTGATATAAGAAGTTAATTGAAAGAATAAAATGAAAAGAATAACATCTCTATTGGTTGCTGTCTTGTGTGCAGGCGTACTGTTTGCGCAAAACAACAGCGATGTTTTGGTTAAAGTTGGAAAAGAGAATATTACGAAAGAGGCGTTTCTGAATGCGTACCAGAAAAACAACTCATTGGAGAAAGCCTCCGAGCAGGATTTGCGCGAGTATCTTGACCTTTTCGTCAATTACCGTATGAAGGTTCAGGAAGCCGAAGAGTTGAAAATGGACACATCGGCCGCATTCCAGAGAGAGCTGGCATCGTATAAAAACCAGTCATCCCAGCAGTATCTGGTTGACACAGAGGTGAGTGAGCGCTTGTTGGACGAAGCTTTCGAACGCGCCAAAACGCAAGTGAGGGCTTCCCATATTTTGATTCAGTGTGCCCCAACAGCATCTCCTAAAGATACTTTGGCGGCATATCATAAAATTATGCAGATTCGAGAGAAAGTGATGAAAGGGCTTGACTTCAACCAAGCTGCCGAGCTCTATTCTGACGATCCTTCCGCACGAGATTATGTCAATCCGCAAAACAACCGGATACAGCATGGTAATCGTGGTGAATTGGGCTTTTTCTCCGTTTTGGATATGATTTATCCTTTCGAGTGCGCTGCTTTTGATACACCCGTTGGAGAGGTCTCCATGCCTGTGCGCACCCAATTCGGGTATCATATTGTATATGTGCAAGAGCGTGTTCCGGCCATGGCCAAAATTTATCTCTCCCAGATTTTCATCGCCGACACCTTGGCCCCCACAGGCAATTCGCCTGCCCCGATTAAGGCAAAACTCGCTGATTTGCAACGCCGTATCAACGAAGGCACAAGCACTTTTGAGGAGTTGGCGCGCGAGTTTTCCGATGATGTGGCCACCAAAAACGAGGGCGGTGTGATGCAGCCGTTCGCTCCCAGCAAGCGCCCCGGACGCTATGTGTCTGCCGCTATTCATCTCAAACCCGGCCAGATTTCCGAACCGGTGGCATCCTTCTTGGGATGGCACTACCTTAAACTCGATTCCATCATCTATGTGCAAATGAACGAAGAGGGACGCTATCTGCTCAAAAACCGTTTGTCACGCGACCCGCGCTCACACAAGAGCCAGAATTCTTTCATCGCAAAACTGAAGAAAGAGTACAACTATGAAGAAAGCGGCAAAAAGGCGGCAATGAAGTATTTCAAGAAAAATCTGAAAGAATCGTTCTTCTCTTCTAAATCTGAAACTGTGGACGATCTTTCTGGTATTAAGAATCTTAAGCCCATGTGCACCTTCGCTGACCAGTCGTTGACCCCCTATCAGTTCGGTCGCTTCTTCACCCGTTTCAAAGGCGCTAATCTTAAAGGAACAGCAGTGGAGTTTTTGGAACGGATATTCCCGGATTTTGTCGGTGAAAATATGATGATGTATGAAAAAGCGCATCTCGAAGACAAATACCCTGAATTCAGAGATTTGGTTAATGAATTCCATGATGGTATGCTTCTTTATGAAATCAACTCTAAGAAGGTTTGGAACGCCGCCGCTGAAGATTCTGTTGGGTTGGACAACTATTATCAGTCCATTAAGACACAATACCCTACCGTGGACTCCACCGGACAGGCAACCTATAAACCGTTGAGCGAAATCCGCGCTTCCGTCATCAACAAGTATCAGGATTATCTGGAAAACCAATGGGTGAAACAACTTCATGAGAAATATCCTGTTGTAGTGGATGAAAAAGTGTTCCAGTCCATTCTGAAACGATAAGGTGAAACGAATCATTATCCCGATATTATTGGTCTTGTGCCTCGCATCTTGTCACCAGAAACGCGACAGGATTGTGGCACAGGTCTATTATCACAAACTCTATCTTTCTGAGGTTCTGAATAATATGCCTTCAGGTCTGTCGCCCGAAGACAGTGTGGCGTTAGTAAAAGAATATATCGACGCATGGGTGAAAGAGAAACTGGTGCTGCATGCGGCGGAAAGGAATTTGTCGGTGAGAGAGAAGAATTTTGACAAAAAGATGGAGGATTATCGAAATGGACTGTTGATTAACGCATACTATGACAAATTGGTGTCAGATACCACCAAATTCAACATCTCGCAAGAGGAAATGGATGCCTTCACCAATGATTTTGGGAAACGTTACACGGTGGATAAGGACATCGTGAAACTCAACTATGTGAAACTTGCCGCCAAATCCGCATTGACAGACAAGGTGCGTGACATTCTCTTTGATGAGGAGAAGCGGACATCGGACAAAGAATTGTTAATCAAATTGTTGGGAGATTCTATTGAGTACATGATAGATGACAAAACCTGGCTTTATCTGGATGATATTCAAGCGGAGGTGCCCTTCGAAGTTGACGACAAACAGTTGCAGTCAGGTCCGCAATATGTGGACAAGACGGTTTCTGGATATCGCTATTTAATGGTGATTTTGGAGCATAAGGATCGACGGACGATGAACGAGACGCAGGATGAGCGTGCCGCTGCCAGGATGATGTTGGTGAACCAGCGCAAGCGGGAGTTCATCGAGAATCATGTGAACCTTTTGTATGAGAAAGCCCTGAAAGACGGGGCGATAATACAATAACGCTCGCTACTCGGCGCGAGTGGAAGGCCGGCTCTTCAACAACAAATAGATGAAATACGGTGCGCCCGCGAGGGCGGTGATGCTGCCTACCGGCAACTCGGAAGGCGCCGCGATGGTGCGCGCCAAAGTGTCGGCCACCAGCAAAAAGAACGCTCCGAAGAAGATGGAGTAGGTGAACAGATGGCGGTTGCTGCTCCCGAACAGCAGGCGGATGATGTTCGGCACGATAAGTCCGATGAACCCGATGACGCCGCAAAAGGAAACCACTACCCCAATCAATAGGGAAGACACAATTAGCACTACATAGGTGGTGCGTTGCGTGTTCACACCGATGCTTTTTGCCGATTCTATACCCATCTGCATGATATCCAAATCTTTAGCGTGGTAATACAGGAAGATGAAAGCGATGATCATGACGGGGATCAACCATCCGATTTCACCCCAGGAAACCGTGGCCAGACTGCCCATGGTCCAGAAATAGATTTTTTGCATGGACTGTTGGTTTACCACGATGAGCAGGGTGATGATGGAGGAAATGAAGAAATTGAGCGCGATGCCAGTGAGTAGGAGGGTTTGGGTGGAACGGTGGTGCGAGAATCTTCCGATGCCCATGATGAAGACTAGTGTGAGCAAAGCGGTGAGCAGGGCGGGCACGGTGACCCCGAACAGGGAGATGTCCCAGCCGAGGATGATGGCGACCGCCGCACCCAAAGAGGCTCCGGACGATATGCCCAGAATGTAGGGATCGCAGATGGGGTTGCGGAAGATGCTCTGGAACACGCACCCGCAGACCGCGAGCGAGGCGCCGGCCAGCAAACTCATCACAATGCGCGGCAGACGCAACTGCCAGATGGCGGTGTCATAGAAAGCGGGCACGATGATGTCGCTGGAAACATGAAACCGGTGCAGAAAACTGCCCCACACCATCTTGAACGGGATGTCAATGGCCCCGATGAAAATGGCTCCGATGGCGGCAAGCAGCAAAATGGCGCCGAAAAGGATAGGAAGCAGTATGTGTTTGCGTTGTCTCATATTATGGACTGCAAAAATAGTAAAAAGAGACCACTTCACAAAATCCATCTTTTTGCCATTTGGTACATTATTTTTTTGTACCTTTGCCGCCGAAACAATCAATAGCAAGAGTATGGAAAATCCCACACTGGAACAGAAAGTCAAATCCATTATAGATCAGATCCGTCCCTACCTGCAACAGGACGGTGGAGATATTGAGTTTGTGGAACTTACCACCGACAATGTCGTGAAGGTGAAACTGCAGGGTGCCTGCGGTTCCTGCCCGCACGCCAAGATGACGCTTAAAAACGGCGTGGAGCAAACCATCAAGCACTATCTCCCTGAAATCGATCATGTGGAGGATGTGGTGCTGGGATTCTGATTTTAGATTTGAGACTTGAGACATAGGACATAAGACTTTAAAAAAAAAAGATATTCATAGAACCTCCTCGAAGAGGCAAAACGCACGAAATGCAAATAACCTCACACCAGCGAAGCGCAGTGTGGAGCACCAACAAACTGACAAAACCAAACACTAAACAATATGGGCTTGAAATGCGGCATAGTAGGTCTGACCAATTCCGGTAAAACAACGATGTTCAACTGCATCTCGAATACGAAGGCGGCGGTAACGGAGTTTGCGTACAGCACGAACAAATCCAACATTGGCGTGTGCGCTGTGCCGGATGACCGTCTTGCCAAGATCAACACATTTATTCAGGCCGATAAGTTGGTATATGCCAATTTGGATCTGGTGGATATTCCGGGTTTGGCCAAGGGCGCGAGCCAGGGCGAGGGTATTGGTAACAGTTTCCTTGCGGATGTGCGCCTGTGCGATGCCCTGATTCATGTGCTTCGTTGTTTCGACAATCCTGCCCTGCCGCATGTGGAGGGTTCCGTGGATCCGGTCCGCGACATTGAGATTGTGGATTTTGAGTTGCAGTGCAAGGATTTGGAGCAGGTTGACCGCAAAATCTCCAAGGTGGAGAAAGCCGCCAAGATTGGTGACAAGAACGCCAAACATGATTATGAGGTGTTGAAGAAATACAAGGAGCATTTGGAGAAATTCCAGAATGTGCGCACACTGGAAGTTACTCCCGATGAGCACGCTGTGGTGGCCGATATGATGCTGTTGACCGAAAAACCGGTGCTGTTTGTATGCAATGTGAACGACGATGATGCCGTGACTGGGAACGCATATTCCGAAGCGGTGAAGAAATATGTGGAGGAGAATGGTGGCGAGATGCTGGTGATTGCGGCCAAGATTGAGTCTGAAATCGCCGAACTGGAAAGTGAAGACGACCGGAAAGTGTTTTTGGAGGATGTGGGTTTGACCGAGCCGGGTGTGAACAAGGTGATTCGCGCGGCATACAAGATGCTGGATCTTATTTCATTCTTTACGGTGGGTGGCAAGGAGAACCGCGCATGGACCATCAAGCGTGGTATGCTCGCACCGCAAGCCGCGGGTGTGATTCACAGTGACCTTGAACGCGGTTTTATTCGCGCCGAGGTGATAAAATATGACGATTTGGTGCAACTCGGTTCCGAGCTCAAATGCAAGGAGGCCGGCAAGTTGGCCGTGGAGGGAAAGAATTATGTGGTGCAGGATGGTGACATCTTGCATATACGGTTTAATGTGTAATCGGTAATTTCCCATTACCCATTGCACATTAAAAAATAAATTGCGGTAGTAGCTCAGTTGGTAGAGCGGCGGCTTCCCAAGCCGCAGGTCGCGGGTTCGAACCCCGTCTACCGCTCACTCCCTAAACGGGAAAGAGGTCGGAAACCACACGTCTCCAACCTCTTTTTTTATGCCCCGACAGGTGCTGCAAATGCTTATAATACAACAGATTCACACAATCTGAAACCGCCTCTTGCAGACACCTATAATGAGGAAACCGCCGCCCCCCAATTTCCCCTTTACCCGATTTTCCCACCTTCACTGGAACGCGCCACCGTAATCGTCCTTTTCCCCTTATGCTACAAAGCGTTAGGGAGTAGAATATGCGCTATTTCGAAGGTGGGGAGAGATTTACGAGAGGTCTGTTCCAAGCGTCTCGTAATAGGTCAGCCTTTTGTTCAGGTGTAATGCAGATATAATGGTAAAATGCATCACGTGAGCAATGTCCCGTAAACACCATAATTAGTTCAGGTGGTACACCTCTCAAATACAAATCTGTTGCAAATGACCTACGGGCTGTATGACAAGAAATCAGTTTGTATTTTGGACTCGTGGTAAGAACACGCTTCCCACCTCTATGTCGCTTAAGTTCTATGGGTTCGTTTATACCCGCTAACAGGGCTACCTCTTTGATATATTTGTTAAATGAACCAGCAGAAATGAGAGAGGGCAACTCATAATTTCTTCGTTCAAGAATCTCTATAAGATTCGGGTGGCGTGGTATGGCAACTAATCCCCCTGTCTTTTGTTGGTGAACCGTAATCAGCATTTTTTTTCTATTGATACAGTCTTTCCGAATAACGGTGCAAATGTCACTGTATCGGAGACCCGTGTAGCAGCCAATGAGGAACATATCTCGTACTCGCTCCAGCCTTTTGTTGTTACTTAAATCAAGACGGAATAAGGCATCCATTTCCTTGGAGGTCAGCACAACATTCTCAACCTTCTCTCCTTTTGACTTGAACTGCGTCTCATCAGCAGGTACAATTATGTTCTGTTTTCTTGCAGAGGTCAAAAAAAGCCGTACACACTGAAAATATCGGCTAATGGTGTTGGGTGCAAGGTGACGGACATCAGCCAAGAATACCTTGAAATCTTCCATCATTGCCAAGTCTATGTTGGCGAATGTTAGTGAAAAGTGGCTGTTCATTTGTCTCTTGTATTTTTCAAAATCCACAAGAGCATCCCGAACATATCCGTACTTTCTATAGGTCTTATAGGATATGAATTCACCTTGTGGATTCATCCGCTTGTTTGCTGTTGAACAGAATCGGCTTATGAATCCGAAAAACGAGTTGTCGTCAGGTTGTTTCCTTCCTGTAGCCAAATCCATATAATGCTTGAACGATTGCTGTGTGGTTTTCTCTTCCAATGGCAATTTGTCAAAATAATCACTGGCAAAGTTCACTATCTGCTTCAGTTTGTCATTCAGCACAGCCGCTGTGCATTTTGCTTTGACGATTTGCCTTTTGGCATCCCACTCACGGGGGAATACCTTAATGTTTGTTGAGTACCTGAAACGCTGGCATTCAACATTTGCGACCAATACAACAGAATACTTGCCATCTTTGGTTTTGTTTCGGAGATTGAGGTTTACTTTCATTGTTCTTTGTTTCTTTGTAAACCAAAGAAATACAATTCCTTACAGGCAATCAGGGCAAGACTGTTATTTTGGGGA
>JAEEGF010182575.1_pt1 | contig 10480 bp, 13 predicted proteins | sample 9134171 | NCBI WGS metagenome assembly JAEEGF01 (sample SAMN16246542, study PRJNA631951) | gut metagenome | biome: gut microbiome; feature: rumen; material: AP-attached | host: Bos | place: Iran: Karaj | collected 2018-10 | reverse complement strand
GGCGAGAACCGCAGCGACCTCAATACCCGCCTGGATGAGCTGATAGCTCACGATCGCGCCGATATTGCCTGCGCCGACCATCAGAACGCGGTTGCCGGGACGGATCCCGTAAACGTTCATCAGCGTTTGTACGGCGCCCGCTCCGTAGATGCCGGGCAGGTCGTTGTTGGGGAAGGCGAGGGATTTTTCATACGCGCCGGTGGCGCAGATGACGGACTGTGCCTTAATCTTGAAATACTCCTTCTCGTCCTTCAGAACGGTCACCACGTTGTCCTCGTAGAAACCGACGGCGGTTGCATTGAGCATGATCTCGATCCGGTCGCCGAATTCTTCGATCTTCTTCAAAAGGATCTCGGCAATGTCCACGCCTCTGTGGGAAGCGTACTGGCTCTCCGAACCGAAGAACATGTGCGTCTGCTTGATGAGCTGTCCGCCGGGCCGGAAGCTGCGCTCCAGAACGAGCACCTTTGCGCCGGACGACGCCGCGGAAACGGCGGCGCACAGACCCGCAGGACCGGATCCGATGATCAACAATTCGACTTCTCTCATTTGATCTTCCCCTTTCCTTCCTGCGTCTCGACCTTCATTCCTTCTTTGAGAAGCGTGATGCAGGTGCGGACGTTGGGTTCTCCGTCTACGACCATCTGACAGGAAGCGCAGTTTCCGATCGCGCAGTAGAATCCACGGGGACGATGCTTCTCCGGGCTTTTGGCGAGCACCTTCACGCCTGCGGCATGGAGCGCCGCCGCGATCGTTTCGCCCTCAAATCCCTTCATCGGCTGACCGTTGAAGGTGAAATTGATTTCCTTACCGCGGTCAAAGGTAAGGATCGGATGCTGGGTAATCCTCATTTCGCAGTTCCTTTCTCAAAAATGTCTTATCGCAGGAAGAAAGCCAGGTGATTCATGGCTTTCTTCCGGTGTTCAATGCTGTTCTGTTGTCACTTCTCCGACATATAAGGGTAGGCGATCGCATCGGAGGGATTGAAGGTTTCCTTCACGCAATGCGGGCTCATCCAGCGGATCATGTTGAGCGCGGTGCCCGCCTTGTCGTTCGTGCCGGAAGCGCGCGCGCCGCCGAACGGCTGCTGACCGACCACGGCGCCGGTGCACTTGTCGTTGATATAGAAGTTGCCCGCCGAATGCAGAAGCGCCTTTTCCATCATGACGATCGCTTCGCGGTTCTGGGCGAAGATGGCGCCGGTCAGGGCGTACGGGGACGCTTCGTCGCAGACCTTGAGCGTCTCGTCCAGTTCATCGTCCGGGTAGACGTACACGGAAACGATCGGTCCGAAGATCTCGTTGACCATGGATTCGTAATCCGGCTTTTTGCAGACGATGACGGTGGGTTCGACGAACCAGCCCTTCGAATCGTCGCAGCCGCCGCCGATGACGATCTCGCAGTCCGGGCTCTGCTTTGCGCGGTCCAGATAGCCCTTGCAGCGGTCGAAGGACGCCTTGTCGATGACGGCGGCGAGGAACGTGTCGAAATCCTGCACGTCGCCCATGGTGGCTTCCTTCATCATTTCCTTCATGGTCGAAAGGACCTCCGGCCAGATGCTTGCGGGAACGAACGCGCGGGAGCATGCCGAGCATTTCTGTCCCTGGAACTCAAAGGAACCGCGGATCAGCGCCGCCGCGAGCGGGCGGACCTTGGCGCTCTTGTGCGCGAAGATGAAGTCCTTTCCGCCGGTCTCGCCGACGATGCGCGGATAGTTGCGGTAGGAGGCAATGTTCTCGCCGATCTGCTTCCAGACGCTCTGGAAGACCTCGGTGGAGCCGGTGAAGTGGAAGCCCGCCAGCTCCGGACGGGAAATGACGTACTTCGCTACGTCGCTGCCGTTCGACGGCACGAAATTGATGACGCCCGCCGGAAGTCCGCAGTCCATCAAAAGCTTCATGTAGTAATAATTCGAAAGCACCGCGGTGCGGGAGGGTTTCCAGACCGCAACGTTGCCGACGATCGCCGGCGCGGTGGGAAGGTTTCCGCCGATGGAGGTGAAATTGAACGGGGTGATGGCGCAGATGAACCCGTCAAGCGCACGGTAGTCCTGACGGTCCCAGATGCCGGGAATGGAGGCGGGCTGATCCTTGAAGATCTCCTGCGCGGACCATACGCCGAACCGCAGAAAGTCCGCAAGCTCCGCAATGTCGATCTCCGCCTGGAACACGGTCTTGGACTGACCGAGCATGGTCGAGGCGTTCAGCACCTTGCGATACGGTCCGGTGATCATATCGGCTGCTTTCAGGAAGATCGCGGAACGGTGTTCCCACGGCATTTCTTCCCATGCCTTTTTCGCTGCCAGCGCGGCGTCGACCGCCATGGTCAGTTCCTTTTCGCCGGCGATCGAGCATTCGGCGATCACGTGACCGTGATCATGCGGCATCGTGACCTTGAACGTCTTTTCCGTAAAGATCTCTTTTCCGCCGATGATCAGCGGGATCTTCACGACTTCGGCAGACTGGCGGGCAAGCTCTTCCTTCAGTTCCGCGCGCTCTTTAGACCCCGGCAGATAGCCGCGGAACGCGTCGTTTTCCGGTCGTTTGATGGTGAAATAAGCGTTTGACATAGATCCTCCTTATACGTTCATGCGCAAAATCATTATCCCTGTTTTTCACGCTTATCGCGGAAAAAACAGCGACAATACACCACGTTTAATATATCATATCCGCTCATCACTGTCAACGAAAAGACGCTCAATCAGGCCCGGTATTCCGCGCTTTTCCGCAAGCGTCCGCGCCGCATCGATTCGCGCAAAAAAATACAGCGATCCGGTTTAACGGACCGCTGCCGTGATAACATGCAGACGATCAGAAATCGATCACGCCGGTAAAGGAGAGGATCGTTTTGACGAAGAGCAGACCGAGCACGAAGAACATGACAAGCCGGATCTTCCTGCTGCCGCCCTTGATCGCGTAGCGCGCGCCGAGGTAGTTGCCGAGCATCGAGCAGCAAATGGCGGGGATGCCGACGGAGAACAGCACGCTGCCGTTCACGAGGAAAACGATCAGCGACGCGACGTTGGACGACAGGTTCGCAACGCGCGCGCAGCCGGAGGATTTCAGAAGCCCGAAGCCGAGAACGATCGAAAACGCGATCGTCAGAAACGTGCCGGTACCGGGGCCGATCAGCCCGTCGTAGACGCCGAGCGTCAGCCCGATCAAACCGGAATAAAGGATCGTCTTCGCACGCGGCAGGGATTTTACATCCTCGTCCGTTCTGTGCTTTGCGAGCATCAGAATGACCGCCGCAAGCGGCAGCGCGGCAAGGATGATGATTTGCAGGATCCGGTCGGGGAGATTGACTGCAAGCGACGAGCCGCCGGTCGCGCCCAGAAGACACCCGATCCCCGCGGGGATCGCGCAGTCCCATGCGATCTTGCCGCTCTTTGCGTACTTGAAGACGGACGTCGCCGTGCCGCAGCCGTTCGCAAGCTTGTTCGTGCCCATGGCGAGCTTCGGCGGGAGCCCCGCGATCAGGTATGCCGGCAGCGAGATCACCCCGCCGCCTCCCGCGACCGAGTCCACGAAACCCGCCAGAAAGACGAGCGGGCAGATGATGAGAAATGTCCAGACGGTGGGCGTCACGGGGCGGCCTGCCTTTCCTGAAGATACCGGTATTATAGCATAAAACGCTCCGAAAACAAACACGGATTTCAAAAAAACCGAAAAATACCTCTCGATTCCGGTCGGCCGGTATGGTATAATCAATAAAAAGAGAAAGGACGGAGGACGGCGATGCAGAAGCAGTATATTGCGATCGATCTGAAATCGTTTTATGCCTCCGTCGAATGTGCGGAGCGCGGGCTGGATCCCTTGGACGCAAACCTTGTCGTGGCGGACGAAAGCCGTACGGACAAGACGATCTGTCTTGCCGTTTCGCCTGCGCTGAAATCGCTCGGGATCCCAGGACGCGCGCGGCTGTTTGAGGCAAAACAGCGCATCGGCGAGGTCAACCGCGAGCGGCTTGTGCGCGCGCCGGAACACCGGTTTACGGGCAAGTCCATTCTGGCGTCCGAGCTTAAAAAGGACCCTTCGCTGGAATTGGATCTCGTTATTGCGACGCCGCGCATGTATCACTATATGCGCTATTCGCGCAGCATCGTCGAGATCTATCTGAAATACGTCTCGCCGGAGGACCTTCTGGTCTATTCGGTGGACGAAGTCTTTATCGACGCGACGCCGTATCTCAGGCAGAGAAGCATGACGGCGCACGATTTCGCCATGCTGCTGATCCGCGACGTTCTGGAGCAGACGGGCATCACCGCCACGGCGGGCATCGGCACGAACATGTATCTCGCGAAGATCGCCATGGATATCGTGGCAAAGCGCATGCCCGCGGATAAGGACGGCGTGCGCATCGCGGAGCTCGATGAAAAAAAGTACCGCGAAGAGCTGTGGGACCACCGTCCGCTGACCGATTTCTGGCGCGTGGGCAGGGGCATCGCGCGAAAGCTCGAGACCTACGGCATGTATACGATGGGCGACGTGGCGCGCTGCTCGGTCGGCAAGCCGACGGCGTACAAGAACGAGGAACTGCTGTATCGGCTGTTCGGCGTCAACGCGGAGCTTCTGATCGATCACGCATGGGGCTGGGAGCCGACCGAGATCGGGGATTGCCGGAACTACGTGCCCGAAACGAAGAGCTTGAGTCAGGGACAGGTGCTGTCCCGTCCGTATACGGCGGCGGAGGCGCGCGTCGTGGTGCAGGAGATGGCGGATCAGCTGTCGATGGATCTGGTGCGAAAGGGGCTCTATACCGATCAGGTGACGCTGGACATCGGATACGACGTCGAAAACCTGACGGACGCCGAACGCGCAAGCGCATATCGGGGCGAGATCGTTACGGACCGGTACGGCAGAAAGGTGCCGAAGCCCGCGCACGGCTCGCAGAACCTCGGGCGGCACGTCGCTTCGACCGAGCGCATCGTGGACGCGGTGCGTGCGATCTTCGATCGCGCTGCGGACGGGACGCTTCTGATGCGGCGGTTCACCGTGGCGGTATGCAATCTCAAAACCGCGGACGAGGTGAAGGACGCGGAAGCCGTGCCGGAACAGCTCGATCTGTTTACGGATTATGCGGCGTCGGAGGCGGCGCGAAAAGCGGAGGACGCTGCGCTTGCAAAGGAAACGCGGCGGCAGAAAGCACTTTTGAACATCCGCGACAAATACGGCAAAAACGCCGTGGTGCGCGGGCTGAACCTGCAGGAGGGCGCGACGGCGATCGAGCGCAACGCGCAGATCGGCGGGCACAAGGCATAGGAGGACGGCATGACCGAAACGCTTGAACTCTATATCCCGAAGCCGGAGGACGGGCGGTTTTACGTGCAGATGATGTCCGATCCGGAAACGATGGCGTATAACGCGCCGTGGTTTCCGCCGGACGGCTGTATTCCGGAGGCGGAACAGGAATGGAAACGGCTCTCTTCGGACTGGATCGGGCACGAACCGGAACGGTTTTACGCATATCTCAGACGGACTGCGGACGGCGCGTTCGTCGGCGACGTGAATTTTCACTACACGCCGGCGCGCGATTGGTGGGACATGGGGATTGTGATCTATGCGTCGGAGCGCGGCAAGGGCTATGGCAAAGAAGGACTCCGTCTGCTTGCGGCGTACGCGTTTTCGCACGGGGTCAGGCGGCTTCACAACGACTTTGAAACGGACCGGGATGCGGCGTACCGCATACACCGCGCGGTCGGATTTCGCGAGATCGGACGGGAGAACGGGATCATCGAGCTGATGCTGACCGAAGCGGATTTAAGGGAAAGGGAATAGATGCATATGGAACCGAGGGAATATCTGGACATTCTGCACGTTGCGGAACGGCTGAAGGACACGACACGGCATTGCACGACGTCGAAGGGACGGCGCGAAAGCGTCGCCGAGCACAGCTGGCGGATCGCGCTGATGGCGATGCTGCTGAAAAGCGAGTTTCCGGAGCTCGATATCGACAAAGTCACGCGGATGTGTCTCATCCACGATCTCGGCGAGTGCTTCACGGGCGACATTCCGACGTTTCTGAAGACCGATGCGGATACGGAAACCGAGGACCGGCTTCTGGACCGCTGGGTGCGTTCGCTTCCCGCGCCGCTCGACGCGGAGTTTTCGGCGCTGTATGCCGAGATGAACGCGCTCGAAACGCCGGAGGCAAAGCTCTATAAATCGCTCGACAAGTTGGAAGCGGTGATCCAGCACAACGAGTCGCCGATTGAAACCTGGGAGCCGAACGAGTACGAGCTGAACAAGACCTACGCGTTCGATATCGTTGCGTTTTCGGACTGGCTTATGCGTTTGCGCAAAGAAATCTACAACGATACGATCGCAAAAATCGAATCAGGCAAATAAATAACAAAGGAGAATGAACATGAAGATCATTGCAACGAACAACGCGCCCGCGGCGATCGGCCCCTATTCGCAGGGCATGATCGTCGGGAATCTTGTGTATACCTCCGGTCAGATCCCGGTCGATCCGAAAACCGGGTTGGTCGCGGGCGACACGATCGAAACGCAGGCGGAGCAGTCGCTGAAAAACGTCAAGGCGGTTCTGGAGGCGGGCGGCGCAAACATGGACAGCATCGTCAAAACGACCTGCTTTATCGCGGACATGGCGGACTTTGCGGCGTTCAACGCGGTCTACGCAACGTATATCAAAGGTGCGCCGGCGCGCTCGTGTGTGGCGGTGAAGACGCTGCCGAAAAACGTGCTGGTGGAGATCGAGGCGATCGCGGAGATCGTCGGCTGAGAGCATATGAGCGGCGCAAGAGAACGATACGGCGATATCATTGACCGCGAGCACCCGCGTTCACCGAAGCATCCCGGGATGCCCCGGAAGAATCGCGCTGCGCAGTTTGCGCCGTTTGCCGCGCTGACGGGCTACGACGACCTGATCCACGAGGCGGCGCGGTATACCGAGCAGCGGATCGTTCTGGACGAGAACAAAAAGGAGGAGCTGAACCGCAAGCTCCACATCCTGCTCAATGCGGAGGATGCGCCGGAGGCGGTTTTCACCTGCTTCGTTCCCGATCCCGTGAAGAGCGGCGGGACCTATGAGGACGCGGTCGGAAGGATCGCAAAAGCCGATTTTCTGTACGGATATCTGACGCTCGATTCCGGTCGCGTGCTCGATATCGGCGACGTGATCGAGATCGAAAGCGAGGCGTTTTTGCGCGTTCGCACAGAGTAAACCGGCGCTTGTGCGCATGTGTGAAGAGGGTTTTAACTTTCCGTTAACAGAGCCCCGAACCCGTTGACCGCCCCTCATTTTAGGAGTAAAATACAGATGAAAACAGGAGCGGGGGCGATGATAATGGACGAAAAAGAGACACGGCCGATCCTTACGGACGATACAGTTGTAGAGGATAAGGAAGTACCGTTTGAAGATCTCATCTCCGAACTGCGCTATTGATTTTTATTTCCGAAAGATGCCGTTCGGCATCTTTTTTCGTACCGAAAAACAGGGCAAAACGCCCAAAAGGAGAGCAAAATGCCGTTTGAAGTCATCCGGGACGACATCACGCGCGTAAAGGCGGACGCGATCGTCAACACCGCAAATCCGAACCCGGTCGTCGGCGCCGGAACGGACGCCGCGATCCACCGCGCAGCCGGTCCAGAGCTGCTTTCCGCACGGGAGGCGATCGGTCCCATTCCGGTCGGAAGCTCGGTCGAAACGCCGGCGTTCGATCTTCCCGCAAAATACGTTCTGCACACCGTTTCGCCGGCGTGGAAAGGCGGCTTATACGGCGAAGAAGCGCTGCTGAAAAGCGCATACGACGCCGCGCTGAACCTTGCAGACCGTCTGCACTGCCGCTCTATTGCATTTCCGCTGCTGTCCGCGGGCAGCTACGGATTTCCCGAAGAGATCGCGCTTTCCGTTGCGGTCCGCGCATTCACCGATTTTCTGCTGACGCACGACATGCAGATCTATCTGGTCGTCTTCGGGCCGGACGCCTTTTCGCTTGCGCGCGGTCTGTTCGGCGATCTGAAAGCATACATCGACGACAACTACGTCGGAGAAGCGGAGGCGGAGGAATACGCCGACGAGCTTTTGGATTACGGAAGAAGACGGCGCATGCAGGCGGCGCCGATGCAGAGTATCCGCAGGAAAAATGCACGGGCTGCGGAGGCAAAGCCGGAGATCCCGTTTTATGCCGGGCTTGATTCGTTCTGCGCGGATCAGGCGGCGCCGAACGATCTCGAATCCTTTTTGAAGCAGAAAGAAAGCACGTTTACCGAGCATCTCCTTGATCTTTTGAAAGAACACGACGAAAAGGATTCGAACGTCTATCGCCGCGCGGAGATCAGCCGTCAGCTTTTTCACAAGATCGTCAACAGAAAGGATTATCAGCCGACCAAGAGCACCGCGATTCAGCTTGCACTGGGACTGCGGCTGAACCTTGCCGAAACGCAGAAGCTGCTCGGAAAAGCCGGGTATTCGCTGACACGCAGCAGCAAAGCGGATCTTGTCGTGCAGTATTTCATCGAGCGCGGCGAGTACAGCATCGTCGTGATCAATACGGCGCTGTTCGACTGCGGACTGCCGCTTTTGAAAACCGGCGGCGCGGTCTGAAACTGTCAACCGGGAATTGACAAAACCCTCCTTCGTTCCTGCTATGATCAAGGCAGAAAAACGAAGGAGGTTTTTGATGATGAACGACAAACTTACGGAACTGGTCTTTATTCTGGATCGCAGCGGCTCGATGGCGGGCCTCGAAGGGGACACGATCGGCGGGTTCAACGCTATGCTCGAGAAGCAGAAAAAGGAGGAGGGCGAGGCGCTGCTCTCCGCGGTGCTGTTCAGCGATCGCAGCACGGTGCTCTACGACCGCGCGGACATAAAAAAGGTCGAACCGATGACCGAACGGCAGTATTTCGTCGGCGGCTGCACGGCGCTTCTGGACGCGATCGGCGACGCGGTGCACCACATCGGCAACGTGCATAAGTACGCGCGGGAGGAGGATCGCCCGAAACGAACGGTCTTTGTGATCATCACGGACGGCATGGAGAACGCAAGCCGTCGCCGCTGCTACGACGAAGTGCGGCGCATGGTCGAGCGTCAGCGCGAGAAGTACGGTTGGGAGTTTCTGTTCCTCGGCGCAAACATGGACGCGATCTTGGCGGCGCGCCGGTTCGGCATTCGTGAGGACCGCGCGGTGCGCTATCGGTGCGACGCGAAAGGGACTGCGCTGAATTTCGAGGTCGTAAGCGACACGATCGGTTCGATCCGCGACGGCGCGGCGCCGACCGCGGCATGGAAGAAGCGCATCGAAGCGGACTTCGAAGAACGCGGCGGGCATTGACGCGGGGAAACGGGAACGGTATAATAAAAACAGGGGCAGATCTTTTTGAAAGGAGACGGCCATGAACGATCCGAGAACCATTCGCGTCACCGGAAAGGGTATGATCCGGCTGAAGCCCGATACCACACGCATCACGGTCACGCTGGACGGCATCAGCAAGGTGTACGCCGAAACGCTGAAGCGTTCCGCGGCGGATACGGAGCAGATCCGCAGCGTTCTCACGGAGATCGGCTTTGCGCGGGACGAGCTGAAAACGCTGTCGTTCCGCGTGGAACCGGAGTATGAGGGCTACCAGGAGGACGGCATTTACAAGCAGCGCCTCGTCGGCTACCGGTTTATCCATGAGATGAAGATCGAGTTTCCCTCCGACAACGAACGGCTCGGGCAGATACTCACCGCGCTTGCAGGCACCGCGCTTGCGCCGGAGTTCCAGATCAGCTATACGGTTAAAGACCGCGAAGCGGCAAAGAACGCGCTGATCGGCATGGCGGTCGCCGACGCAAAGGCAAAGGCGGCGGCGCTGACTGACGCGGCGGGCGTAAAGCTTCTCGGCATCCGGCACATCGAGTACTCGCTCTGTGAAATCGATCTTGAAGTGCATCCGGGGCGGCTGTTCTCCATGAAACGCGCCGTGAACGAGGACTGCATTTCGCCGGAGATCGAACCGGAGGAGATCACGGCGGAGGACAGCGTGACGATCGACTGGGAAATCGAATGATGACCGGCAAAACCGGGATCAGATAGAATCATTGCAAGGAGGAACAACATGGACAAGTATCAGTGCGGCCCCTGCGGCTATATCTACGACCCGGCGGAGGGCGATCCGGACGGCGGCATCATGCCCGGCACCCCGTTTGAAAATTTGCCCGACGATTGGTGCTGCCCGATCTGCGGCGTAACGAAGGACATGTTCGAAAAGATCGACTGATCGCAAAAAAAGAAATGCACCCGCGTCCCGCGGGTGCATTTTTGTGTGTTTAAAGATCACAGCGGCATGATGCCGAAGATCGCGGCGAAGACCATGCACAGGATCGAGAAGATCCATACATAGAAGAAGCTTGCCTTGATGTGGTCCTTGATCTCGACTTCGGCAAGACCGGTGCCAAGAAGCGTCGCGGGAACCATCGGGCTGATGAACGTCGCGCAGTTTCGGCAGACGACCATCGCGACCGCGGTCGGAAG